>Ga0265592_1000531_pt1 | contig 19333 bp, 13 predicted proteins | sample saktaG_7_FD_190141 | JGI IMG/M metagenome (GOLD analysis project Ga0265592, IMG submission 190141) | Saline water microbial communities from Sakinaw Lake, British Columbia, Canada - sak_2010_1_5_120m | ecosystem: Environmental > Aquatic > Non-marine Saline and Alkaline > Saline ... | reverse complement strand
CGGCACTGCATCATTGCTATCTTGATCAACTTCGATTTTCTGAAGATCTTGATTTTGGGAGTATAGTCAAAGTGGTAACTATAGATGAAGTCAAATCTGTTATAGAAGAAAATGATTTCTTAACGGTAAAGAAAGAATATTATTCTGGTGCCACAATTAAACTGGAAAAGGTGCAATATACAGGTCCACTTGGTTTGCCTAATTATTTAAAATTAGAAATTGATTATATACAAGATGTAATCTTGCCCGCGAAGGATTTAGAATACCAAAATGTTTGGGGAGTAGAAACAAAAGTTAAAGTTATGGATCTAAGAGAAATTTGTGCAGAAAAAATAAGGGCTATGAGCGACAGGGCTAGATATAGAGATTTCTATGATTTATTTATGATTTTTAAGAACTTTCCAATGAATTTAGATGAAATTAAAGAGCTTATTTCTAAGAAAGAGATTCGAAAACCAATAATGCAAAAATCAATATTGGCAAATTGGGAAGTTGCACAACAAGAGAATGTTGGTGATGTTGAAAATATTTATTATAGAGAAGGAGTAGATGATAAAGATATTATTAAGTTTATTGGTCAGTTAAAAATTGGAGAAATAAAATAAGTAAAATATTTTATTAAAATTGTATTATATAGAGAGAAACTATTTGAATTTAGTTCACTGTATAGAGGGGAAAAGTCAAAAATAAAAAGCAGGGTTTTTATTTTGGTTTTAATATGTTAATATAGTGTTAGTTTATAGCCAATGTAGCTCAGTTGGTAGAGCAACACACTCGTAACGTGTAGGTCATCGGTTCGATCCCGATCATTGGCTCAGTTACAAAATTTGGAGGTCACAAATTGTGATCTCCAATTATAAAGTAGTTTTAATAAAAAGTTCATGTGTCGATTAAAAGTAAATAAAATTATATGGATATTCCACAAGATGTTAAAAACAAATTTATAGTCAGAGATGATTACTTGGATTGGATTCAAAAAGAAACATCTGTTTTTGTATATTTAGATTTAACCAATATGTTTCATTGGCAGGATGTTCTAGGCTGGAAATTTAGAGTAGAAGATGTGATCGAGCAAATCTTTACTTTTTCAAACATAAAAGAAGTGAAAGTATACTATGGCTTAAACGGAAAGGATAGGCAAAATTCTGAAGCTTTTCATAAGCGTATCAAAAAAACAGGCGCTATTCTAAGGACTAAGCCGATGAAGTTTATCTCAAAAGACATAAATGATGGTTTGTTCTTTCAACGTCGAACAATTACTTTATTTGACGGACCAATTAAAAGTAAGATACAGGAATTAATAGATGAATTAAAAAAATCGGAGATAATAATTCAAGAACCAAAGTGTAATTTTGATGTTGAGATGGCAATGGATATGATAGATGATACGGAAAAAGTGACGGCAGTTTTACTTTTTTCTGGTGATTCGGATTTATTAGAACCGTTGCAACGATTAAAAATAAAAAATAAGAAAATTGGGATTGTTGGAGTTCGTGGTAAAGTAGCCGGAGAACTTCACGGTATTAAAGATAAATATATTGATTTCGGTAAATTTTATACAGGCAAAAAAGTGTATATAAAAAGCGAAAATCCCGCTTTTGGCGGGACCGCGTGATTAGTAGAATTCCTTCCACATTTCTAATATAGCATATAATTTGATGAAAATCAAGAGTTATCCACAATATAGTTTTTATTATAAATATGATAAAACAGGAAGCTAAATTACAAATTGCAAAACTTGTTGAGAAATATCAAGAAATTGCAAAGGCGGATAGGATAAAATCTTATAACGAAGCTCAAACAAGAAATGAATTTATTGAGCCACTTTTTGAATTTCTCGGTTGGGATATGCGGAATCTTGAAAATCAAGATGAAGTAACTACAGAGGAAAACGTTTCTAGAGGAAGAGTTGATCTCGCTTTTCGTTTTAACCACATTCCTGTTATGTTTTTGGAAGCAAAAGCTATGCGTGTCGATCTTGATGAATGGAAATGGGCAGAACAAGCAATTAATTATAGTTGGAACAAAAGTGTTACTTGGGCAATTTTGACAGATTTTGAGGGAATCAAAGTTTTTAATGCTGAAATTCCGCCAAAAAGTCTTTCACAGAATCTTTTCTTTGAACTAAAATGGGATGAATATTTAGATCGTTTTGACCAATTATGGCTACTTTCAAAAGAAAGTTTTGAAGAAAAACGGCTTGCCGAACAAGCTGAGAAATGGGGGAAACTTACTAAAAAAAACAGGTTGGCGAGAAACTTTTTGAAGATTTGATGTCTTGGCGCGTTTTACTTACTAAAGATTTCAAAAAACAAAATAATTTAACAAATGAGGAATTGAATGAAGGAGTGCAAAGAACTCTTGATCGTCTTATTTTTATTCGTACTGCCGAAGATCGAAAGATAGAACAAAATATTTTACTTTCTCTTATTAGGGAATGGGAGGCAAAGGGGAAGAAACATAATATTTACAAAAGATTAGTAGATGGTTTTCGTTGGTTTGATGAAAATTACAACTCCAAACTTTTTGCTGTGCATTATTGTGAGAAGTGGGAGGTGAGCGATAAAATATTAGCAGAAGTTATAAATGGTTTATATGAAACAAAAGATGGTTATCGTTATGATTTCTCTATTATTTCCGCCGATGTTTTAGGTGGAATGTATGAGCAGTATTTAGGTTATGTTCAGGGTTGTAAGAGTGAGGATAAATCAAAGTCAAAGAGAAAGTCTCAAGGTATTTATTATACACCAAAATACATTGTTGAATTTATTGTCAAAGAAACTTTAGGTGAGGTTTTGAAAAAAACTAAGGCAAAGGATATTCCAAATATTAAAGTTCTTGATCCTGCTTGTGGTTCAGGTTCTTTTTTGAATGTTGCTTATGATAAAATTTTAGAGACTTTAACAAAACAAAATCCACAAACTTCACTTTTTGCTAAGTTTGATATTTTGAAAGAAAATATTTTTGGTGTTGATCTTGATGCACAGGCAGTAGAGATTGCACAGCTGAATCTTTTATTAAAGGTTTTGTCACAAAAGACAAAGTTGCCGACGCTTTTACATAATTTGCGGGTCGGAAATTCTTTGATTGAAACAGGAGATGAAAAATGCAGATCTTTTAATTTTCAAAATGAATTTAAGGAAGTTATTAAACAGGGTGGTTTTGACGTGATTATAGGAAACCCACCGTATATTAAGGAATACACAAATCGATTAGCTTTTGATTTTTTACACGACAATCCTTATTACCAAGGTAAAATGGATATCTGGACTCTCTTTGCTTGCATAGCAATTGACTTACTTAAAGAAGGCGGTTATTTTGGTTTTATTGCACCAAATAATTGGCTTACTAATGCAGGGGCAAGTATTTTAAGAGACAAGATTTTATCAGAGGGACAGATTATAAAATTTGTAGATTTCGGTGATTTCAAAGTATTCAAAGATGCGGGTATTCAAACAATGATTTTTGTATTCAAAAAAGGCAAACCCAAGAAAAGCTACAAAACAGTTTATACAAAAATTGCTGATAAAAATATTGGAGAAGACGAAATTAAATTATTTTTACATTCTAATTTTAAAACGGGAGATGACAAAATAGTTAAATTCCATGCTACTATTCATCCCCAGAAATTGATTGGAAAAAATATCGTGTTTTCTAATCAGACAAATGATGAAATTTTAAATAAAATTGAGTCAAAGAAAAATTTTGAATTGACTGCTAAGGAAGTTGCTAATGGTATTCATCCACATTATGATTTTATAAATAAATCAATATCATTAAAACACAACAGTAAGTTTGAGGTAGGAGAAGGTATTTTTGGATTATCAAATGAAGAAAAAGAAAATTTACGTTTGACCAAAGAAGAAAAAATACTTGTCAAACCATATTTTACAACCGAACAAATTGGAATTTATTATGCAGATCCAAATAATAAACTCTGGCTTATTTATACCGATTCAAAATTTAAAAACCCGAAAGAAATATTTCCGTATCCCAATGTTAAGGCACATCTCGATAAGTTTAAGGGAGTAATTACATCGGATAATAAACCGTATGGTCTACATCGAGCTAGAGATGAACGATTTTTTCTTGGTGAAAAAATAATCGTGCTTAGAAAATGTTCTGAACGACCAGTATTTACTTATACTGATTTTGACTGTTATGTTTCAGCAACTTTTTATGTAATCAAAACAGACAGATTAAATCAAAAATATTTAACAGGGTTATTAAACTCAAAGCTAATTGAATATTGGCTTAAAAATAAAGGGAAAATGCAGGGTAGCAATTTTCAGATAGACAAAGAGCCTTTATTGAATTTGCCTTTAATGAAACCTGAAGAAAAAGAGCAAAAAGAAATCGCTATGCTTGTTGATAATGTAATAAAACTTTATAAAGACTTTCGTAATACTTCCGCTAATACTGACAAATGGCATTTATTAAAAAGCGAAATTGAAAAATTAGAGGAACAAATTGATGAGGTAATTTATAAAATTTATGGGCTAACAGATGAAGAAATTAGGGTTATTGAAAAAATATGAGTATGTTTATAGGTGAAGAGCGTAAAACTTCTCTTAAAATTTTGATTGATTCTGCTTCTTTGAAATCAGATAATGCTAATAGGTTGTTGAATTATTCTGATAACGATCTTTTTAAGTTTGTCTCTTTGGGAAAATCTACTAAACATACAGAAGCACAGTTTTTACTTAGCTCCATGAAAGAAATTAATAGAATCATAATCAATGGAGAAAGGGTAAAATTTTCCTATAAAATTTCCGATATACAAATGTTTTCAAAATTGCTTGATATAAAATATGACGATCTAATTTTAACTTATATTTTAGCAACTCTTATAGAAACGAGTAAGAAAAAAATAATCTTAGTAACGGAAAGAAAGAAAATATTTAATAGATCAAATTGGGGAAAAAACGGATTTCCTAATTTACTAGTAAATAGCATATTCAGTCCAGATGAAGCAATTATCTATATTGATCTTTATTGTAAAAGTCAGAATCAGTTTCTTATTGCACCAGATTACTATGTAAATAAGGGATGTTGGTATCTCTATTCACTTAAAACAAAGCTTTTGAATTATCAACAAGTTTGGTCAGTGGTTATTTCCAGTGAAAAGTATGTTCCTTGGCAAAAAGAATTGATAGAAATTACAGAATCTTTAAGCAATAGAATGATCGATATTCTTATAGCGATAGATGAGATAGGAATAAATTATTATAAAGAAGTTAATAACGATACTCAGGATACAATGATTTATCATTTTAATTATTGGGTAACACTATTTACAGGAATTTTTGATACATTGGCATGGATTTCTAAATATCGTTATCAAATTGAATTTGAAAGGGTTGAAAGAATTGGATTACGAAAGAATAGGCAAAAAGACTTTATGAAACTTATATTTGAAAAAAATAACAAAATTAAAACTTTTCTTGAAGGTAATTCGTCTATCATCAATTTGATGTATATTCCAAGAGACTTAATTATGCACAGAACAAGATTAAAGGGAGTACAATTAGATAACCGAAATGAGAAGTTTTGCTTTAATATGGTACAAATACCGGAGGGATTTTTTAAACGAATTGTTGCATTGTCAAAAGAAAAGGGCGATGCTCTTAGAGAATGGGGGCATTGCAAATCTCATGATGACTATTTTCTTGAACCGTATAGATTTGTTCAAAAAGCAACATCCAGTCTAATTAAGTTTGTCGATGGGTACCTCGAATTATTGAATTTTGACGAATACAAGAAAGAACAAGATAAAATAATTTTTGGATTGAAGGAAAAAATTGAAAATAGTGATAAACCCAACTCAGATAAACAATTTTTACAAGATCTCGATAACTTTAATAAATTTCATTTGGGATATTGAAAAATAAGATGTAATGATACTGGTAATGATACTGGTATCTCAAGCTTTTGGCTAAAATATGCGATTTATTACCTGTAGTACCAAAACAATGATACAGGTAAATGATACAGGTAGATTTGAAATTTAGCGTAGAATAAGGAGTTTTTGCTGTATCTAAAACGTAAATTAGATACAGGTATGAAAAACTGCTCGAAGAATTGAGTACATATCAGTACTAATTTCGGCGACAAAACGGTCGCTGACCTTGACAAAAGTGTAGATGTCTCTTATGATACATTAAGTGTTCATTAACAATTTATTCGTATATAGATACAACAATGATTGAAAGTGGAAATTGGTATGTCATTAAGAATAGTTGCGGTATCTGCTCCTGATTATTTAATGGGGCGACTTGATACAAATTCTTTGACTAGTAAAGATCCTGTAAGTTTACATAATGCTTGCAGGTATGCTGCTTTTTTGGCAGAGAATAAGATAGGTGCATGGGGTGATAGTAATTGGGCTGTGCCAAGAAAAGAAAGGAGACAAAAATTATTACTCATGAATTCATTTAAGGAAGAGGCGTCTTTTTTAGAAGATATGTTGATCAAAGAAAGTCCAAATTTGTTGTTAATAGGGGCGATGACTTTATGTCTTCCTGGTGCAGTTGAATGTGCGAAAATAGCTAAGCAGATATTTGGTGACAAAATATGTATAGTTTTGGGCGGTCGTCATGTTAATGAAACTATGTATTACAGTAAGAAATGGAATAAAGTTAAACATCATGCTGGTTCGCCATTAGTTCTTATGCTAAAAAGAGAAATAGACAGGGTTTTTGATATCGTTGTATCTGGTGAAGGAGAATTCGTAATAGTAAAAATCGGTGAGGCGGTAGAATATCTTGTAAGAAAAAACGATGATTTAAAAAATGTTCTTAATTATATTGATCAAGCGGAATTAGGCAAAATTCCAGGAAAATGGATTATCGGCGGAATAATAAATGATCAAATTAAGGAGATTATTGGAGACGGTTTAGAAATGGATAGGGATAAATTGCCATCGCCGGCGAGAATGTTCGGAATAAGGAATAAATTTAATGTTTTTGGTGATAGACTTACTGGGCATGCGTTTAGTGATATTGGATCTGGATGTATCTATAATTGTTCTTTCTGTAGTGAGAGAAATAATGTTTGCGGTTCACTAAGACAAATAGAAACAGCAGGGCATAGATTATTCCGACAGTTGCTAGATATCAAAGAGGTAATTCACGAAGATAATTCCAATGCTAAGGCAAGTGCGTTTATTGAAGATTCATTAATGCTAGGGGGATTAGATATCCAAATCAGAAGGTTAATTAGTTTGTTAAATTTCCATCCAATAGAAATAAAATTTGGTGGGCAATTGACTGTTGATACCGCGATTAAACATAAAACATTGATAAAAGAATTGAGTTATTTAGGATTTGAATATCTTTTTTTCGGGATAGAAACAATAAATCCTTCTTTGGTAGGCGGAATGAGTAAAGATATTTGCAAAGATAACTGGATCTCAAGAGTAGAATCTTTAATAGAGTTTCTTTCTAATTCAAAAATCTTAATTGGTGTATCTATACTTTTTGGGTTAGGTGAATCACAACAGAGCAGAATTGAGTTAATTAAAAAAATATCTAATTGGCAAAAGGAGTATAGGAGCTTAAAAGTGGTTAGTTTTAACTGGGCTGTACAACATCCTCTTTGCGGATATGATGGTAATTGTAACTATAGCTACAAAGAATGGGGTATTAGTTCATTGGATTATATTGAAGCTTTTCGTGATTATGGAGAAGCATCTGTGCTATATCCATTGTCAAATGTTAAAGTTCCAAAGATAGAGGAGTTAAATGAATTAAGAGAATTAAGAAAAACAATTGACGGCTAGGATATATTTGATATAATTCAGATAAAGAAAGGAATTAACTTATGATTAATATCTCAATAGACCAATCATTAAAAAAGGCAAGTCCAAGTTTGATGTTAGGCGTAGTCCATGCATCGGTAAAAGTGGAAAAAGGTTCTGATGCTTTGTGGCAAGAAATTAATAAAACTATTTCTGTGGTTTCAAAGCAGTATTCTCTTGATAGTATACCAAATATATCGGAAATCACAGCTGTTAAAAATACATATAAACGATTAGGTAAAGATCCATCAAGATACAGGGGTTCTGCAGAGGCTCTACTAAGAAGAATATTACAAGGGAAAGGATTGTATAGAGTTAATAATGTTGTTGATATTAATAATCTTGTTTCAATAGAAACACTTTGCCCTGTTGGTTCATATAATCTTGAAAACATTGAACAACCAATTATTTTTAAGGTTGGACAGGAAGGGGAATCATACAAAGGAATTGGAAAAGAAATTATTAATATTGCTGGATTGCCTGTATTTGCTGATAAGTCAGGTCCTTATGGAAGTCCGACTAGCGATTCAGAAAGAGCAATGATTACAAATGGTGCAAAGAACATATTAATGATAGTCATTTCTTTTATTGGTAATAAAAAGATGGATAAGATATTAAAAAAAGTGGCTTTGAGATTAGAAAAGTTTGCTGAAGCTAAAATTATAGACAAAATTATTGTGGAGTAACGGGAGGGATTGATGTGAATTCAATAAAGGATTTCTACGACTCTGGTAACGGAGACTATCTTGTAGAATCAATAAATTATCCAAAAGAAATTCAAGAGTATCTAAAAAAAGAAAAAGCACTTCTTTGTAAAATAAAAGAATGTTTTAATTGTTTAGTTGAAATTGGATGTATGAGTGGTCGATATTTGAATTGGTGTATTGAAGAAGATAAAGGATATTTGGGTATTGATGTTGTTCATCGGTATATTGAAGAGGGAAAATGTAAGATATTGAATTGTGAATTATCGCCATTAAAATACCAAATGGTTGTTGGATCGGCTGAAAATATTTGCGAAATTGTTCAAGAAAATAAAGTAAGCAGTTCTTATAAAAAAATACTTTTATTTTTCCCATTCAATAGTTTCGGGAATATGAGTAACACCCAGACTATTATTGATTCTTTACACAAAACAGGATTGATTTTCTTAATATGTTCATATCAGACTAATCTTAGAGTTAACAATATAAGGGATGATTATTATAAGAATTGTGAATATAAAGGAATTCAACGTATTGTTAATAGAAAAGGTGTTAGATTCATTTCTAAAGAAGGTCTTAATACTATTGCATATGAGCCAGATTATCTTTGCGAATGTTCCAAAAAAGTTGGTATTACTCTAAAAATGATTAAGTTTTCTGATATCGGTATGGCTTATCACAATATCGACAAATTATAAATATAACGAAAAAGGGTCAAAGCAAAGTGTTTTGACCCTTTTCTCTTGCATTTTCCTCTAATCTATACGGAATTAGTCTCACTTTATTTAAGATGGTATACCGATACTATCTTAAAATTACAGGTGAACTTAAAATTTAGATTTAGGGCTTTTTATTTTGATATAAATATGGTAACATAAGGGATAGTTTAGCCGAAGTGGCTCAATGGTAGAGCAACACACTCGTAACGTGTAGGTTGTGGGTTCGATTCCCACCTTCGGCTCAGTTACAAAATTTGGAGGTCACAAATTGTGATCTCTAAAAAATCTAAAGTTTATGGATAAACCAGAATTATTATCTCCAGCAGGAACACTGGAAAAATTAAAGACAGCATTTTTATTTGGCGCGGATGCAGTTTATGCAGGGGTGCCAGATTTTAGTTTGCGTGCACGAATCAATAGCTTTGATCACGAAGCAATAAAAGAGGGGACAGAGTATGCTCACAAACTAAAAAAGAAATTATATGCTACTGCTAACATCTTTCCATTTGATGGGGATCTAAAAAAAGTAAGAGAAACGATTGAAAGATATTGCGAAGCAAATGTTGATGCTATTATAATTTCTGATCCGGGAATTGTGAAAATTACAAGAGAAATAAATCCAGATATGCCGTTGCATCTTTCAACCCAAGCGAATTGTACAAATTCGGAGTCGGCAAAATTTTGGTATGATCAGGGAGTCTCAAGAATTATTATCGCGCGGGAAATGTCATTAGAAAATATTCGTTCAATGCATGAGAAAGTTCCAGAAGTAGAATTAGAATGTTTTGTTCACGGAGCGATGTGCGTTTCGTATTCGGGGAGATGTATATTAAGTAAACTTTTTTCAGACAGAAGTGCAAATCAAGGAAAGTGTTCCCAGCCGTGTCGATGGGGATATGATATTATACCAACAGGTGAATCAGATAAGGATGTAAAAATAGAACAGGATCAACACGGAACGTATATTCTAAATTCAAAAGATTTATGTTTAATAAATTATTTAGATCAATTGCGAGATGCAGGAATTATATCTTTCAAAATAGAAGGGAGAACAAAGAGTACCTACTATGTTGCTGGGATTACGAAAATTTATCGACAGGCGATAGATAATAATTGTAAACAAATAAGTGGGGCTGATATAGAATTGGAAAAATTTATGAATAGGGGATACACATCAGGCTTTCTATTTTCAGAAGAACAATGTGAACATAATTTTCAGGAGTCACATAAATCATGTGATTGGCAGTTTGTGGGAGAAGTGGTAAAATTAGATCAGGATGAAATATATATTAAAATGCATAATGAGCTATTTGTTGGAGATGAAGTAGAATTTGTTGTTCCACAAAGTAATAATGTTCAACTAAAAATTAATAATATGAAAGACGCAGGGTCCGGTGATATTTTGCAAGAAGCACATGGTGGACAAAAGAAAATCATCAAAATAAGTATCGGATACGATATCGGACAAAGTGCTGTTATCGGCTCTGTTATAAGGAAAAAAAGGGTATGATTGTAAAAATATTAAAAAATGGGCAGACATTAAAAAACACTATGAGATCCTTGGGATATTATGAAAATGTTAATCGTAAAAATGAACTTAATTACATTAGACCATTAAATTCAAGCGGTTATCCACGATTCCATGTATATCCACGCGAAGCTGGAGATTCGTTTGAATTGAATTTACATTTAGATGCCAAAAAACCATCCTATCGCGGGACGAGCGCACATGGTGGGGAATATGATGGGGGTGTTGTGGAGAGAGAAGCGGAAAGGATACAAGTTCAAATACAATAACCAAATTTTGTTTATATCGTCAAGACTTGCGGAGAATAAAATATGACGCTAAAATAGAAATGTTAAAGATAAAAATAATATGCGAAGAAAATAAAAAATGATTAAAGTAAAAAACTTAACAAAAAAATTTGGTGAAACACTGGCTCTTGATGGAGTTAGTTTTGATGTAAGTAAGGGAGAGGTATTAGGATTTTTGGGACCGAACGGAGCAGGCAAGTCAACTACGATGCGAATCATCACTGCTTTTATTGCTCCAACTTCTGGAACAGTGGAAATAGGAGGATTAGATGTTGCGGACAATTCTTTGGAGACAAGAAAAAAAATAGGATACCTTCCAGAAAGCGTTCCACTTTATGATGATATGAAAGTTGCTGAATATCTGAGATTCATTGGAAGAATTAGAGGGATTGAAAAATCTGAAATAAAAGGAAAAATTAAAAAGATGATTGATGTTTGCGGATTACAAAAAGTGATTCGTAGAAATATAGGGGAACTATCTAAAGGATACAGACAGAGGGTTGGGCTGGCGCAGGCAATGATTCATGATCCAGAAGTACTTGTTTTAGATGAGCCAACTACAGGGCTTGATCCAAATCAAATTGCAGAAATTCGTTCTCTGATCAAAACATTGGGTCAAAATAAAACTGTAATTTTAAGCACTCATATTTTGCCAGAAGTTTCTGCGACTTGTTCACGGGTAATCATTATCAATAATGGAAAAATTGCTGCGACAGGAACACCAAAGGAATTATCATCAAAACTAAAAGGCAAGAATACTCTGTATGTGAAAATAAAAGGACCGAAAGAAAAAGTTTTGGAATGTTTGAATGATATGGAAAATGTAGAAGTGGCGAAAGAAAAAGACAGAGAGAGCGATGATATTATTGGTTATGAAATTCTTGCGAAAGGGGATGCAGATTTGAGAGAGTATCTTTTCATGACAATTTCCCGACAAGGATGGTCTGTTTTGGAATCACGACAAGACGAAGCAAGTCTTGAAGATGCGTTTAGAGAAATTACGAAGTAGTTAGAAAGTCCGTAAAGTTAAAAGTTTATAAAGTCTGACCCGCCTTCGCTGAAGCTACGGACGGGCGAGGCGAATAAATAAAAGAACATATAATTTCATGAAGAATATTATTATCATAATTAAGAAAGAACTGGCATCGTATTTTAATTCTCCGATAGCGTATATTTTCGTTACGATATTTTTAATTACGACGAGTTGGTTATTCTTTCAAGGATTCTTTTTGCAGGCGCAGGCATCTATGCGATCATATTTTAATTTGCTTCCATGGGTTTTTCTATTTTTAGCTCCGGCGTTGACGATGAGGATGTTTGCCGAGGAAAAGAAAACTGGAACGATAGAATCTCTTTTGACTCTTCCTATTTCAGATTGGGAAGTTGTTTTGGCAAAATTTTTATCAGCTACGATATTTATAGGTTTTGCTCTTGCTCTATCGCTAACGATTCCAATTAGTATAAGTTTTTTAGGAAAACTCGATTGGGGTCCAGTGATTGGTGGATATTTGGGAGCATTCTTTATGGGTGGAGCATTCATTTCTTTAGGATTGTTTATTTCTTCGCTGACGGAAAATCAGATTGTTGCTTTCTTGGTTGGAGTTGTTGCATGTTTCTTTATATACATAATTAGTAGCAGTTTCGTTCTTAATTCTGTGACGATATTTTTTGCAAGAATTTTAAGTTTTCTTGGAACAGGATCGCACTTCTTTAATATCCAAAAAGGTATCGTTGACTCAAGAGATGTTATCTATTATGGATCGTTCATATTTTTCTTCTTATGGTTATCCGTAAAAAGTTTAGAATCCCGCAAATGGAAGTAACGAAGAATTATGAATTAAGAATGACAACGAGATCTTCTTTCTTGATTGGTATAATCAAAATAATCAAATATGTTTAAAGAAAAAAAGGCACAATATAAATACAATGCAATCATTTCAACAGTTTTAGTGCTGGGGATTTTAATCGTTGTTGGTATAGTCTCTGCAATGATGCCTTTGAGAGTTGATCTAACTGAAAATAAAGAATTTAGCATAAGTGATGCGACTATAGGAATACTGAAAGACTTGGATGATGTGGTAAATATAAAAGCATATTTTTCAGAAAAACTTCCAGCAGAGTTTTTGAATGTCAGACAAATTACAGAGGACATCTTAGGAGAGTATAAAAATTATTCTCGTGGGGATATAAACATAGAATTTATAGATCCGCAAGATGATGAGGATTTACAGAAAGAGGCTAGGAGTTTTGGAATTCCAGAATTGCAATTTTCCAATGTTCAAAAAGATAAGTATGAAATGAGCAAAGGGTATTTGGGGTTGGTAGTACTTTATGCAGACAATAAAGAAGTCATCCCTGTCATCAAGGACACAGGGACACTTGAATATAATTTAACCGCTGCAATTAAAAAGGTGACATTAGATCAGGACATCAAAATTAGGTTTGCAACAGGCAACGGTGAGTTGGACAAGGAAGAAGACATCTCAACAATATATAAGGGTCTTGCGCAATTATACAATGTTTCAACAGTAGATATTTCAAAGGGAGATTTAATTTCAGATGATGTGACAACATTAGTTATAGCTGGACCTACGGAAAAATTTTCATTGAGGAGCCAATATGTGATTGATCAATTCCTGATGAGAGGGGGGAGCCTGTTAGTACTAAACGGCGGAGTAAAAGTCGGAGAGATGCTTAGGGCAAGTAGTAATGTTATTGATTTAGAAAAATTAATAAAGCATTACGGTATAACAATAAATAGCGATTTGGTTTTGGATAATTCTTGTGAGATGGCACAATTTACGAGTGGCTACACAACATTTATTACACCATATTCATTTTGGCCAAGAATTGGAGAGGGTGGTTTTAATCAGGAAAGTTCTGTCACAGGTGATCTTGAAAATTTAGTTTTACCATGGACAAGTTCTTTGGGTATCGCTCAAGATAAACCAGATGGGATGATGACTCGTTTAGCGATGTCATCAAGTCAGTCGTGGACAATAGAAGGTTCTTTTAATATCGCTCCAGATATAGATCATGCTCCCGGAGATTTCAAGGAAAGCATTCTTGCTGCATCTGCATTCGGAAAATTTAAAAGTTACTTTACAGGAAAATCAATTCCTCAAAAAGAGGTTAGCAAAGATGCAGGAGATGAAGACATTATTCCTCAAGAAGATGAGAAAGATTTTATTTCCGAATCTCAAAAAGATGGAAGGATTGTAGCTGTTGGGAGTGCTAATTTTATTGAAGATACTTTCTTACAACGATTTCCTGAAAATGCTGTTTTCTTCCAAAACATTTTAGATTCTGTTTCCATGGATGATGCACTGATAACTATTAGATCACGCACAGCTTCATCAAGACCTCTTGAATCTGATCTCTCGGAAACAGTTAAAGCGATAGTGAAATTCATTAACATATTCCTTGTCTCAATAATTCTTGCAATTTTTGGAATCATAAAATGGTTTGTGAGACGAAAAATAAGCAAAGAAGAGTTTTAAGAAGAAACTTTATATTTTCAACTAAAATCTAAAGTTTAATAGTGAACTTAATCTTATATAAAGAAAGGATAAATATGCAACGATTCAAAACTACGATATTGCTGGCGGTTGTATTGGGGGTTCTTATTGTGGTCACTGCAGTGGCTTCCATTATGTCAAACGGTAAACAGGAGGATAAAAGTGGGGAAGCGTTAATCACAGCTAACATTCGTGAAGCAAATAAAATAGAAGTAATAAAAGGTGAAGAAATTCAAGAATTAAGTAGAGTTGAAAATAAGTGGGTTGTATCTTCAAAATCGGGAGTAGATGCTGATCAAGGCGCTGTTAATGAAATGATTAACAAAGCAGAGGAAATAACAAAAAATGATATAGCTTCCACGAACCCTGAAAAGAAATCATCTTTTGAAGTTGATGAATCTGGAGTTGAAATAAAAATGTACTCAGGGGATTCTCTCATTACAGATTTCTTTGTAGGAAAAGCGGGGGCGGATTTTAATAGTACCTATGTGCGATTAGCGGAAGAAGACGATGTGTATTTAACGAAGAACTATATTAGAATGTATTTTGATAAAACTGATTTTAGAGATTTAACAGTTTTGGATTTTGATAAAGAGCAAGTCTCGGAAATCAAAATTGATCAAAAAGGAAAAGAGATAACCATCTTAATGAAAGAAGAGGGCAAGTGGAAGGCAGAATGGTATGATGAGTTTAAGATGGATGAAAGTAAAGTGACATCATTACTTAGTTCGTTATCAAAACTTTCTGCTAAAGATGTCATCGTTGATAAAAGTTTATCTGAGACAGGATTGGATAGTCCAAGTATGGTTCTTACAGTTAAAATGGAAAATGGTGAAGAGAATATATTGTTTGTTGGAGACAAAGAAAATGAAATTTATTATGTCAAACGTTCTCTTAGTGACATCATTTACACTATTGCGGAATATAAAATCAAAGATATGCAAAAAGGGAAAGATGATTTTGAATTGAACTAAAGAATGAAGATAGTCAAAATAAAAAACACCATGGGATAAACCCATGGTGTTTTTATTTTTTTTTAATGCAATGAGCCGAGGATCTTTTATGGCATATAGCCACTATCTCAAAAAATGAGGCCCTTCAGGAGGGGGGAAGAGCAAGACCCTCGAGTCAATACATTAAAATAATAACAAATACATTATACAAGACTTGAAAAAATCTGTCAAGTGAAAGTAGATCTTTGTCAAGTCTTGCCACCTCGGGCTGTTTGATGTGATGTGAATTTTATCAGAAACTGATTGTGATGAGTGGCAATAAATGAGAATATAGTAACATTTTTACAGAAATAAAATTAATAATAAAGAAATGTGCATATAAATGCACATTTCTTTGATTTTTGGATTGATTGTTCAGGTAAACGAGGATATAATAGAAGAATGCAGTATATAACCGCATCAAAATTATATGATTACATAAAATGCCCTCACAAAATTTGGCGTGATATTCATGGTCCACAAGAAGAAAAAACACAGGATCCAAATGATTTCATTAAACTTTTATGGACCAAAGGTGTTAAACACGAAAAAGATATTATTGCAAAATTGGGGGATTTTGAGAATTTGGAAAGTGGAACATTTGATGAACGATTTGAAAGAACGATAAAGGCAATGCAAGATAAGACTCCCTTGATCTATCAAGGAGTATTAAGATATGAGAATATTTTAGGTATCCCAGATCTCTTAAAAAGAATGCCGAATGGCGATTATATGCCAATTGATATTAAATCTGGCATGGGGACTGATGGGGTTGATGATGAATTTGGGCAAGAAAATAAACTCAAAAAACATTATGCCGTCCAGCTTTGTCTCTATAACGAGTTATTAAAAAAACTTGGGTTTGCTTCGCATGACAAAGGGATGATAATTGATATTAACGGAGATGAAATAGAATATGATTTGAAAGTTAAAATGGGACCAAGGGCGAATAAAACATGGCAAGAATTTTATGAAACAGTTAAAGAAAATGTTGATTTATTAATGAGAGGGAAAAACAAAAACAAACCTGCTTTATCAGGCACATGTAAAATTTGTCCATGGCATGCGAGCTGTAAAAAGTGGTGTCAAGAAACGAAAGATCTAACCAATATCTTTTGTTTTGGCAGGAGTAATAGAGATAGAATTAACGAAGATCTTTTTATCAAAGATATTGATAATTTCTTGAACATTGATATTGATGAAATAATGAAGCAGAAGAAAAAAGAAATTAAAATGGGGAATAAAGAATTTCTCTATGGGATAGGAGAGAATGGTTTGAGGAGAGCGGTCAAACGAGCAAAGATATTTCACCAAACTAAAAAACCAGTTTTTTACAATCCGATTATTTTTCCAAAAACAAGCTATGAATTATTTTTTGACATTGAAGATGATCCGACTCAAGAATTTGTCTATTTACATGGAATTTATCAGCGTAAAAATGGTGAAGAAAAATTTATTGATTTCACGGCAAAAGAACATACAAGAGAGGCAGAAAAAGAGGCGTGGGGAAATTTTTGGAAGTATATAAATTCACTTCCTAAAGATGATTTTTCTGTATATTATTATTCTCCGCATGAAAAATCTACTTACAGGCGACTGCAGAAAAAATATCCGGATGTAATATCTGTGAAAGATGTTAATGATTTTTTTGACAATCCAAATGTGATTGATCTTTACATGAAATATATTCTCAAGGAAACTGATTGGCCATTAACGAGTTATTCAGTGAAGTCAATTGCGCAGTTTTTAGGTTTTCAATGGGAAGACGAGAATCCATCTGGCGCTGCTTCAATTGAGTGGTATAATAGATATGTAGAGACGAAAGATCCCGCTGTTTTGAAAAGAATTTTGATCTATAATAAAGATGATTGCAAGGCGATGATGGTGATTAAAGATGAAATTGAGAGGTTACAGGGGTAAATTTGGGGGGAATATAGATATTTGCATAAAATGTACATTTTAATGTACATTTTGTTGTTTTTTGTGTTGATTTGTGGGGTGAATAGGAGTATAATAAAATATAGAAACATTAAAACAAAAGTGGCTTAAATTTCTTCAAACCACTTTTGTGCATTGATTTTTTTACTTTTTTAAGAGCAATAAAATCATGATTATAATGGATAAAAGTTCAAAAGAACTCATAGTTTTATAATTTTCGCTGTTCAGAAATGCAGACTAAGCATTCTGGTTGTTGAGATAAAAACCAATCGATTTTTTCATCTCAAATAAAGTTTAGCAAATTTAATAAATAAAATCAAATCAAATTATGAATTTTTACACAAAACTTGAAAATTTATTGAAAGCAGAACCCCATTTTGTAGATCAAGAGGGGGATCTATTAAAAAGCAATGTTCTTGATTTGGCGTATAAAGCTGACAAAAGATTGATTGAAATACTTTTATCTGATAAAGATCTTAAAAATAAATTTTTTAGCAAAATATCTGCCTCTGGCGGAAAAGATTCCGCTCTTGTTTTTAACATTAATGATTTTGTAAATTATATTCAAGATAAAAACTTTTTAGCGGATTCCTATACAAGATATTGCAAAAAGATAGGGTTCAACATCAAAAATAAATTTTTAAACGAACGTAAAGAAGTAGCGCTTGTGTGGCCATTCAAAGACTGTGTTTTAGAAGGTGGACAGACTCATGAAGACGCAAAGCGAAAAGAGATATTTTTTAATGAAATTTTGGCTCAGGATGAAATTGATAAATTATTAGATCCTAAAGTTTTAGTAAACTGGAAAAGATATTCGCAAGATGGAGGAGAAGATGTAAAAAGTCTAAAACGAGATGCCGACGGGACTATTCAGGAGAACTTTATTATTAAAGGTAACAATCTTTTAGCTCTTCATTCGTTAAAGGAACAATTTCAGAATAAAGTAAAATTAATTTACATTGATCCGCCGTATAATACAGGCAATGATTCTTTTGGTTACAATGATAATTTCAATCATTCCACATGGCTGACTTTTATGAAAAATCGGTTAGAGGTGGCAAGGGAGTTGTTGAGGGAAGATGGTAGTATTTGGATAAATATTGATGATAATGAATCCCATTATTTGAAAGTTTTATGTGATGAAATTTTTGGAAGAGATAATTTTGTGGGAAATGTTATTTGGCAAAAAAAATATACCATTGCAAATGATGCAAAATGGTTTTCAGATAATCATGACCATATTCTTGTATTCGCTAAAGAGAAATCTAGTTTTAGCATTAATGGTCTTCAAAGGACACAGGAGCAACAAGATCGTTATGTGAATTGTGATAATGATTCAAGAGGTCCATGGATGACGCAACCCTTGCATGCAAAAAGTGGTAATACCAAAAATTTTCAATACACATTTAAAAATGGTATTGTTTGGTCTCCTCCACATGGGACATTTCCTAGATATTCAAGAGAAACTTTAAAAAGGTTTGAAAGGGAAAATCTCATTTGGTTTGGAGCTAAAGGAGATGCTGTCCCAAGAGTGAAGAAATATCTATCTGATATGTCTGAAATAACTCCGGCAACGATCTGGCCTCATACTGAAGTTGGGAATAATGATAATGCAAATCGTGAGATTAAACTTCTTGGGTTTGGTGATGTTTTTTCTACACCGAAGCCCGAAAAACTTTTACAGAGAATTTTAGAAATTGGGAGCAATCAAGATGATATAATCTTAGATTTTTTTGCTGGAAGTGGGACATCTTTAGCTGTTGCACATAAAATGAAAAGACAGTATATCGGCATTGAGCAAATGGACTACATCCACGATTTGCCAGAATCTAGACTTAAAAAAGTTATT
>Ga0265592_1000528_pt1 | contig 19377 bp, 17 predicted proteins | sample saktaG_7_FD_190141 | JGI IMG/M metagenome (GOLD analysis project Ga0265592, IMG submission 190141) | Saline water microbial communities from Sakinaw Lake, British Columbia, Canada - sak_2010_1_5_120m | ecosystem: Environmental > Aquatic > Non-marine Saline and Alkaline > Saline ... | reverse complement strand
ATCACTTCAAAGGCATTTTAAGCATGGTTGCTGGTGGCTCAATCACGAAAGACGTGATCGTGGAAGTAATCCGGAACCTGTCTGAAACACCCGAAAAGACTGCTTCTGATGTTGTGTCTGAAAAAAAGTTCGGTTCTCTTTCAGGGGAGAAAATTTCAAAAATTATCGACTCGGTATACGAAGAAAACAGTGGAGTGGAATCTGTAAATAAGCTTTTAGGATTAGTTATGGCTAAGGCCGGGGGGAGGGTGAATCCTTCTGAAGTCCGTAAAATCATTGAGTATAAAAAGCTTTTTTAACCCATTTATATAAGAGTATCGTTATAGAATAATCCGATAAAATGTATGTAATCCTTGTTGGTGGGGGTGGTACAGGCAAGGCTTTGGCCACGCATTTGGTAAACGAAGGGCATGAAGTAGTCATCGTTGAAAAAGATGCTGACCGTGCTAAAAACCTCGCGGAAAACTTGGATGCACTCATAGTTCACGGGGACGGCTCTGATACTGAAATACTCAAAGATGCGGGCATTGAAAAGGCTGATGCTGTGGCGATAACCACTCCCGACGATAACACTAATCTCACAGTCTGCCAGATACTGAAAAAGTTTAACGTCCCAAGGATTGTAGCTCTTGTCAACGAGCCGAGCAAGAAAGACTTGTATATTAGCCTTGAGATTACTGCTGCCATATCTCCTGCTCAGGCTGTCATAAGCTACCTTAAGAACGCTTTGACTCAGGGGAAATCCAAGTCCATGGCCTCTATTGCGGGTGGTAATGCCGAGGTCTTGGAGATTAAGATGAATAATGAGGACTTGGATGGCCGGAAAGTAAAGGATTTGGGCCTTCCTTCAGGTTGTGTGGTCGGCTTAGTCTACAGGAATGGGGAAGTCATTATTGGTGACGGGGATGATATTGTCAGGAAGGGTGACATTCTCACGATCATCACGAAAACCGACGTAGTAAACGACGTATTGGCGATTTTGAAAGAATAAACTTTTTGGCTCTGTAGAAAACCTTGTTTTTTTGGTGGGCTCCTAATTGGTTTTACAGCCAATTAGGGAGGTGTTTCCCACCCTGTCTCGTGTTAGTTATGAGGCGAACCGGTTATTAAAAGCGGTTCGTGAGGTGGGGGTTTGGTTGGATTCTGGTGGTGTGCCATTGTATAGTTGCCGTTTCAGCAAGCGTGTTTTCACGCAACACCAGCACGTGAAGTGTCTGGTGTTGAAGACTGTTTTTCGATTGCGTTACCGTGAACTTGTGGAGTTGCTGGAAGTCTCCGACAAGTTGGTGTGTGAAATCGGTTTAACGCGGATACCTCACTTCACTACCTTGCAGAAGTTTGCGGCACGATTCCCGTGCCGGGTGCTGGATAAATTAATCACCTTGATTGCCCGGCAAGTTTGCGGGGACGTCTTCGATGTCGCCATCGACTCTACAGGATACAGCCTCGACACCTCAAGTTTCCACTACAGCAAACGCATCGGCAGGGAGGAGCGTCACAGGGATTACGTGAAGACTACTGTGGCAGTGGACACGAAAACCTTGGCTGTCGCGGCCGTGAAACCCCGCCTGAAACGGCGGCACGACCTCGTGGACGCGAAGCCGGTGTTGCGTAAGGCTGGGAAGGCGGGCAGGATACGGAAAGTCATCGCCGACAAAGGCTACGACAGCGAAGAATTCCTAGAGTTCATCACGCAGGAACTACAAGCCGAACCTGTTGTAGCACTCAAATACTGTGATAAAACAATCGAGAAAACACACGGAAAACTCAGAAAAAAACTGAAACAAGACTTCCCAGAAGAAGACTACCCACAACGGAACATGAGCGAAACCACAAACAGCACCACCAAAAGACGATACAGCCACACAATACGAGCACGCAAAAACCACACCCAAAAAATAGAAGTACTACTCAAATACATCACACACAACTTAACTCTTATAATAGAAATCCTAAAGGATTTCTACAAAGCCAAAACTTTAATAAACTCACTACATATATCAATACACAATCCATGTTGGGCCTGTGGTCTAGTTGGTTATGACGTCGCCTTTACGAGGCGAAGATCACCGGTTCGAATCCGGTCAGGCCCACACCCTTTTCTTTCTTCCCGAAGAAAGAAAAGCGTGTACGGAAAAGAAAGAAGGGATGCCATCTTCGGACTACCGTCCTTGATGGCATGAAAAATGCTGAAAAAGATTTTTAACTCATTCAAGCCGGGAGGACCGCGGTTAGGCACCTACATATTCCTGTGGATATTTCTATTGTCTGCATTGTACTATGAGGAATCACGGATACCTGATCATTACATAATAAAATGTGCTGGCCATTGTGGAAGTATCTGGCCCATTCTAAGAGCAGAAGCACATCCCATCCTTGAAGTAATGGGTTTGGCACTTTTCATACTACCCGGCATATTAATGGTCATTTTGATATACTTTTTATCACTCTTTGGACTATCCTTTGGGTTTAAGGGTGTAAGTGAATTTCCCGAATTCCTTTATTTTCTCATATTATTGTTCGTCTTGAACTGGTTCCCTTTCTGTATCGTCTGGAAGATTATCGAGGTTTTCGTAAGTTCTTGTGAGAAGACTTTGCCATCAAACAAGCCTGAAACGGACTGAACGCGTGCAATGCGTTCTGTGGTGTCGTAAGACACCACATTACTCGTTTCGCATGTGACGGCGAGATTGATGTTCAATCTCGCGTCCAGAAAACGCTTGCGTTTTCTAGGAACTGGGCGTGACAGTTCTTCGATTCCGATCAGGCCCAAACCTTTTTCTTTCATTATCACTAGATTCCTTTCTTTTTGGGGGTGAATCACTTTTTCTTTCGGGAAAGAAAAAGGGCTCTTCGATTCCGGTCAGGCCCACACCAACCTTTTTCTTTTAACAAAAGAAAGAATGTGGCGGACTTTTCGTCCGACACACACCCAACTCAAAGTCGGCTATGAAACGTTGACGAAAAAGAAAGATAAGTCGCACCCTATTTGATACTACTTCATCCTGCATAATTTCTAAATCCCTTTCTGTTTGGGTTGAAACACTTTTTCTTCCATAAAAGAAAGAAGGAACATCCTCTGTATTGGTTGGTCTGCGCGCTCGATAGCTTTATTTTAATTCCAGTGCGTTCTGTCGTGTCGTCAGACACCGCAATACCCGTTTCGCATGTGAACTGGGTGTGACAGTTCTTTTAGAATCTTCGATTTGGTTTGTAGCAGTCGCGGCAGTATACGGGTTTGCCTTCAGTCGGTTTGAAGGGTACTTGCGTATCTTTCCCGCATTTTGAGCATACTACGTCAAATAGGTCTCGTCCGAATTGGTCTTTCGCCATGTTGCAGTTTCACCTCACCTGTTTTTTTTCGTAGAATAAAAAGATCATTTCAGTTGAAGCCTTGACGGTTCAATTGAATAATGATTTCCTACTTCTTTGAATACTGATTTCATAAACCCCTTAATAAATGGTTTTGCGCGTTTATTTATCTCCTACAGCAAATATTATGTTGTGGCCTGATTGAGGGCTTCTTTTGATGGGTGATTTTGTTTGGAGTATAAGAGGCAGGAGGTTTCCAAGAGACTTTCCGAGGAGGGTTTAGTCGTTTCATCAGTTTGTTTCGATGAAATAGTATCTGAAGGCATAATCCTTGAAGACATTATTTCCGAGGCCAAATCCGAAGGCGTATGGCTCATCACCGACGACTTTCTAAGCCGATTCCGAAAATCTGAAGACGAGCTTTCTGTTGCCGCTTCCGAAATCGCAGACCCCAATGAATCAAGTGTTGTTGTAGTAAAGTCCAAAACTATTTTCGCTCGTGAAATCGAGTCGCAACTCGAAATTATTGAGGAATCCGACGTTTCAGGAAAATCCACTTGTGACGGGGATTTAGAAGACTTCATAGACTACTTCAACACGAAATATTCAAACCTTTCCCGCATCATAAAAGAGCGAATGCACTACCGTTCATCCACGACGATTGAGGGTTTGAGGAAGGGTCACGAGTCGAAGGAGAAGTCAAGGATTATTTGCATGGTTTCTAATAAGAGGGATAGTAAACGTGGTTTTAATTTTTTGGATGTTGAGGATCCATCAGGGGAGATCACGGTTTTAATACCTAAGGGTGATAGGCGGCTTAAGCTTATCTTCGACAACACTCTTTTGGATGAGGTTGTGGGTATTGAAGGTCGAATGTCAAACGATATTTTCATTGCAAGCGATATTGTTCAACCAGATGTTCCCACCATAAACAAACCTAATTACGCGAGTGAGCCCGTACACGTGGCCTTGTTGTCTGACCTTCATATTGGAAGTTACTTGTTTTTAGAAAGAGAGTTTGGCAGGTTTCTTGACTGGTTGTCTGGCAAGGGGGAGAGATCAGACATTTCAGAGAAAATCAAGTACATTCTTGTGGCGGGAGACCTTGTTGACGGGATTGGGATTTACCCTAACCAGGAGAAAGAGCTTGTTATTCCCGACATCTACAAGCAGTATGAGTTTTTGGCAATGCTTTTATCTAAGGTTCCTGATTACATCGAAGTTGTTTTGTCTATGGGAAACCACGATGCAGTAAGAAAAGCAGAGCCACAGCCTATGCTTTCAAGAGCTGTTGGGGGGCCGTTATTTGATCTTCCAAACGTTCATGTCACGGGGAATCCCGTTTGCGTTTCAACTCACGGGGTTAAGACTTTGATGTATCACGGCACGACTTTAGACACGATGATTGGAAATCTATTGGGTTGCACTTACTCTTCACCAGAGTATGCGATGACAGAATATCTGAAAAGAAGGCATCTAGCACCAATGTACGGACGGGATGCGATCGTTCCTGAAGAATTCGACTATCTTACAATCAAGACCATACCCGACATATTCCATTGCGGACACGTGCACACAAACGGATACAGTCAATACCGTGGAGTAAAGGTCATAAATTCAGGCACATTCCAGGCTAAGACGAAATATCAAGAGCAGCTCGGCCACGTCCCAACCCCGGCAAGAGTTCCAATTGTAAATCTTGAAAACTTGGAGGTGACTGTAATTGACTTCGGCGGCTGAACTCGATTCCGGAACGATTGCTTACGTTAAAAAGCTTAAGGAAGACATTGACCTAGCATATTCTCTTGCCCGGGAGTGTCGGGCGAGAAACCTGGATCCCTCTGGAGAGGTTGAGGCTCTTCCCGCCGGAGATATTGCCGATAGGGTAGAAGGTAGGGTTGGTCCTCCGGGAATTGCGTTAAAGATTCGGGAATTCGGAAGGGATCGGATTACGGACATAGTAGATTTTATCCTTGATGCTGATGAGGGGCAAGACCAGCAGGAGCGTATTCTCCAGGCTTTGAGGACTGCCTTGGACATCCTGACTGAGGGTGTTGTTGCAGCATCTCTTGAGGGTATTTCTGATGCGAAAATAAACGTTAATCCTGATGGTAGTCATTACCTCTCAATTTATTTTGCAGGTCCTATCAGAAGTGCTGGGGGTACTGGGCAGGGTATGGCTGTTCTTGTTGGAGACTATATTCGGACGAAATTAGGGCTTCAGAATTATCGTGCTACTGAAGACGAGATTGAAAGGTATGTCGAGGAGATAAAGCGTTATGATGAGCGGGCTTCCAGGCTTCAGTATCTTCCCACCGATGATGATATTAGGATTATTGTCCGGAATAATCCTGTTTGTGTGGATGGTGATCCCACTGAGGATGTTGAGGTTCCAATCCACAGGGATCTTCCTCGTATTGAATCAAATAGGGTTCGGGGGGGGATGTGTCTTGTTATTGCTGAAGGAATCGCGCAGAAGGCGAAGAAACTTTACGAGCGGTCTTCTGCTTTTGGTGTGGAGTGGGATTGGCTTTCGAAGCTTGGGAAGAAGCCGCAAGAGGATGTTGAGGATGTTTTGGCTAAGCCTTCTGCAAAGTTCATGGACGAGGTTGTCGGCGGCCGGCCGATTTTCGCAGCGCCTTCCGCTAAAGGTGCTTTCAGGCTTAGGTATGGTAGGTGCCGTGATTCCGGTATTGCCGCAAAGAGCATGCATCCTGCGACCATGGTCTTGACGGATGGCTTCATCGCGACTGGCACTCAAGTCAAGATTGAAAAGCCAGGTAAAGGGTGTATTATCACTGAGTGTGATGAGATTGAAGGCCCTATAGTGAAGCTTAAAGACGGAAGCGTCGTTCGAGTTGAAAGCGTTGTTTCCGCCCGGGATGTGAAGCACAATCTTGAAGAGATTCTTTTTCTAGGAGACATTTTGATTTCTTTGGGTGATTTCCTCCAGACAAACACTAATCTACTTCCCGCCGGATACAATGAGGACTGGTGGCGGATCGAGCTTAATGAAAAGACAGGTAAACGTTTTTACGAGACTCCCACCCCTTCTGAAGCTGTTTCAATTTCAAAGACTTCCGGGGTCCCACTTCATCCCCGCTACACCTATTTTTGGGAGGACGTCTCAACTTGCGACTTGAAAAAGCTGGTGAAAGGTCTCATTGCAGGCAAGATTTCCGGCGACGTGCTTAAGGTGGCGTTGAAAGGAGACGAGAAACGTGTTTTAGAGCTTATTGGCGTTCCCCACAAAGTTTCAGGCAATGTTATTGAAATCGCAGAATATTTACCCTTGACTTTAAGCCTTGGCTTAATATCTCACGACAACACTTTATCGGACTCGGAATTTCTTGTTAAATCAAGGGGTGTGTCGGATGAGGACGACGGTTTCAAACTCGTTCAAAAAACCTCAACATTGCCTTTGCGTGCGAAAGCAGGCACCCGGATTGGCTGCCGTATGGGCAGGCCCGAAAAAGCAAAGGAGAGGAGAATGCAACCTGCAGTTCACGTATTGTTTCCCGTTGGAAAATATGGCGGACGGGATAGGAGTATTAACAATGCAGCTGAAAACGATATCATACCCGTTGAAGTGGCGGCATTCAAGTGTGTTGCATGCAATCAACTTGGTTTTTCAAATGTTTGCACTAAATGCGGTTCAGAATCAAATCTGAACAAGTCGTGTCCAAGCTGCAGGTATGTTGGCGACCTTGAAGTCTGTCCGAATTGCAAAAAAAACACCCGCTTCTTTGAAACGCGAAACATCCCGATAAAGCAAATGTGGAAAAATGCCGTTGATATCGCGAAAAAGTCTCTTCCAGTAAAAGGAGTGCAAGGAATGATATCAGCTTACAAAGTCCCTGAACCACTTGTTAAAGGGATTTTAAGGGCCTCAAACAAAGTTTTTGTTTTCAAGGACGGTACAATCAGATTCGACGCGACAGATGCGACCCTCACACACTTTAAGCCGGCTGAAATCGGAGTTTCACTAAAAAAATTAGGTGAACTGGGTTACGAAAAAGACTATCTTGGAAGTCCACTGGAATCAGACGATCAAGTCGTAGAGCTTAAACCCCAAGACATTATCATTCCTGATGCTGGGGCAACTTATCTGATTCAGGTGGCAAACTTTGTAGACCAGCTTCTTGAGAGATTCTACGGTAAAAAGTCTTTTTACAATGTCTCAACTAGGGATGATTTGTTGGGACACCTGGTCTCCGGCCTCGCCCCCCACACTTCCGCTGCAATTGTCGGTAGAATAATCGGTTTTACCAGCGCCAGAGTATGTTACGCACACCCCTTCTGGCACACCGCGAAAAGACGGAACTGTGACGGAGACGAAGACGCGATAATGCTTCTTATGGATGTTTTACTGAATTTCTCAAGAAAGTATCTCCCTGAAAAACGAGGAGGTCAAATGGACGCGCCACTAGTCGTCTCCACAATTTTGAATGCTCTTGAAATAGATGACGAAGCCCATAAAATGGAGGTTGTTAGTGAATACTCGACAGAGTTCTACGAGAAAACATGGAAGAAGGATAGCCCCTACTCCTGTAAAATTATGATTGTTAAGGACTTGCTGGACTCTAATCCTTACAAGAATCTCAAGTTCACTCACTCAACTGGAAACGTTAATGGACCAGTCCACACGTCAAAGTATGTCAAACTCAAGACTATGGCTGAGAAGGTTTCCGCGCAGCTTGAGGTGGCTGAGAAGATTCGTGCAATAGATGAGCGGGCTGTGGCCGAGATAGTGATAAACTCCCATTTCTTGCGCGACACTTACGGTAATTTGAGGGCTTTCACCCGGCAGAAATTCAGGTGCGTTAAATGCAATGCCGGATATCGTCGAGTACCTTTGGTTGGCAAATGCACGAAATGCGGTGGTAGACTTCTTCTAACTGTGACTGAAGGGTCGATCAGAAAGTATTTGGAGCTTACCCGCGGGATTGTTGAGAAATACGGTTTGTCGATGTATCTAAAAGAGAGGGTAGACCGGTTGGATGAGGACATCACTTCTCTTTTCACAAATGATTTGGCGAAACAAGTTCGTTTGTCAGATTTTATGTGACCTCAGTCTTTCACGACCTTAACGGTGACAGAATCTTGAGCTCCTTCGGCATAGGATTTCTCCCTTGCGACAACATCTACTCGGTATTTTCCTGCGAGAGCGCCGGATGCGGGCCTTACTTCAAAGCTTAGCTTCCGCGACTCGCGAGGCCCGATCAAAATGTTTCCCCTGGAAACCTTACTGTCCGTGCTTTCAGTGAAAACAAAGTTTTTGTCATAGGTTTTCACTTCAACGTTCACTTCAACTTCCTGGTTAGCGTTTTTGTTCTTAACTTCAATTTCCACTGTAGTGTGCTCCCCCATCTTGATTGTTGAGGGGTCGGCTGAAATTGACACTCCGATATCCCCCTTAAAACTGAAGGATGAGGGGATGGCCATGATTAATACGATGATGAGTGTTATGACTAGAAATACTCCCAAAACTGATGCCCACCTTATCCTGGACAGAAGGTTTACAAGCTTATCCATCAATGAAATCATTTTTTTTCCTAGTTTAAATATAATATATGGCACTTGAACCGAGGATTGGGGTTTTAGGAGGAACCGTCTTTAAAGGTTCTAAATTGCCTTCCGACTTTACGCGAAAGCAAGTGTCAACAAAGTATGGCAAAGTCCCGGTTTTGGCAAACGATAAAATCACATTCATCCCAAGACACGGGTTAAAAGAAAACACTCCTCCACACAAGATAAACCATCACGCCAACATCACAGCCCTAAAAAAAATTTCAGTAAGCCACGTAATCGGGATTTGCTCTGTTGGCAGCCTGCACCGAAAATATGCGCCCGGGTCGATTACAGTACCCTCCGACTATTTGGCATTAACTCAAATTCCAACATTCTTCGACGATGCGACCAACCACATAACACCTTCCTTGGATTATGAATTAAACCAGCTTATCGTAGAGTGCGCATCCAACCTAAAGCTAAAAGTCTTTGAAGGGGGAGTCTACGTTGAAACAAGCGGTCCAAGACTAGAAACCAAAGCAGAAGTCCGATTCCTATCAACCATAGGCGACTTTGTCGGCATGACCCTCGCAAGCGAGGCAACCCTCGCGCAGGAGGCAGGGCTTACTATGTCGGGAATTTGCTCTGTAGACAATTACGCTAACGGTGTTGTTGGTGAAAAATTGGATTTTAAAGAGGTAGTGGGAAAAGCTTCAGAAAATTCCGAAAAAGTTTTCTCTATTGTGTCATATGTAGCTGAAAAAATGTTTAATGCACGATGAGAAGCCCTGGCCAGCAAAAGCTTTTCCCAGAAGACGAAGTTGATTCTCCCGCCAAAATTCCTGGAAAAATGGGGGATTCGCCTGAAACCATTATAATCAAGATAATCTCCGGCCCGTCCGAAAAAACAATGGAAGAAATAATCGAGATTGCAGTAAAAGCCAAAATCGATGAAAGACTGGTTGAATCAATTTTGGAAAAACTTAGGGCGGAGGGCTTAATCTACTCCCCCACTCACGGCGTGTACAAGGAAGTTTAACCTAAAATGAAGTATTTTAAATGCCCTGAATGCGATTCAAAAAAAATCAGAAGCATTCTGGAGGGTCCGAAGGTTCACGTGCTTTGCGAGCACTGTGGTTTTCTCGACGAAGAACACCATATTACTCCGAGCCGGGGTGGATTGAGAATCACTTTCAGGTTATTTGTGAAAACTCTTTCTCGCGGCCACTTTGAGGATTTATTTGAAGTATTCCAGCTTTTTTTTGTAGAATTGATGTTTGTGTTCCACCTATTCTTCTATGGCGTCTTTAGTTTCCTGGGAATTTCAAAACACAGCCACATAATCCACGCAACATCCATCCTAGTCTTTATTCTTATATGGACGATGCCTGGCATGCTTCTCTTCTATGCTGGGCAAGAATTATTAGGCTTGTTTATAGGAATCATAGGGCTCTTTTTCGGCGCAGTATTCACTCTCCGAGCTGTTGGAACGCACTTGTAGTTTAACTCACCAGGGAAGCGATCCCATCGTAGGGGGTGCTTTCGCCCTTTTTTTCCTGTCAATCCTGTATTTCCTGCTACACTCTTTAGAGCAGAAGTATTTGACTCCGTCAGGGAACTTTTTAGTGAAGGGGAGCGACTCACCCTTCTTCTTGCAGAAACCACATTTCGACTTGTCAGATCCTTTACCTTTGAATAAACCTAGTAATCCCATTTCAGTCAATTATTTTCACGTGAGAGATTAAAAATTTGGGGGGTTGCATTTAATCAAGTTTGTCGTATAATTATGCTATGGTGCACAAAGAGCAAGACACTGTTCACGGACCTTCCCCTTTGAATAGTGACGCGCTTTTGTTTGCTAAAAACCTTGGTTTTGGTCCTCGAGCTTATCTAGCTTATTATGCGTTTCGAAAAGGTAGGCTTGGTGAAAAAGATTTGGAGGAATTGATTGGGGGTGATGAAACCGCACAAGCCACTTATCAAAAAGTCTCCGGAAAGTATCATTCAACTACGCTTGGAACTGCGTTTTTCAATCCCTTCTTGCAGGCGTATCAACCTCGCATTAACCGCAAAGTCCCCGACTTCCACTCAAGATATTCTTTAGCCGGCTCCCTGATTACGGGCGATCCTTTTATCGAGCGTGTTCGCGAATTAGACAAGCTTTATGAGCCTTCCGCTTTTGAGGGTGAAGGGATCCATACCGTGCTCGGAGACGCAGTAAGGCACAATCTCATCCCACTTATCGCTTTGGGGGAAGTCTTGTCTGAAGATGGTGCGCAAAGCCCGCTTTCACTGTCTCTCCCAGAGTCTTATTTCAGGCTCGTGAAAAACTATTATCCTAAGGTGTTCGATCGTTTAAAGCAGGCCCATCAAAGCGGGGCACTTGATGTTGGGCTCTCCAACGCTCACCATTCGATTGCCCCTCTGCTCTCTCGGGACGACTTGAAGAATGAATATGATCATTCACTAAAATTTTTTCTGAAACATTTCAACCGGGAGGGAGACAGGAGTGTGACGCTTCACATCCCAGAGCAGGCTTTAACTCTCGCTGAGGATCCTAGGGGCTTCCCAGATCTGCTTGAGGTTTTGGATGAAGTTCAAAAGGAAAATAACATACAGTTTACTGTTTACTTGGACTCTAAAAATCATAACAGGCCTCATCCTGAGGAAGGATTCAACATCGCGACTGCAACACATTTAAAATACCCTGGACAGGCGGTCGGGACAAACGTCATCTTCCGAGCCTTCAACACCTCCCAGAATCTCGCATTCGACGTCGTTGAGGGAGGGGACCCTCTCTCAGACCAGGCTCGCGCCGAGGGCACCCTTGAGGGCCTTTCAAGCGAGCGGGAGCGGGAGTGGTCTTTTCGTGAGGCCGACAGGATTTTCGGGGAAGTCGTCGGCAACATCTTCGGAATACCTGCTTTTCACGCTCCAGTCTTTTCGGGTGAAAGCTCAATCTTCCCGGTTGAAATGGATGCTGAGTGGGCCGGCTACCACAACAGGGGCGAACCTTACGCCCTATACCGTGCAATCCAGGCCATGCGCGAGTTCGGGATCGAACCCGCTTCCGCCCAGAAAGCTTTAAGTGAAGTATCAATCGTTGAGGAAGCTGAAAAGCGCCCTCGGACTGCAAGCTGGAGTAATGACTTCGGACTATGGATCAATCCCAACACTCAGTGGCTTCGCGACATTGTTTCCGAAACTCTCACAGCCTATAAAAAGTCCATGCAGCTTATGACCGACATCCTACTTAAAGGCGGTAAGGACGAGGAGGAACTTACTAATGTTTTAAATGGGGCTCGGAGAAACTACGGCCTCTCTCTTATATCCTGTCCTTACTGGTGGAGCGCAAACGATCCCAACTACCCGAAAAACGTCCCCGTCGTTCCTGAACTTTTCCGGAACATGGTAAGCTGTGGTAAGGAACTTCAAGTCATGCTCGATAGGATGTTGACTTCTCCTGAAGACTACGGTGTATCTCTCGAGGAACTTGAATTACTCGGTAATCAGCAAGGCGGTTTAAAGCAGGCTTTTGAAAGCCTTATTGAGAATCCTATTGCTAGGCAATTTCCCGAGATTGCTAAAGAGTTAGACAAAGGAAAATAGTCTATTTCCTAATAACTTTCAGGACTTTTTCGTATGATGAGAGTCCCTCAGGCATGACATCCAATGCGATTAACAGAAATAGTGTGAACATGATTAAAGCCAGTAACACAACAAGTAGTATTGCCCTACTTTTCTCCATCCTGTTAAAGTATCTTTCAGATTCGGTTAAAAACTGGATTGTTTTTAATATTCAATCATAATATCCATACGATTAGAATGATCGAGAGGATTAAAACCGGGATTCCGGGAATGGACGACTTAATTGAGGGGGGGATAAAGCAGGGGAGTATTACTCTTCTTGCGGGTCCGACAGGTACCTTAAAAACCATTATCTCTTCACAATTCATCTATAATGGTGCGAAGGAATATGGCGAAGGGGGAATATACTTGACTTTGGAGGAGAAGGAGGATGGTATCCGTCAGTCTCTCGCAAACTTCGGCATGGACGTTGACGCGCCCGAAGTTAAAGACAAGATTCAGATAGTTGATTTAAGCGGGTTGAGGAAGAGGAAACCACAGTTTGGCGAGAGCAAGGAACGCTATGCCATTTCAGTTGACGTTTTAATGGAGACCATTACTAGCATCACTCAAAAATCGGATGTAAAGCGACTTGTAATCGATTCAATCAGCATTTTAGGGCTCTTGTACAAGGACCAGTCTGACATGCGGGATGACCTTTTCATTTTCACGGAATTCTTGCGTGAAAGCGGCTTAACGTCTCTGCTTGTCACTGAAATAGAAGAGGAGTACCGTGGGAAGAGGGTTTCAAGGTTTGGACTTGAAGAGTTTCTCGCTGACGGAGTCGTCGTACTGGGATACACTCAGTCTAAGGGAGAGCTTCGCAGGTGGGCTACAGTCCGGAAGATGAGATTTACAGACCATAACTTGCATATGCATCCTGTCCGAATTACTCCTTGCGGGGTGGAAATCGTCTCAACCGAGAAAATATACTGAAAGTTTAGCACCTAATTAAAGAAGATTTTTATGCCATCGAAGATGTCTGATGATTCGGGCTTGTTGATGAAGGAGATTCTAGAAGACATTATAGTGGACAATTCGATGTACGTAAGCCCTGCAAAGATTTCCGAGCTATTAACAGCCATGTCCAGTGAAATCCCGGCATTTAAAAAAATCCATTTAGAGGAGAAGAAGGTTTTAATTGATTCGGATGGTATTGAGGAACTTAAAAAAGTTTTCACAATCCTTCTCGACACCCTCAATGAGAAGTACGCTGAACACATGACGCAGGACATGAGCACGCGCATAATAGCGAGTATTATAAACAGGAATCTTCTCGCGCTGAATGAAGCGGACATCCCCATCCCCTACTGGGCTGTTGAGACACTAGCTTCAGACAAGGACGTTTCCGACATGTATGAAGACGAGAAAATAAAGTCTGTTTGCTCGATCTACACCGAGGTTGTCCAACATCTTGTCTCCACGGTTGAGGATTCAATTCCCCCGAAAAATCTCCAGAAAATCACTAAAGACTTTTTTGTGAAAAACCCTCAGGTCCCTGAAATATCTGTGAGCGAGAGTGGACGGGTTGTTATTGAGGAGCCTCATATTACTGCTAACGCTGAGAATAGGGAATTGATCATCTCAAAGTATTCTTCGCTTTTAATGAAGTATATCGAGGTGCTTGAAAAAGAGTTGGGTTCTGATAAGGCGTTGGAGGTCATTAAGGGTTGTTATGAAGGATTGACTTCACGCCATAAGGGTTTGGCAGATCTTGGCATTACGAAAAGCCTTTTTAGGGGTGTGTTTTGGCCTAGAGTCCCCACAGGCATTCCAGGGCTGGATCAGCTTTTAGAAGGGGGTTTCCCCAAGAAGTCTGCTGTAATACTTCAAGGTCCCATCGGCAGTGAGAAAACGATGTGCGGCACACAATTTATCGCAGAAGCATTGTCTGGTGAAAACTCCGTTCTAGTAGTCTTAAACAACACTTCAGTAGATGAATTCAAGAATTTTCTAAGCAGGTTCAACATTGACGCCACAATATACGAAAAGAAGAAAAGACTCTGCTATGTGGACTGTTATTCCTGGAGGATTAAACCCATCAAAGACTTTGAGGAGGACTGGCCGGTAATCAGGGTTGCAAGAGACCTCTCTTCAATGGGTGTCGGAATACAAAAAGCAGAGGAATGGCTTGCTCCAAGCCCGGTGAAAAGAGCGTACATTGAACTTCTTTCCCCCTTTTTGAAACACTTTGAGTTCGACCCAGTCTACGACTTCACCCAGGTCTTGAACGCCCGTCTTAAAGCTGAGGACTTCACCTCACTATTTATTTTAGAGCTTGGCATGCACGACACTCAGGTCGTCTCCTCCATCCAAGAGGTTTTTGACGGAGTCATTGACGTTAAGGTTGAAACCGACGGTAACGAGATCAAAAGGAGTCTAGTCGTCATTCACATGAAGGATACTGCTTTAAGGCCCCAATATTACCCGATAAACGTCACTTCTGAGGGTGTCCGGGTCGAGTATGAAACCGATAAAACCCAGTGATTAATCCATTTTTAAGGCTGTACTCCCCGGAAATTAACGGGCAGTGGATTGATTTTCATGAAATTCGGTTTCATCTTAATCTCAATAATATTGTGTTCAAGTTTAGTTTACGCTCAACCATCGTTTATGCTCGTTAAGGGGGCGGCTTCCTTAAACAATGATCCCGCAAATGGTGAAAGAGTTAAAGCCTATATTGATGGCTCTTTAAAGGGTATTTCCCCCCCGATTAATAGTGGTGTTTACTACGTTTCTGTTACTGGGAATGTAGGGGACTCAATTTCTTTTACTATTGGAGGCCACACGGCAGATCAGAATACAACTTATGTCCAGTATTTGAATGTCTGGCTTGATCTTTCCGCGACTTACCTTGCGACTACAACATCAACGTCCACAACCTCGATCTACACTACTTCAACTTCGACAACCACAACGACTTCAACCAGTTCAACGACTTCAATCTATACGACATCTACTTCTACAACTTCCTCTACCACGACGACTTCGACTTCCACAACATCAACCTCTACCTCAACTTCAACGACAACTTCAACGTCAACGACGACTCTGCCACCGCAAGATCCCCCCTGCCTTAAAATAACCGGGTTTTCACCTGTTAATGAAAACGACTGGATTAAGCTTACAAACCTTGAACCTCGATTCATATCTCTTGCAGGATTCGTCTTAGGTGTGACTCCCATTCCCGGCGGTCCTCCCCTAATCAAAATTAATATTACTGGACCACTCCTTACGCCTTTTTCCAGTCACACAGTCTTCCACGACGAATACTTTTTCGACGTTCCTGATGGGTGGGGGAGCATCTACGTATACAACAACGGATTCCTCTGCGACCAGCTAACCTACAATGCCTCCCAGCTCAATCCCTTGTGGAGTATCTTCCCTTTTGGAGCTGAAATCGGAAGAGACCCCGTAAACGGGAGCATCTTCATCTCCTCTTTTCCCAGCCCGCCAGCACCAACTCTTAATGAGGCTGCGGTCCCACTCCCTTCCGGCTGGAATCTTCTTTCCCTCCCGCTACTGCAGTAAAATTCATATTTTTTAAAAGAAGGCTAATTTCTATTCACAATGAGAAGAGTTAACTGGGAGTTCATCCTCCTTTTAGCCGTAGCCTGCGCCCTACTATACTTCTTTGTCTCGAATTTCACAGGCCTCGAACCCGGAGAAGTCGACATGCTCAATGAGTTTTGGGGTAAAGTCACAGGAAAAACGTGAGATTTACGACAGATTACTGAAGAAACAATAAAAACGCATTTAATGCGTAATCACAAAAAAAATATCTCTCACAAAAAAAAAAGTTTGAATAAAAAATTTTAAGCAAATGTTGGGGGAATATCTTCCCAGTCCAAGTCTATTACGCCCTGCCCCTATTCCAACTTTTCTTCTATACCCTCCATGTAATAACTGTGACAACTATCCAACAACCAAGCGGAGAGAGAACAAGCGCAGGCGCTACCCACAACATAATTTATACAAAACAACCTTTGGCTGTCTGATTATGGGTGAGGCTCAGTAGAATAATTTGCACCTAAAAGAAGGTTAGCCTCATGTATAGGAACAGGCCGTAGAGGATTATGAGGATGCTGGATTCCTTCCGGTTTATGTTCATGTGGTTGTAGAGTAGTAGCAAAGCAATAGCGGTGGCCGTAATCCAGTATACGAAGTCGAACTTTAATATAATGTGTTCTACAGTAACGCCGGCAATCGAGGCCCCCAAACCGAATGAAAGCAATGGGTCCGTTATGTTGCTGCCAATCAAGTTACCCAACGACAGGGAGCCGGCACTCTTTTGGATGGCGCGCAGGGATACTGTGAGTTCTGGCAGGCTCGTACCCAATCCGACGAACAAACCGATTACGGACGCGGAGATTTCATAACGTAATGCCATCACAACTCCGTATTTTACGACCAAGTGCGCTCCAAAAACAATGATTGTAATCCCAATCATTGTCTTTAAAGCGTCTGCGCTGATGTCGTAGTCTCTAGCCTCTTCTGGAACTCGCCGGACTTTAGCCCTCTCCTGGGTTACAAGGTAAGTGAGATAGATGATGTACGTTAATACGAGCAAGACTCCTTCACTGCGGCTGACGAATCCGTCAACGGCTGTGAGATACATCAAGATGGCTGCCATGAAAAGCATGAAACCGTCACGTACTAGGGATCTTCGGGGGATGTGCAAAGTTGCCATAAATCCGACAAGGCCCAACATAAGCGTTATCTGGGCGAGTTCACTCCCGATTATGCTACCTACGGCAATCCCTGACGCATCCACTCCGGATAAAGTGCTATAGCCTGCGAGCACGTTGGTCGCAATCTCAGGCACTGACGTGCCGATAGACACGATTGTGAGGCCGACAACCAATTCAGAAATCCGGAGTTTTCGGGCAATCTCTCGGGCGGCATTAACAGAATAATCGCTACCCCACAGCAACCCAACCAAACCCAACAATATGAAGCCGACCTCGATCATATACAATAGATTAAGACGCCGACACTAAAAGCTTTCTCCACATAATTCGATTCAAAACTGCCTTGTCTAAGATTTTCCGAGTCTTTGTTGATGTTGATACGCTAGGTAAAACGTCACTTTTAAGTGACGGATTTGGACGGTTTACCTGCGTGTAAAAAATTCGGCGGCCGAGCGAAGCGAGGAAGCCGACCCCTTTAGGGGTCGGTGCCGCCGAATTATTTCACAAAATGCCTGCAGTCGGTGAACTCCGCAGGATACTGTTGGTCCACAAAACCCTTGGTATAACGTTTATTCAATGAAAACTATGGTCAATCAATGTTTAATGATTGGATTATCCTGTCAAGTTTTTTGTTTATTTGGTCAAATTCTGTTTTAAACTGGTTTAGCCCACTCTTTGATCCGGAATCCTCATCTTTCTTAAAACAATTACGACAGTAAACCGGCTTATCCCCCGTTGGTTTGAAAGGGACTTCACATTTTTCACCGCATTTATCACAGATTACTTCATGCATCGTTGGTCGTCCAGACCCTCCGAAAGATCTTCTACCTGACCCTCCTGAAGACCTTCTATCCGACCCTCCGAAAGATCTTCTACCTGACCCTCCAGACTTTCTTCCACCAGACTTATTCTGATTAAATCCTTTCATAGTGTTCTCGCAATAATTATTATACTCCCACCATAACATTACGTGTTTGTCTATAAATCATGCTAAAATAAGCTAAAAGACGTTAACTAAAAAGTGTGCAATACAACCTAAAAAACACACTACTACAACATTATTTACTTTTTCCCCACCCCGAACAGACATCGAAGTAAAAGTTCGGCGAAAATGTAAAAAAAGTAGACTACAAGCCTGTCCGGCCCCCGCTCGTGATCGCCTCTCTTACTCTTCTGAATTAAGGGCTTTTTGTGTTTGTGTGACTACGTTATGGGGTGTTGTAGTCACATGTTCTTCAGGGTTTTGTATGGTTTCTTGTATTCTTTTAAAATGAGTTCTATCGTCGGCCTTAGGTTGCCTTTTTTCTCATATGCTTGGAGTGCGTCATAGTATCGTCTCCGGTTTTTAAGTTCGATATTTACTGGCGGCATGTTGTGTTTTAAGAGAATATTGTTTAATAGAATTCTCCCTACCCTCCCGTTCCCGTCTTGGAATGGGTGGATGTTCTCGAACTGGTTGTGGACTACTGCCGCAAGAACGATGGGGTGGTATTCTTTCTTGTTTTTATAGTACCATGTGATAAGCTCTTGCAGTAGGGGGGTAATCTTTCTCTGTGGAGCTCCTCTGTGACTGATGTTTCCACGCTCGTCTGTTATCACTACTTCAGTTCCCTTGCCCCTGAATCCTCCGGCGTATTCCTTTGAGTTTTTGAACACGATGGCGTGCAATTTCTTGATAAGATTCAGGGAGGCATGCGTTCTTGTTTTTCGTATGTAATCTACTGCTTCCGCAACACCGTAGGTTTCGGCTATCTCCTCCTTCGTTTTTTCGGACGGCCATTTATCTCCCTCTAGCACACCCTTTACTTCTGTGGCTGCTACCGTGGATCCTTCAATGGCATTGGTGTCGTATGTGAAAAGCTCTGTGAAACGAAGCCACTCTTCTTCAGACAGGTGTTTGATTTGCAAGTCTGCTTTGTTTACCAGTGCTTCGATTCCCTCTATTTCTTCAGGTGATAGTATTGTGTGTAAGGGGTCCCTGATTTTCCTGACGGAATCAATCTGTTCCTGAACGGCCTTCCCGGCATGTACTCTCAACTCACCGATTTTATCTTCTGAAAGGTCTGCTCCGAGATACCGTCTAATCTTTTTTACTTTGCCTTTTTCCCGGAAGGAATGAGCCAAGTAAAATAATTTCTTCCCTCCCCTTTCTCTGACCTCAATGTGCATAACAACTATATGTGACTACTAATTTAAATAATAAACTATTATGTGACTACAATTATAACTGAAATGG
>Ga0265592_1000527_pt1 | contig 19397 bp, 17 predicted proteins | sample saktaG_7_FD_190141 | JGI IMG/M metagenome (GOLD analysis project Ga0265592, IMG submission 190141) | Saline water microbial communities from Sakinaw Lake, British Columbia, Canada - sak_2010_1_5_120m | ecosystem: Environmental > Aquatic > Non-marine Saline and Alkaline > Saline ... | reverse complement strand
AGAGCCATTAGACAAATTCAAGGCCACGCTCTGGGTTGTAATAACGGAAGCCGACTCATCGATTAAGGAGTAAGTCAAACTCGCATTCTGCTCGCCCGGGGAAGAGACGTTCGCATTCAACTCCACAAGCTCGCCTGCAAGAACGGTCGAAGTGTTTAGCGAGACAATCACAAGTTCAGGGTCGCCTACAGTCTCGTTCGGGAGGAGATACTCGACCGAAAGCGAGACGTGGTCAAACAAGGCAACATTCGACTGAGAGACGTTATACTGCAAGGGAATCACGTAAACTCGCAAGAGAAGTCCGCCACCCCACTCGGTCACGTTATAGTAAAACTGCACGCCTGGATACGGGTCTGAAATGTTTGCCGAAGCGTTACCTGTTTCCTGGGTTGAAAGAACCATGGGCGTCACATTAAGCAAGGTAACGTTTTCAACGACCTGGGATACATTAAAGCCTGTGAGATTCACCGAAACGACCTCAACAGTCTTGGGCATAAGCCTCAAAGCCGAGATGACCGGAAGCACCGGCCCCCCAGCCTCGCTCGTCAAGGCAGCGCCCGGAACCGTGAAAACCATGGCCCCCCCAACACTCTCATTTACGAAGGCGGGAACCTCAATCTCTATCGCAAGGCTTAAGTTCCCAGACTCGGAAATAACCACCGTCGGCTTGGCTCCAAAGCCTACTACTCCACTTGTCAACCCGAAGACCGGGGAACCCCTGGGCATTTCCCCCCGAAGCTCTTGGGTGGGAAGCCCGTACAGGTGCATGGAATACATGGTTAGTGTGTCGTAGTCGTCCCAACTGTACTCTCCCTCATTATAATCTATCAGCGAGTACTTGAGCAGTTCTCCGGTTGTTGCCGACGAGAAGAGGTTTTTCGCAATAATGGCCATCATCTGGTCGTGCCAGCATGCAATGTCGATTCCCAGCCCTGATTGATACGCCCATCCGTAGGTTGTTGGCGCGATGTATGTGACGCCATTGTCCATGAAGTTTAAGGCTAAAGTCTCATTAAATGCGTTGCGGGACTCGTTCGTCGTAAGGGACGAGGCCTTATCCCACGGTACGGTGAATCCTGAGTGGCATGCGGGAGTCACAAGCATGTTTTGGGCGGACCAACCCACATCCTCCAAGTCTTCGCGGGTGATAAAATCGTTTTCACATGATGCAGTGCAAAAGCGCATGTGATTTGCATGTGTTATGAAATAGTTGAGGGGCGTCGAATTAAGCGATGACAGTGCATTCCCCCCAGACGAAGGGCCCGTGGGCGACGTCCGATTCCGCAAGATATTCCGTCAATGCAGAAGTCGCCCTATCCCGGATTCGACCCATAAACTCGTCTGTGTGCGTAAACATCCCTGCCTCGTCGACTCTAACCTCCGTTTCATACGCGTTGACGAGCTGGATGAGCTTGTTCGGTTCGTGGGCGAATATTCTGCCTACAGCGTGGTCGGGTGAAGGCTTGTTTACCGTCTCGGGATTCTGCGAACTCCTGCTTGCATAAGGGACGTCAGTTAGGACGTAGCCGGAAAGCGTGTCGGCTAGGGCGGGATTTCCGGTTGCATTGTCTTCCAGCAAGCCCATCTTGCACTCCAAGTCCCACCGGACGTATCCTTCTCCACTGTCGCACTCGTCGGCCAGGTTGCCAGTACCCGACTCCTTCCCGGTCGGGTCGGTTCTGCGATAGTATGGGACTACCTCGTCATCGCCAACAATCGCGATAAAATCAAGGTAATCCCCCAACTCCTTCGTAGAATAACCAAGCCACCCGTACTCTACGATGCGCGTAACCTGCCTGGATTGCTCGGAAACATTTGAGATGAACGCGTCGACTAGAGAGCCCATCCCACGGCGTTCTGCTTGGTCGCTGTAATTTGCGTCTGCGTAGTCTGCCGAGAAACCCTCTGCAGTCGTTATCTCCTTTGCAAGGTCGTATACTATGCCGCCTCCAACATATCGTCTTGAATAATTCATAAGGCGTTCGACAAGATTGTAGAAGTCGGGTATGCCGTCACCGTTCAAGTCTTGCGTGCGAGTGGCGCCAGTGTCCAAGAACTCGTAGTAGAGCCTTGAAAAGTCGGTTAGGACTAGCAGGTAAGAGCGGTTTATGACGTCGAAGTCGGTGGTGTTGACACAACCGTCCACGTTCAAAGTTATCCTGTGAATTCCTTCCACGGTCGGGGCATAGTAGTTAGAGTAAACTAGATCTCCCGCATGCAAGTCTCCGTGAGTTCCATCGTCGTAGAGTGTTAAGCCCGACCCATTTACCGTCGCTGAGACGCTCGAACCTAAGTCGGCGAGCCCGCTTCCGTTTCGGGCTACCGCCCAAACCAGGATGTTGTCAGTTACAAGTGTATAATAAGTTGATATGTGGATTTCGGCGGCTCCCACAAGCGTGGTCGTCGATGTGGAGGAGGTGGATGAAGTCGTTGTAGTCGTGGTCGAGGAAGTGGTGGTCGTCGTAGTTGTGGTAGTTGTCGTAATCCCTCCCGGACCCTCGATTCTAAAATAATCAACTAGACCCCGGTATGAGCCTTCCATTGCGGCACTTTCTATTTTTTTACTGTAGATTGCGACCTTGCTGGATTCAAGTCCCGTTGCCGTTTGATTGATAATTGAATTTATTTCCTCCACGCTGTTTTTCCATACCGTCACGTTGAAGGAAGTCTCGTTTATGATTTGGACGCGATACTTGTAGAGGCCGTATCCACCAATGTATGAGCTTGAATACGCGTTTGTGCCGTTTTTCCGCACATAAAACTTGGACACTGGCCAAGAATAGTTATTATTAACCTGCATTCCCACAAAATTCGAGGGTAGCGAGGCTGCGGAATCCTGGACGATATCGTTGACGAAACCGAATATGACGGCTTGCTTCGTATTCGGGTCAAACCGGTAGGTGAAATTGTTCTCTAATTCATAGACTGATCCCGCCTCCGACGTATAAGAGTAGTCGTCCCACGCCGACCTGTATGCTGCGTCAGTATAGTATTGTGCTGCAGAAGCCTGTGAGTAAAGAAAAATAAAGGAGGAATCCCACATCCACGTGTTCCCGTTGTCGAAGTCTTCGAAGTAGAGTGTCCCGACCGGGGGTATGGTCGTCGTGGTCGAGGTTGAACTGGTGGTGGTTGTTATTGCGTAAGTATAAATTGTAATATTATGGTGGCCTGAGTCATAACAGTTTTCACAGTCTACGAAAACGTAGTATGTGCCCACCGGCAAACTCTGGTTTTGACACACCTCAATACCCCCCGCCCCATACATGGGTGCACAGTCGTATTCACTCCAACCGGGGCAGCTTCCGTTCCAAAGAACATACATGTCATAGTCCATAACAACATTCCCTGTCACCGACATCATGGTGAGGCTCACGTAACTGGTTTGTCCGATAGTAAACGAATAATACTTGTCGTTGTATTCATTGTAGTTTGGAATCGAGGCCGGGTCGGAGCAGTTTGCGCCGCTTTGGGCGTAGGCGTTGGAAGCAAGAATTGAAATTAAGAGTACGCTAAACTCAAGGTTTCTCATTTTACGTTCAAAAAATGGTCTTTACTTAAAATACAATATATCTTCGACGTAATTTATATTAGCATTCTCGCTTAAATCCTTTGTGGTGGGAAAGAGCTGATTACAGCATTGCGGCGACTGCGCACGCGTTGTTCGTGTAGTGTGCTAGAAGGCTTCCCCTGAATCCGTATTTCATGTATACTAGTCCAAAAACTAATCCTACGATAATCATGTCTACTGTTTTTCCGACTCCCCATCCAAAGGCCATGTGGTAGAGTCCGAAGGTAAGGCTTGATACTATTAAACCTAGGGTCGCTTGCCTTCTGAATATAAAATGTTGGAGGATGATTCTCCGAAAGAATAGTTCCTCAATTAAAGGTGCGATTAATCCGACGTAGACGGCTTTAACAAACCATCCTTCGTCGAGCCACCAGCTTCCACGGCCGAAAGTCAAGGTGATAGTCGCCGGCCATAAAGTAAAGACGATTTTCAGAAGTGTTGAATTCGCAATGTAGAGTAAAACTCCGATTAATACTGGAATCAAGAGTATTTTCCACTTTATATCCTTCATCTTCGACTCATAACTGAATATCCCGAGTTATTCCTCAAACCCTTATTTTTTCCAAGTAGCCTGTGACTTTCGGGAGGACTCCCGCACCAATGATTTTCAGATACGTTTCACTGTCGCCTTTTTCCCGCGCCTCCTCGTTTACTTTAGCGAGGGTGTACGTAATCTGGTGGGGTTTAAGTCCGAGTTTTCCGGCGACTTCCGCGTGCGTGTATCCAAACCCTCTTAAAGCCATAATCTTTGCTAAAACAAAATCGTCTATCTTATCATATATACAAAAAAGTGCATATAACTGGGAAAAAAAGGCTTCTAATCACCTAAAATTATATTAATATGGTGATATAGAGATATACAACTATAGTGACATATGATCCCCTATACAAGATGTAACCTCATTCTTCGTATATTCACATCATCTAACGTATGAGCCTAAAGCAAAAACCTCCTGGAAGCCGTCCTGGAGATGCGGAGTATGTGGGAAGCCACCTAATTTACCGTCAAACCGGATTTTTCCAAAAGGGCAATAGACTTGTGTCTTGAAGTTGAAAAGAAGGATATAGTATCCACTCGTTTTATCGGAGTTCAACAGGTTGAGGTTGCTGGATGAGCAAACTCAAGCCAGTATCCACCAGAAAACTAATACGGATTCTTGTGAAGCTGGGTTTTGTCAAAATCAGGCAGAAAGGTTCACACTCGTTTTTCCAGCATCCTGACGGAACGAGTACTGTAGTTCCCATCCACCCCTGAGAACAAATCAGCGTTAGACTACTACATGAACTATTAAAAGAAATAGAAGTCGACCGAAACGAATATCAAAAACTCTTATAACAACCTCTCCGCGTTTGGTCTTAACTAATGTGGGTAAACGCAGTCGAGAGAGCCGTTAGGCGACCGAAATTTGGGCGGACTGAAAGGAGCCGTTTAGTCGCTGTTATACGCCCCGAAGGGTCGGAGTGACTGATAAGGGGCGGGGAATTTTGAGTTGGGGGCTGATTATAAGTGGGAGAAAGATAATGTATTTAATTCTCTGAAAATTTTAGTTTAGGTTCTAATCCCACCACATATTTATCACCTAATTTAATTATATCTTATGCGTTTCAATCATCTGTGTGTTTTGTTTGTTTTCATTTTGATTCTATTCTCAGGGTGCATTAGCAGTAAAAAAAGTGTTCGTCAGACTCGTGGTGAAATTAATTCGCTTATAAAGATGGCTCTTGATTCAGGGAATTCATATTATTGCCAGAAAATAAACAATAGTGACAGTAGATACAGGTGCCTGGCTGAATTGTATCTGAAGTTATACGAGGAATATGGCGACGAGAAGTATTGTATCCTCATGGAAAAAGAGACAGCCAATGCACAAGTAACACCGCCTTATGCGTTAAAGTGCTTCCAGAAGGCTGGATACGAGGGCCAAGACTTGTGCAGGAAATTCAAGACATCATACGTGTGTTACTCGGACTGCTTCTTGAACCACTTGAGGCGGGATGTCGTATTGACTGAACAAGATTGCGTGAACTTCAGCAGGCAGGAAGGCTATGTCGGGTTAGACAACAACTGGAGGTGCTACTCGAACCTGGCAATCCTGGCCAAGAATAGCTCGCTTTGCGACAGAATTACAAGTAAGGGTCATAGCTATGACTGCCACTACTATGCCAAGGACATCGAGCTTGTCGAGGAGGAAATCAGAAGGGCTGTTGAATCAGGTAACTCGACAATCTGTAATGGCGTGCACTACCGCCTAATTCTGGAGTGTTACCAGAGACTTTACGACAGATATCAAGATGAGAGGTATTGCATAGAAATGGAAGTGGCAAATTCTCGCCGCGTCGTGAGAAGCATGGACGCCGTCCTAGAGTGCTTCAGCAAAGAAGGCTACACTGGGGAAGAACTTTGTAGGAAATTCAAGTCGGACTACTACTTATACAGAAAATGCCACGAGGAATATTTAGGTGAAAAACCCCAGCTTAGTCCAGAAGCATGCGCAGCCTACAGTAGCATGGAAGGCGAGTTAGGCCGACACAACCGATGGCAATGCTACACAGACCTCGCAGTCCAGACGGGAAACCAATCATTCTGCGATAACATACCTGAGGATTCCCCCGACAACCAAAACAGGGGACACTGCCAGAAACAAGTACGCGCCATAAACAAGGATGTGGGGATATAAAATAATTGTTAACCAACCGAACGACGCCGGAAGGCGGAGTTAGGCAAGTCGCAGACGCAGAGTTTTCGAGCTGCCATATTTTTTTTAATGTTGCCGCGGTTTTTTCTAAAACAAACTATACTGCGAAGCAGCGGTTTCAGAGGAATAGGGGGGCGGGGCGAGTAAAACATAATGTTGCATCGATTTAAATCGAGTTTACACATCAGATAATTTTATTGCTTTAATATTTCCTGCATCATCTTCTTTTCTGGAAATAACATCAGCATACTTTTTTGTATTCGACTCGACTTTCTTTTTAAGTCTATCAAAATGACCGTAAGATCCAGTTGGGTGTGGGAGACCCACAATAAAATGATTAGGAAACCTCAATGAACAAAAGTCAAATGCATTATTCCCTAATGGGAAAATTGTTGGAGTGTTAAAGCTATCAATTTCTTTTCGTAAGTAGTTGTCTATACAAACTCTTAATGTTTGAACTGGAATAATGCCGTTTTGTCCTAAGCATTCACACTTTACTAATTCTGTCCACAGAATATCTCCTCCGAAACCCAAAAAAGTAATCAAATCCCTGGTTTTAGTAAAATATCTCAGATTCTTCAGATGACCATCAAAATATGATAAAATAGAATCAAAATTTATTCCGTTCTCTAGGTAAAATTCACGCTCTGTAGCGTTACATTTTCCCGGATTTAATCCAATTACAATACAACTACATTTACCCTCTCTTTTCTCAAGAACTAAACCTCGGGGAATAATACCTTTTTCCGGGTTATTATTGATGCCACCACAATTCAAGTGGCATCTCACCATTTTTTCTCCAATGTCAACAATCATAATTACAAATAAGATGTATGCTGTTTTTAATTAATTCACGAGTAAATGCAGAAATTTTTCTGTTGCCTGGAAGTTTTCACTAAAACAACCATGAACTGCCGTAAGGCAGCATATGTGAACGGAAAGGGGGGCGGGGCGGAATATACATTTTTCTATCGCTCTCCCACCCTTTTTCTTAATATAGGAGTATTAATTATTGAAGATGGTACCTAAATCTGAGGATTATAAAAGCGATTACACCAAGGCTGTAAAATCTTTTTGGTCTATTAGAGATAAGCAGAGTAAATCTCAGCAAGAGAGGGGTGTTAGAGATCAGGGTACTCGGGGGGCAGTTACAGGTGGAAAACAGATGAGTGGTTTTATAAAGTTACTTAGAAAGATCGCCACTGACCAGGGAGTCCCCACTAAATACATTTATACGCAAGGCAGTGTACTTCCTGGGTTTTTTAGACCTACAAAAGAATGGGATTTCGTAATAATCACACCTAAAAACAAACTTGTTTGCAGTATTGAACTCAAGTCTCAAGTTGGTTCATTTGGCAATAATTTCAACAATAGAACAGAAGAAGCTTTAGGCTCCGCTGTAGATATCTGGACTGGCTTTAGAGAAGGTGCGTTTCCAAGTCAAGAAGCTCCCTGGCTCGGTTACTTGATTGTAGTTGAAAAATCCGAGAAGTCATCCAAACCAGTAAGGATAACTGAACCTATCTTCAAAGTATTTGAAGAATTCAGAGATACAAGCTATCTCGATCGATATAAAATCCTCTGTCAAAAGTTAATCCGTGAAAGGCATTACAATTCCACTGCAGTAATTTGGACGTCAAAGAAAAATAGAAAGATAACATTTGGCTCAATGGACAATGAAGTCTCCTTCGAATCCTTCATTAATTCTTACATCTCAGCAATTCAAAAAAACATCCCTTATTTTAAAAAGTCAAAATGATCTATGGAGGCAGATCAAATGGGGGGGAACATGGAACAGTCCTCACAAAGAGGGAAGTTACAGAATTTATGCTGGACCTACTCGATTATAAACCCTCAAAAAACCTCTCCAAGATACGGATTTTAGAACCAGCAGCCGGAGAAGGAGTTTTTTTAAAAGAAATCGTAAAGAGATTGTTTGAGTCGTCAAAAAAGTATAATTTCGATTTCCAAGACTCTTTATCGAATATCCGGGTTGTTGAGATAGATGACAATAAAGTTACTATACTACAAAGATGGTTAAGGAAAAAGTTACAAGATTACGGAATAGCAAATGATGATTTAATCAATGAGATTATTATTAACGGGGATTTCTTGTTAACTCAAGTTGAAAAATTTGATATTATCGTTGGAAATCCTCCTTATGTTAGATATGATAACATTCCAAAGGACTTACAAAAGAAATATAAGCGGTTTTTCAACTCATTTCAACATCGTGCTGACTTGTATATCCCCTTTTTTGAGAAAGGATTAGACTTACTTTCTGAATCTGGAAAGCTCTGTTTTATTTGCTCAAATAGGTGGATGAAAAGCCAGTATGGTCAAAATCTCAGAGAATTAATCTCCTACTCATATGGGATTCCAGTAATCATTAATCTTGAAGATGCTGACGCATTTGAAGAAAAAGTCCACGCATATGCTTCTATCACTTTAATCACGAAAAAAATAGAAAATAAAATAGATTATTTTCAGACACAGGATATTCAGGACTTTGGAACAATACTTGATATTCTTTCCGGAGAGAAGAATAATTCTGACTCATTAAGATATTTTAGGATACCAAAACCGGAAACTTCAAATTGGATCCTTGACCCCGAATTGATAGAAATACACAATCATGACTTTTTCACATTGGAAGAACAGGGTTTCAAGATAGGGATTGGAGTAGCAACAGGGGCAGATTCAATATTTATTGGAAAAGAACTTCCTGAGTTAGTCGAAAAAGAGGCGATTTTACCGTTAATATCTGGAAGAGATATCATTGATGGCAAGATATTTTGGCAAGGCAATTATGTAATCAATCCCTACAATGGAGCAACAAATCAACTAATTAACTTATCCACATATCCCAAACTAAAAAATTATCTTGAAACAAATAAAGAGAAATTATTGAAGAGACATACAGCACAAAAAAATCCTCGGAAATGGTATAAAACAATAGACAAAATTGATATAACATTGATAAATAAACCAAAATTACTTCTACCTGACATTAAAGGAAGTCCACATATTGCTTTAGATGAAGGAGAGTATTACCTCCATCATAATGTTTATTACATCTTAAATCATGATAAAAAAAATCTAAAGATACTTGGATCTTTACTGATGTCCGACTTTGTTTTAAAACAGATAAAAATAGTTAGCAACATAATGAATGGTGGCTATCCTCGATGGCAAGCTCAAAACCTCAGAAAGATAGTTATACCAAAGATATCCGAACTTTCAGAACGGGATAAAGACAATTTGGAAAAATACTTCGATAAAAAAAATCTTAATCAAATAAATGATCTTGTGAACACAATTATTCACAAAGAAAAACATCACTCAATCAAACCAGCACCGTCAATCTAAGTATGCCCCTTTTTGCATAGTTCCCATTTGGATTAAGCATCTATTTTTCCACCCCGCTCACGTTTTTTTGTTTTAGAAAAAATTTGGGGTGGAGGCCTTTTTTAGGGCCGGAGCCCGTTAAACCATAAGTTAATTTGAGTGGCGCGTTAAGCGCCATTTTATGTTAGATTTTTTTTGGAATTTGGTTTAACGAAGGCAACATTATATATAATTTACGGCGAGCGAATAGCTCGCCCCTAAAGGGCAGCTCGAAAATTTCGGGTAACATATGTGGGTAAACGCAGTTTTTCCCGAAGGGAAAAATTGGGGCGGAGGCCGTCAGGCCGAAGCCGTTTAGCCACTTGTTAACCAACCGAACGACTGAAAGGAGTGAGGCAAGCGCAGCGCAGAGTTGCGAGTCGCCGCAAAAATTTTTAATGTTGCCGAAAGTTTTCACTAAAACACGAAAAACTGCCGGAGGCAGCGTTTTCATCTCAAAAAGGGCGGGCGAAATTTGATACATACATTATTGAAGAACAAAAATAACCTGATAATATTAGCCCCTGTTAAGTGAGGGACCATTCATCCACAATTAATTCTTGTTTGTAACCTCTTTCAGTTATGAGGGGTTCTATCTCGTTTAGGCAGGGGAATTCAAATGATAGTTCTCTTTTAAAATCGACTAATACTTGTTGGCCTAGATTTCCCCGGTATTTCTCAGATAAGCATGTAGTATACCATCTTTCAATATCTGAGAGTGTTATTATGCCTTGTATCCTGTCGCTAAATGGCATTTGGTTCGAAATTTTTTGTATAATCTCGGTTTCTCCATCTAAGCAGATAAGCACAATTCTATCTGCAGTTATGTTTTCAGTAACATCTTCGGCTATGTCTTCAGATAAAGATACATGTTTTACTTGTATGGCTGGTCCAAAATTTGCCCACATATCTAACCCCCTGTCTGCCGCATTAGTAACCCCAACCCTGAATAATTTTGCTGGTATTTTGATTTCAGTCTTATCTTTAGACAATCCAACAACCAGTTTAAGGAACTCTTCAAAATCGCTCATTATTGCGGCATTCAGGTTCTTTATTGATAGACTAACCTCTAGTCGCAGTGCTCGAACTATAGTGCTAAATAAAGCATATACGGTTATTTCATATACTTTGTCTATGCTCCTTCTTAATCCCGGCTCTTCAGTGAATATTCCGATAAAGTCGTTTAAATCGAAGGTTTCAGGGGTGGCTGTATCAAGGTATTGTATTGCCTCAAACAGCTTAGACATCCTGTTTTTTATTTTGTGGTATATGTAGTTTTCAACTAATCCATCTGTTTTATTGTTATACTCGGCGAGTTCGACAAGTAATGCGGGGGGCATTGCATTTGATTCGAATAGATTATCCTGGAATTTTTGACTTGAAGTGCATATCCTTCCTACCAAACGCTTGCTTATCTGGTCTCTCCAAGTTTTACTAATATTCCGATAAGACTCTAAATCAGCAGGATCTATGTTCGCGCCATTTCTATAGTGATATAAAATCTCAGCTATCTGTATTGGCTTATAAAAGTGAACTCTGCTTTTCCGGATGATTTTATCCAGGGCTTTCTTGCTTTCCATATTGAGGGGCTAAAAATTTTAGTTGTCCATCTGATGAAATAATATCATCAGGTAGTGGGTTTGAGGACATTGCCTTCATCATTTGTTTGGATACCTCTCTTATCATAGGTATGGGTACGCTGTTCCCAGTTAACTTTCTAACCTGATGATCTGAGACAACAATTTTAAAGTCCTTTGGGAATCCTTGTAATGAAAGACACTCTCTTGGAGTGAATCTTCGAATTCCGTCAACTAATTGATAATTATACGAAGCTCCTGCCCTTAAAGCACACGCAAAGTCATTAACGCCAATATTTCCCGCCTTGTTTTCATGCCAAATGGACGGTTTTGGTATTTCCTTACCGTTTACTCTTTCTCGTCTCTTATTAATTATTTCTTCACTGGCAAAATGCTTCTTATCTACCTTATCGTGGTGTTCTAGTAATTCGGATAAAGGAATTTTATTCTCCATGGATTTCGGGAAAATAAAAGGGTAATTTGTCTTAAATCCCACAATAATTACTCTCTCCCTTTTTTGGGGCAATCCAAAATCTAATGCATTAAGCACTTTCCAGTGAGTGTAGTAACCAAGAAGCTCTAACTTGCCCAAAATTGTTTTGAATGTCCTATTGTTATCATGGGACACAAGCCGTTTTACGTTTTCAAGAAGAAATGCCTCAGGTTGTTTCCCCTTTAATATCCTGTCAATCTCAAAAAAAAGGGTTCCCCGAGTATCTGCGAAACCATTGCCATTACCCATAATACTAAATGGTTGGCATGGAAAACCAGCCAATAAAATATCATTGTCAGGAATTTTATCCACAGGAATATCTGAAATATCCCCATCAGGCATTTCATTGAAATTGGCTGCATACATGCGAACTGCGGTTTTGTCAATCTCAGAGGAAAAAACACAACTACCCCCTAATTCTTCAAAAGGTATCCTAAGGCCCCCAATGCCTGCAAATAAATCAATAAATGTAAACTTTGATTTCATTACATTATACTAATAGACTTACTTTTTAATAGTCTTTGGAGAGAGCAAACGAAAAATAAGAATGACTGATAATGTGGCGAAAAAGGAAAGAAGTAGGATTATGTCGAAAATAAAGAGCAAAAACACTAAACCAGAGATTACAATAAAGGAATTGCTAGATGGTAGGATATTCAAATATCAGCCAAAAGGCATTCTAGGAAATCCTGATTTTGCCAATAAAAGGGAAAAAATCGCGATATTCATTGATGGTTGTTTTTGGCATGGTTGCAAAAAACATTGCAGAATGCCCAATTCCAATAAAAAATATTGGACACAAAAAATCGAAAGAAATAAGAAAAACGACAAACTAATTACAAAAAAACTCGGACAAAAAGGTTGGAATATCATAAGGTTATGGGAACATGAAGTGAAAAACGATCCAAAAAAATGCAGAACTAAGATTCTGAAAAAATTTCAGCATAGTTTGAGCAGATAACCAGGATTCACAAGATAACTAATGCCCATTAATGATATGAATCAGACTTATTTCTTCCGCCCGCCCACATTTTTGTTTTAGTGAAAATTTGGGCGGAGGGCGTTTAGCCCGGAGCCGTTAAACCAATGTTATGCTGAGTGGTGCGTTTAGCACCATTCTGTTAGATTTTTTTGTTTGGAATGGTTTAACGAGGCAACATTTATTATTTATCATAATTTGCTAACTGGCGGACTCGCAATTGAACTTAACTAATGGGGCTATGCGAAGTTTTTCCGAACGATGTTGGATACTGATGAATTCGGAAAAATTTGGACGGAGCGACCCGTAGGGGAGCGGAGTCGTATAGTCCCTGTCCTGCGACCGAGCGAATGCGAGGCAAGGAGGCCGTTTTTAGGCCGACGAAGAGTTGCTCGCGAGCAATGATGCTAGGGGTGGGGGGACGGGGATGTGGGTTAGGTGGGGTTTACGTCGACGAATTCTTACGAAGGAGAATTAAATCAAAATCTTGAGTCGACGTACGTTAAGTTACCGATTTCTTAAAAAAATTGTCTAAATGAATTTAAAGCGAGCGAGCAATTTCGCCGGACTAATGTGGGTAAACGCAGTCCCGTCCAAAGGACGGGATTGGGGGAATTTCATAAAAGAAATTCCCGTTTAGCCACTTGTTATTTTCCCTGAAAGGCTGAAGAGGGCGTAAGCCTGACGAAGAGTTCCGCCCGAGCTTTAGTAGGTTAGGAAAAAGCACTTAGAACAATCTTCCCCTCCAAAACTATTCTGTCTTCTCGCTGTTCAAGGCAGTCATTTTTTGATGGTATTCAGTCAGGTCGAATATGGTTGCACTACTATTCCTACAACTCTCGGCAAGTACCTTACTTCTTGGGTAAAGCGGCGACTCATAATCCTTTTTCCATTTATCCAATTGAATATGTCTTGAGAACATACCAAGGGATTCTGCTCCTACCCCCCTAGAAATAAGGACAGATAAGGGCCCTGCAAGGACCGCTCGATCAGTGTTCTGGAACCTGGTTGGGGAATAATCCTCAACAGCCGTGGCACTGTGCACGGCTTGGAGCGCAAGGAAGGGGCTTCCATACTCTGGTTTTGGGAATACCATCGCCAGCCCCATCCACCACGTTGGAGTTTCGCTTGACGTCTGATTATCTGAAGTGTGGCCAAAATACTCTCTAAGATTCCAGTAATGTTCTATTCTTGAATTCGGCTCGTCAGGTTCCTTTGCGAATGCCAAACAACAGCCAAGGATTCTTTCGTAACGGTGTTGTTGGTGGATGTAATGGACATCACTTGGTGGAACATCTAGCACATACTCGGAGTCTTGATTTAAAGGCAGGGGTTTGATGATTTTGGGAAAGTCGTATGGCGTTATACTGCGGGCACCGTTTCTCATCTCATCCTTTGCGGGGAGAAAATCAAGTCTTCTTGAAAGGTCGTAGACTGAAAGCACTTTACCTGAAAACCAACCCATAACCCTCTGAAAGCGTTCGACGGCATTATCTTTATTAAGTTCCCCCTCAAATTTCGGCATTGAGTCCCAGTTGTCGACTTCTCTTACACCCCAACGTCTTATCTCCTCATCCGTGGGTTTAAACATGGCTTGCACATCCATCACATCCTTCCTGAGAAGACTCAGATTTAGGTCTAAAAGTTCTTTCGGTGTTCTACCAGCACGAGCAACCAATATGGGCTTAACCATATTTCATAAAAAGTGATTCTGTAAATAATACTTGAAATTTCATTAAAGAATCATATTAATCTAGTGTGGGATTGGAGTCCTCGAAGAGGACCGTTTAGTCCTTGTTTACCGACCGACTGGTAAGGGGCACAGAGTTCAGGAGGCGTAATCATCAAATTTGATTTAACAAATTAATTAGTTAGAGGATATAATCCATCAATAAGTTTATGTGGGTTTTCTTCGTTTGTTTTCTTAATATAATAGTCGGCACCTATATCTTCGCGTTTTCCCTCAGTTGGAAGATGTGATGAATACATAATCACTTTGGTATTATCTCCGGTATTAGACTTAATACGCTAGGTAAACCGTCTCTTTTAAGTGACGGATTTGGACGGTTTACTTGCGTGTAAAAAATTCGGCGGCCGAGCGATGTGTGCGACTAAAGTCGCAACACACACCCGAACCAAAGGTTCGGCCGTGAGCGAGGAAGCCGACCCCTTTTAGGGGTCGGTGCCGCCGAATTATTTCACAAAACGAGCCGCCTGAATTTCGGTAAACAAAAGCAGATAAACGAAGTCCCCCTCAAAGGGGAGGGAGATTGGGGGGTTCATCCGCTTTCCCAATAATTTCTTATTTAGGGTTTAGGGGGTACTCCTGTCAGGATACCATCTACTCCAGCGAGCATTTCTTCTTTTTTTGCGACACGATCTTCAAGATTCTGCATACTACTACTTTCAAACATCTGCCCGAGGCCTGAAACCATCTTGAGCGGGAACAATTCAGTTATCTTTCCGAGGGCATCCGCTCCTTTCAGCGCTTCAGGCTTGACCCTAAACAGGGTGGCATCTCCCTCTTGACCTCTCACTCCCGCATCCGTTTCCTCAAAATCTAATCCCATAACCGTAAAGGCCCGCTGGTAGAGTTCTAACATCTCATCACCAGCGTCGCTATTGTGCACCACCAGCACCTGAAACCCTGTTATTTCAGAGATTCCTCCCCCCTGCTCTTGGTATCTCACATTCGCATCGATTATGCCGTTTGGTATCGCAAGTCCCCTATCATCCATGAGATTGGTTTTAGAGTTTTCCACCAAACTAGGGTTACGCCAGATTTCGCCCTCAGGGGCTTCTCCACGTTGGACTACCTCCTTTTCTACCATCTTATCACTTAACAATTATGCATCTGCTCCTAATAAATATACTCAACTTGCGGATAACAAAATCAGGTAATCGAAGTCCTCCTCGAAGGGGGGTGGAGAGTTCCTGAGGGTGCGTTTATCGAAAGAAGCGCAGAATATCCCCGTAGGGGGGAATGAATGAGGTATACTTCTGCGCTTCTATGATAAATACAGCGTCCTCTACGGGGACGCGTACACGGGCACTAGTGTCCGTTGTACCCCACCCTTCAGGGCGGGGATTATCTATTTTGGCTTCAATGATGTGTGGTCGTCTGGTGTATCGCAATTTCTCTGTTAATCGTAGAGTGTAGAACTCGTTATGGCAGTAGGGTTTACCGTAAAATAGTTTATCCGCCGCGGAGTATTTCGTCGTGGATTGTGTGGTCGTATTTTACGACCTCGTGTATGGGGTAGACTGTCATCGGGTGGTCGTTTAGTCTGGAGAGGAGTTCTTCGAGGCCTTGCTGGCCTCCCTCGTTTGTGACGACCGCTTTTATTATTATTTTCCCGTCGAGCGTCCTGAAGACTTTTTTGGCTTCCTTGTGTTTGCTTATTTCTTCGGCGAGTTTTTTGGATTGGTTTGGCGAGCTGTTTATGACTATGACGCCTATTTGGGCGTTTTGCTCGTGCGGGTGGATTAGGGCCGCGAACTTGTTTATCACGCCCTTGTTTTTGAGTTTTTCGACGCGCGTGAATATTGTTGTGTGGGGTGTGTCCAGTATCCGCCCTAGCTCGCGGTAGCTCATCCTGCCGTTGTTTTGGAGGTGTTGCAGAATCTTTAGGTCTAGGTCGTCGACTTTCAATTTAGATTGAGTTATTTAACTTCTATCTTAAAAACGTATATGGTGAAGTGGATTGTTTCGGGGGGGTTTTTTTTGTTTTTGATTGCAGCGGGTTTTTTGGCTTCCGCACAGCCGCCGTCGTTGCCATTGGTTGTCAGTGGCGAGGTTTTTATTGACGATCTTGAGGCTCCTGCGGGTACTGTTGTTAAGGTGTTTGTCGGCGGCAGGGAAGCGTCCTCACATACCCTAAAGGAGGCGGGGGATTACGTGCTGGCGATTAATGGCGTTAAAGAAGATGAGGGAAAGAAACTCTCGTTCACTGTTGACGGCAGGCAGGTGTCCGGCATCGAGCTGATGTGGAATTCGGGGAATGTGTTATCGCGCACTTTATCTGTCGAGACGCCGGATACGACGGTTCTGGCGGAGGATACTAAAGGAGGGAAAAAAGTAGTCTCACCTTCCGGCGGGAGAACGCAGGCGGGGTCGTCATCCGACGGCGGAGGGACAGACGTTTACTGGGTTCTCGGGCTGGGGTTGATTGTGCTGCTTGCGGCAGTGTTTTTTGTTTCATTGAGGAAACACAAGGCTTGATTAAGCATGTAGTGTGTTAAAACGATTAAATCTTGCATATTATACAAGATCTACTCTAGGATATACAACACTTGTATACTTCTATACTCTACTTCAGTATTCTTATTCCACCGTTTCGCCACCGACCCCTATTTCGGGCGGAGATACTGCGACCGAGTGATACACGGCCTAATGGGCGAGGTCAGGAAAGATGAAGGCCTTATGGACTGGCAGAAAGCCTTCATCGGACACACACTTGCTGCCGTGCAGAGGGCCAAGGAAACTTCTAAATACCTGCAGTTAGCCTATCTACTTCATTACAACCTTCGCAAGGATACTGCGACCTTTAGGTCGCAGAGGAATTGCGTACTATTTTTTCCCACATTGTGTTTTCCTCCTCTGTTTTTAATGTATTACCAAAGCGGCGCCCCCTAAGGGGCGCGCCTTTGGAATCCGCTTTGGAGGTACCAATATGGATTTGTTTAGCGTGAGCTATGGATTCGGGTAGGTGAGTTTTCATGTCGTGTTTTGCCCGAAGTATCGTTACAAGATTTTGTCTGGCGAGGTTAAGAGTGTTTGTGAGCGGGTTTTCCGGGAGGTCGCCCGGAAATACGGGTTTGTGATTCACGAAGTGCAGGTGATGAGTGATCACGTGCACTTGTTTGTGGGTTTCCACCCGAATGTGTGTGTTTCCCGCGTTGTCCAACTGTTTAAGGGTGTTAGCGCTCGTTGATTGTTTCAGGCGTTTCCGCAACTTCGCCAGATTTTCCGCCGCGGCCACTTGTGGAGTCGCGGCAAATTCTTTCGCAGTGTCGGCAGCACCACCGACAAGGCAGTCAAACACTACATCGAATGCAGCCAACACGGCTGGCACAAAACCAGCCGCGAACTAGAGGATTTGGATCCAAGACAAACCCGAATAATCTAATACGCCTAACTAACATAAAATACCGCGGCCTTCAGGCCGCGGATATTTATTTTATTCGAATACCCCGCTGCTCTGCAGCGGGGATGGTGTGAACGTATAATGTTCCAAATGTTTGATACATAAATCAATCAAATACCCCGCTGCTCTGCAGCGGGGATATTTATTCATATAGTTAAGTAATAAATTAGGTAGTATATAACTGTTTTTTTAGCTTCCATTTGACTTGAAGTTTGGGCGGGAAAAAATATTATTTTTATAAACTTCAAAAACGAAATTTTTGACTATCTATCCCGAAGGGATGGCGATGACAACCCCCTTTTAATAAACTACACGACGATTGAATATGACAAAAGGGGATAAGAGACGTTTTTCCGAACGATTATAGTGGCTGATGAGTTCGGAAAAATTTGGACGAGGCGTAAGGCGAGTCTTTTGTCCCCTGTTAAACTCCCCGAAGCTGAAGGCTGAGGGTTGGAGCGAGTGAAACGAGCGGAGAAGTTGATTTTGGCGCCAGTAAATGAGGATGTCGTTAGGGGTCTGGTTCTTTGACTATTAGTTAGCCCCTATGTTATTATATTAATCCTTTCGGTTCCCTATTAATATTATGGTTTATAAGAAACCCACCAAAAAGGCAGATGTAGGAGCGACAGGCGCTGGTGTGGCTTTTATGGATATCGTTGCCAGAGTGAAGGATAGTGACGATAATACTAAACTAGATTTTTTATGGTCTAGTTTATCACAGCAGGAAATGAAGTTGGTTAAGGCTATCGCAACAAATAATCCAGAATTTATAACATCAAGAAGAAGTTTGGGTGGAACTGACCCCAAATGGTGCATGGAGTTAGATGATGTAAGAGACTACGTTGATATGGCAATCACCAACCCAGGAAGATTAGTTGAAAAGGAAGATGAAATGCTCGCACAAATATCACGTGAAAGCGATAAATTTCCAGGTGAGTCCCATCTAATCGTCGGAAGGAGAGCCAGGTATCGAGTTGCTAGACTTAATTTACATGAAAAAACAAATGCTATGTTCGATACCCCCCTCCAAATATTGCATAGAGAGCAAGAAATTAGGGCGAAACAAAGTAACTTATAGGTACAAGACATAAGTGAATACTAAGAAAAACTTCTTAGATTAAACCTGAATCACATCCCCAACTAATAAAGCAGTTGCAACAAAATAGACGCCAAAATCAATTGCGTTGAACAACTAATGTGGGTAAACGCAGTTTTCGAGTCGGAGCCGAGAAAATTGGGGGAAATCCATGAAGGATTTCCCGTTTAGCCACTTGTTATATTCCCTGAGCCGGTAGGCGAAGGTCAACTGAACGAAGTGAAGGAGAAGTTCAGGGTGCCGAGCATACATTTATATATTAGTTTTACTAAGTATTACTTAGGTGGTATAAGATGATTAATGCGTTAGTTCAAATAGGTGAAAATACAAACAGAGTACTGAATATTGTTAAAGCAAAGTATAGTCTGAAAAATAAAGGCGAAGCTATTGACTTTGTAGTGAATGAATTTATCGAGTATGAGAATGAACCTGAACTTAAACCTGAATTTAT
>Ga0265592_1000516_pt1 | contig 19693 bp, 19 predicted proteins | sample saktaG_7_FD_190141 | JGI IMG/M metagenome (GOLD analysis project Ga0265592, IMG submission 190141) | Saline water microbial communities from Sakinaw Lake, British Columbia, Canada - sak_2010_1_5_120m | ecosystem: Environmental > Aquatic > Non-marine Saline and Alkaline > Saline ... | reverse complement strand
AGCAAACCTATCTGGCGCATGAAATTCAATCCAATTACGCCATCGATATCATATTGTTCAGTAGGGGAGGGAATAACCAGTTAAGCAGTGAATCAGTTGATAGTTAAACTGCCAACCGCTAAAACCCCGCCACTACTTTGTCTGGTTGCATATTAGTGTTGTAGGGGAGGGTTTTACACCCTCCCACGATGGCTATACCGCCAGGCCTTCGAAAAAGTCTCGCTATTATAAGGTTAATTTGAATAAATGAGCTAAATATGATACCTGTATGATGAAGGGAAGGTAGATTTTAAATTCCCAGTTGCTATATACTGATGTTTGTCAGCAAGGAGGTTATGGCAGTGGAGCAGACATTTGAAGCTACAATCGAGAAACGTGGCAAATGGTATATTGGGTGGGTAGATGCAGTTCCAGGAGCTTTCAGTCAGGGGCGAACAATCAACGAGGTACAAGAAAACCTGAAGGAAGCAGTTCAACTTATACTGGAAACCCAGCGGGAATTGCGGGACAGCGGAGTGACTGGGAAAACCCTGAAGAGAAAGATCCAGGTTCAGGTCTAGGGTTGTGAAACACCGTGACCTCGTTAACCATCTGACAAGAGAAAGGTGCATTCTACAACGAGAAGGTGGCAAGCACTCGGTTTATCTAAATCCAGAGAACGGGCATATCGCCGCTGTTCCTCGTCACCGAGAGATAGAAATTCTCTTAGCTAGAAAGATATGCCGTCAACTGGATATCGCTATTCCTAAGACACAGGCCTAAGTTGAAGCCTTCCCGGCCTCAAACCGAGCTTTTATAATCCAGCAAACCTATCTGGCTCATGAAATTCAATCCAATTACGCCATCGATGCCATATTGTTCAGAACTACAAAGCTAGATTCTTCGCCTTCGAATGGGAATGACAAAGCGAGGCTTAAGCATGTATAATCCAACAACGGGAGATGAAAATGGCAAAGATTACAGACTTAACTATCGATGACCTTGAACATTTAATAGAGGATAAAATTCTGGAGGTTCTCGGAGACCCTGATACCGGCCTGAAATTGAGGGCCGACTTTAAACAGAAACTGCAAAGTCGTCTGGAAAATCCATCCAGGAGAATTTCCCATAAAGAGGTAACAAGAAAAATTGCTTGAGGTCGATTGGGTGGTGAGCTTCTTCGCTGCACTCAGGAACGACAAGCCGAGACTTGAGCATGTATAATCCAATTACGCCATCGATGCCATATTGTTCAGTAGGGGAGGGAATAACCAGTTAAGCAGTGAATCAGTTGATAGTTAAACTGCCAACTGCTAACTAGTAACTGCCAAGCGGCCAACTGCCAACCGCTAAAACCCCGCCACTACTTTGTCTGGTTGCATATTAGTGTTGTAGAGAAAGGAAGCGAGAAAAGATGGTAGGTTAAATGATTTTAAACACTATGTTTGTATGGCTGCGTTATTTTAGGCATAATATAAGTTGTGGGGTATGTTATGAGATATAAAGTTAATGTTAGAAAAACTGATGAAGGTTATGCCGTTTGGTGCCCTGGGCTGCCTGGTTGTTGGTCACAGGGAGAGACAGAGGGAGAAGCACTGGAAAACATAAAAGATGCTATCGAGGCTTATCTAGAAACAGTAGAAGAATTAACTAAAAATAAAGAGTCCCGTTATGTGGAAGTAGGGTAAAATATGCCCAAACTTCCCGGTGTGAACCACAAACCCGCTATTAAGGCTTTTATAAAATGAACAATTGGCATTGCATCTTATAGAAGCCTGGATTCTTACCATACTACGCTTTGGAGATGAACTCCCATGAGACTAGAGTCTCGCTATTATAAGGTTAATCCGAATAAATGTTGACGATACTCTCAGTTACTCCCAACTCGCTCATAAGGCCTGGGCAGCAGCTTTTACTCCGGTGAAATCCGCCAGCGTGTTATTGGGGCACTCGTCTATACACTTGCGGCAAAGAGTGCATTTCTCGATATCGAATTCAGGGATGGCTTTCTCCTTGTTCCACACTACCGCCTCGAATTCACAGGCTTTATAGCACTTCCGACAGTGTGTGCAGCCGAAGTCACACTTCTCTCTGCCTGGTATATTCTTTAAAGGTTTATAGTTACACAGGAAAGCGATTTTTGTCCCTTCAGGAACCAGCTCTATAAGCTTCTGAGGACACTCAGCTACACAAAGGCCACAGCCAGTGCACTCCTCCGTATCCACAACCGCTATTGTTTTCTCATCATCTATGTATATCGCACCCTGTGGGCATACTTCCAAACAGTCTCCAAAACCCAGGCAAGCATAGGGGCATTTCTTATATCCTTTAAGAAGCTGCGCTGCCGCCTTACATGTTCTAACTCCGGAGTAATCATATACAATCTCTGAGTTTCCGTTACAATGTATGAGAGCTCTTTTGCTCATTCCTGCCGCATCTATGCTGATTCCAAGAATTCCCCCCAGGCGTTCCAGCCCTTCAGCATCCTGCAACATCACAGCGCACGGACTTTCAGACATTAAGTCAGAGTTCTTTGTCAGCGCCTGCGCATAGGCGAAGCAGCCTGGATGCCCACAGGCGCCACAGTTCATTCCCGGCAAAGTGTTTGCAATTTCCTCCGTTTTCTCCAGGCCCTGCACCTTGTGTGGCAACACGATGTTTACACAATATATTATTGCAGCACAGGCAAACCCTATTCCCGTGAGAACAAGCACTGTAGTCAAGTTATATCATCCCTCCAAATCCGAAGAATGTAAGGCCCAGAAGCATTGCTGTCAACAATGCTACAGGCAGCCCCTTCATTGACATGGGAGAGTCGGCAAGCTCCAACCTCTCCCGTATCCCGGACATAATGATTAAAACGAGGGTAAAGCCTATGCCACCACCCAGAGAGCATACCACGCTTTCGAGGAGCGAATAAGCCTCTGTGGCATTTATTAGGGTGATGCCCAGCACTGCGCAGTTCGTGGTAATAAGCGGTAGATATATGCCCAGGGCATTATAAAGCGTAAGATTCGTTCTCTTTATGGCCATCTCCACTATCTGAACAAGCGAAGCTATCACCAGTATGTATATGACGATATCCATATACTGCACATCAAATGGAATAAGAATGTAATGGTTAATGAACCAGGTCGCGACCGTTGCGATAAACATTACGAGTGTGACTGCCACTCCCATACTGAGAGCGTTGCTAAGCTTCTTCGAGACGCCAAAGAAAGGGCAAAGGCCCAGGAACTTCGCCAGGATGAAGTTGTTGAGCAGAGCCATGCTCAAGAATATAGTGATGAGGTTATTCACTCTTTATCACCCCCAGTCGCCTGAGTAGAGCTAATAACAGGCCCATAAGCAAGAATGCCCCGGGTGGAAGTACGAATACAGCCATAGGATGTTCCCCCAGAATCGGCAGCGTGAACAGGTTGGCGCCAAATATCGACAGGCTACCTGTTCCCAGTGTCTCTCTGAGAAATGAGATGATTAATAAAGCCAGCATGAAACCAATGCTGATACCCAGTGCGTCAGCGATAGAATGGAGTAGCGGGTTCTTGGAGGCAAAAGCCTCCGCCCTTCCAAGTATTATGCAATTAACCACAATCAGCGGCAGATATATCCCCAACGATTCGTATAAAGATGGAACATAGGCATGAAATACCAGGTTTACGATGGTAACGAATGTGGCAATTATGACTATGAATATGGGAATTCTCACCATGTTGGGAATGATTTTTCTTATAGCGGATATTATTATATTCGACCCCAGAAGAACAAAGGTAACGCCAATGCTCATGCCGAGTGCATTATCCACTGATGTGCTCACCGCCAGAGCAGGGCATAACCCTAAAACAAGAACAAAAAGCGGATTCGAGATGACCATTCCCTTGGTAAATTCTTTCCAGAAACTAGTCGTTTTCACTTCACTCCTTCTCCTGCAGAGATTTAACTTTTTCCACCGCTGTGGCTTTAACTGCATCAACAACCGCTCTGGAACTTATGGTCGCCCCGGTGATGGCATCTATTTGCCCGCCATCCTGTGTCAGGGCAACATCGCCAATATTCAAGCCTGTAAATTCGTCCATGAACGAGCTCCCACTTACCCTGGCGCCCAGCCCGGGGGTCTCGGTCTGCGAGATTATGGATATCCCCTTTATGGTTGTTTCATTTTCTAGCCCAACCAGGATATTAATATTCCCTCCATACCCTTTGCCCAGTGTAAGGAAGGCATATCCAAGCCGAGCTTCGTCAGAGTATATCGTGTATATATCATCTTCAAAAGCATATCGGCTCATATCGGGGAACATTTCTCCGAGCATGCTTTGTATTTGCTCTTCTTCCTGAAATTCAATTTTGTCCTTTGTAATACTATTTGTCCAGCTAAGTAAAGCTACCGCCATAAATACAACTAATGTAACGAAAAATACAGGAAAAATTTTCTTCAAAGTAGCCTTCACTTCTCACCTGCCTGCTTAAGCCCGTACGGTCTCACCTTAATATACCTGTCTATAAGTGGAGTGAGGGCATTCATGAAAAGGATGGAAAAGCAAACTCCCTCAGGCATGCCCCCAAAAAGCCTTATTGCTACCGTTAATAGACCAGTACCAACGGCAAATATTATCCTTCCCTTATTAGTTATAGGAGAAGTTACATAATCCGTTGCCATAAAGAAAGCCCCCAGCATAAGGCCACCAGCGAGGATATGGAAAATAGCGTCCTGTCCCAATGCAAAAGTGAGCAGTGCAACAGTTCCTATATAAGCTAGAGGGATCCTCCAGTTTATTATGCCAAGCACCAGAAGTAGCAAGCCGCCGATTAATATGAGGAGAGTCGATGTCTCTCCTATAGAGCCACCAACATTGCCCATAAATAATGCTTTGTACAGGGAGAGCTTATCCACCGGGCAGACAAAACTCTCGTTCAGTGGGGTAGCACAAGTTACAGCATCAGCAATAAAACCCGCAGGTAATACCCATGTCGTCATCTCTGCGGGGAAGCAAGCTGCCATAAAAGCCCTGCCACCCAGCGCTGGGTTAAATATATTATGCCCCAGTCCGCCAAATGCCTCTTTAACAATTCCAATAGAGAAGGCGGAGCCTATTACCACCATCCATAAAGGCAGCGTCGGGGGAAGAGTTAAAGCTAAAAGAAGCCCAGTGACAACAGCACTCCAGTCCATAACGAACGCCCTTTTCCTTAATTTTTTGCTCACATATTCTGTTAGCACTGCAGTAGCAACGCTCGTAACCATAACCAGCAAGGCACGGTAGCCAAAGAAATACACCCCCGCCCCACTCGGTAATATGAGAGCAAGCACCACAAGATACATTATCTTGCTCACGGAGAGCCCACTCCACAAATGTGGACCAGGTGAGATTAAAATCCTCTTTTCTCCTGTCATTTCTTTGCTGCTCTCTTAATAAGCTCGCTCTTAGCTATCTTTATGTATTGCACTATCGGTATATTTGCAGGGCATGCATACGCGCAAGCTCCGCACTCGAAACAATCGGCGATATAGGCTTCTTTACAAGCATCATACCTCCCAACCTTTGCGTATTTAACCAGCATGGTAGGCATAAGACGCATCGGGCAAGCATCCAGGCATCTTCCGCAGCTTATGCAATCTCCCTCCCTCATCGGCACACTTTTCTTTACCAGGATACAATTCGCCCCTTTAATTACAGGGAAATCAAGGTCGAACTGGGAAATGCCCATCATAGGCCCACCAAGGACAATCTCGTCAGCTTCCCCATCTATACCACCACAATTCTCTATCAGGTCTCTCAACGGAGTGCCTAGCCTCACTAAAAGATTTTTTGGTTCTTTAACCGCGCCAGTGACGGTTACCACTCTCTCGATAAATGGCTTTCTTTCAAGGACAGCATCATGAATCGCCCTGGCTGTGCTCACATTATGAACAACTACACCAACATCCAAAGGCAACCCACCAATGGGGACTTCTCTTCCCAGTATATTTTTTATAAGGGTCTTCTCCGCCCCCATGGGGTATTTCGACTTCAAGGTAACCATCTTATAATTTCCATCAAGCTCCATCGAAGCCAGCAACTTCCGTACGTGCTCTATAGCATCTTGTTTATTATCCTCTATGGCAATGTATACATTATCGGGAGAAAGCACCTTTCTTATAATGTTCAGCCCTGAGAGCACTTCTCTGCCATACTCGAGCATTACTCTATGGTCCGAGGTTATATACGGCTCGCACTCGCAACCATTCAGAATCACCGTATCTATCTTCTTATCTTTGGGTGGCGATAACTTAACCTGAGTTGGGAAAGCAGCGCCTCCAAGACCCACTATGCCTGCCTCCCTTATCCTTTTTAGAATCTCTTCCACCGAGAGCTTATCTATGGCATCTCTAGCTTCGAGAGCTACCCATTCGTCCCTTCCATCAGAAGTAACAATTAAAGCCTCTACTAGCTGCCCTGTCGCAGGGTGCACCAGCATAGTAGTACCGGATACTTCGCCGCTTATTGTGGCATGAACAGGAGCGCTGACGAATTTTTCCGAATCACCTATTTTCTGGCCAGTCAGCACTTTATCCCCTCTCTTGACCAGCGCTTTACACGGTGCTCCTATGTTTTGATGCAGCGCGATAATCACCTTTTCAGGCAATGGAGCACGCTCAATCGGACTTGCAGCCGTAAGCTTATTCTCAGGTAACTTAACTCCATAAGACGTCCCCCACCATTTGAGGCTAAAATTCACTTTATTCATCACTCTTTGCTCAAATATCTGGATAATCCAGAGGAGGAATATGTTGTCCTTTCAACATCTATTATAAAACACTCCACATCGGGTAATGATTCGACCAGGCTGATACCCTTTTCAGGCCCCATCACAAAAACCGCAGTCGCCAGAGCATCAACCTGCATACAGTTTTCACCTATTATCGTGGCGCTAATACATTCATTTGCCGAGTAGCCTGTCTTAGGGTTGATTATATGATGAGCAGTCTTCTCCGGGTTAAAATATCGTTCATAATTTCCCGATGTGGCTATTGACTTACCTGAAATCTTAAAGATTGCCAGACATTGGTTAGTATCGTCCGGATTTTCCAGAGCAACACTCCATGGTTCTCCATCTGCCCTGGAGCATATCGTACTCATATCCCCACCAGCATTCACTAAGCCATGTTCGATACCCATACTCCTGAGGACTCTTATCGCCTCATCTACCGCGTATCCCTTGGCAATTCCACCAAGAGTCATCTCCATCCCGTCCGCGCCGAAGTAGATTTTGTCGCCTTCGATATTTATTTTATCCCAGCCAACAAACTTCATTGTTTCCTCTATCTTGTCCTGCTGAACTTCAGGGCTCTCCTCCCACAAGCCACCTGCCCACAGGTCTAATAGCGGTTGAACTGTTATGTCGAAATACCCACCTGTTAATTTACTATAATACAGAGATGTAACTACCAATTTAAAGAGGTCATTGGATGGCTCGTCCAGGTAGCCATTCTGATTAAGTTTGAACGCCTCGCTTTCCTGGTCGAAAATCGAGGCTACTTTCTCCATTTCCCCCATTCGAGCAAACGCCGCATCCATAGCCTCTCCCGCACTATCATCATCTGCATAAACAGTGATAGTGACATAGGTATCCATCAGGGAACGAGTACCCTCGAATTTCTCAAGCTCCGGAGTCTTTGCTGTACAGGCGCTCGCCCCCAGTGCTATTATAAGAAGCATTAAAAATGCTGCTGCAATCTTATAAGGCTTCCTCATAAGCTGAATTTATCCTTGCTTATCGTTACCCTATGGGAAACATCAACATTTGCTCCCGCCGTTGCCCGAAGGGATGCTGCTAAAAACTGGTAGTGTACAAAGGCACGAACTGTAGCGATTAGAGATGCCCTCATTTATTTAACTTTACATGCCTGTCTATCCGAGATAAGAGCCTCCAAAGACGAGTAGTATATCACTTTCGATATGCTGTAAGTCAATAGCACAAATTGAATTATTAAAATGAACCGCATGCCTGAGGCATAAGCACAGTGCATGGCATAAGTTTATAGTTTTTCTAATGAGAAAGGATGGCCATCACGTTCAAAATGCGGCAAATAATTTTCTACTGCATCCAACTCCTGGAGCCAACCATTTTCTAAGCCCAATTCATCAAGTAATTCAAGGACCTCCGAATACTCTGAGCCAGAAATCTTACGCCGCAACTCCGATATTTGGGGAGCCAGATGTACAGGGCAATATTGAGACATGATACTCATCGTAACCCTGGGGGAAATCTCGCGAACCAGCCAGGTAAGTGAATCTCGACTACCAGCCAGTCCATTGGGAAGGATGAGATGGCGTATGATCAATCCTCTTTGAGCTAAACCAATATCATCCAGTATTAAGTCATCTCCCACCTGTCGATACATTTCTATAATAGCCTGGCGAGCCCATGCCACATAATCACTGGTATGGGAGAACTTCCATGCCCAACTATCAAAGGCATATTTCAAATCCGGCAAGTAAATATCCACAATCCCATCCAGCGATTGGAGGGACGCCACGGAGTCATAGGCATTGCTGTTATAAACTATGGGCACCCTGAGTCCCATGGGCACTGCTTCCAGGACGACCCGGATAAGTTGAGGCACAAAATGGGAAGGTGAAACAAAATTAATGTTGTGGCAGCCTAACTTATCCTGGAGATATATCATGTGCTCAGCCAAAGCATGGAAGCTCATTTCATTGGAAGCCTGGTGCTCCGGATCCTGGCTAATCTGATAGTTTTGACAGTAAGAGCATCTCATATTGCAATTAGCAAAAAAGATAGCTCCAGATCCTTTGATACCTGAAATAACAGGCTCCTCGCCATGATGGTCGCAAACTGAAGAGATGATAGGTAGATATCCGGATTGGCAGAACCCATGCTCACCTTTCAGACGGTTTACATGACACTCCCGAGGACAAATATTGCAGGATGCCAACCGCATTTCCAGCGTCTTGGCTCTGTGCTCAAGTTCACCACTGCGATACAATGCAAGATATGAAGGTTCCATTCCACGCCTTCGCAACTATCTCATTCTGTTAATCTTTTCACGCGGAGCTGTTACTCAAAGAGCCAAAAATATAAAACGCTGGCTGCTGTATTTTAGCAGGAAAAACGGGAGTAAGCACACAATACTGAACGAAGAATATGCAAATATACAACAGAAACCATGCCAATGGCTCAGGTGCTTATGCTTCAGGAATCTAACAACGGCATAGCAGAGACAAAACACCCCCAGCTAAACTTCCTTGCTTTCTTTTATTCCAACCAATTCCCGAGGCTCAAAGCACCTGAAACCATTTTGCTATTGGCATCTAAATTACTTGTTAAAGTTAAATGCGTTTAGTAAGTAATTTTAAATACTTATGCCTTACCTATCCTGAATACTTTCGTCCCACAGATGGGGCAGACACCTTGCGTTGCTGGCCTACCATTCTTGAGTGTGATCTGTTGTGAGTTCCTTATTTCTATCTTCTTCCTGCATTTCATACAATAAGCTGTCGCCATGATACCCTCCTTTTTTAACCTTTAGTTAATATTGTTACTACAAAATCGGAATCTTGTCAACACCCCTGTAGCTCTAAAACAATGCTACTCTTGTCTAGAATAGCACATTCCCATTAAAGTCACCTATGAAAACAACCCCTGAGTAACCTCGGTTTTTCTTCACATTCATCCTTTTCACCTTCTGAACTAGAATCTACCGTAATCCAGATAGCTCCACCCCTCGAGTAATACCGACGAGCTAAGAGAGTCCAGTTCCAGTTAAGCAATGCCGTTAGCTTTCGGGAAAATAAAAATCGGGGCGAGAGGATTCGAACCTCCGACCTCAGCGTCCCGAACGCTGCGCGCTACCAGACTGCGCTACGCCCCGTTGCTGAAAGCTATTATAAGTGCTTTAATTATGTAACACAAGAATGAAGTATTATGTGTTAATAATCGATGGTGCATCAGGCTGGCCGCTGACTCAACGTGACAAAAAAACCTGTCTTGAACTAGCATACACTCCAAATCTGGACGCTATGTCAAAGGAAAGTGTTATGGGGTTAGTGCGAACCGTCCCTGAGGGGATGGAACCCAGTAGTGCTTGTGCCTGCATGTCAATTTTAGGTTACGACCCAAAGGTCTATTACCGGGGCAGGAGCGCCATCGAAGCTACCAGCATGGGTATTCCTATTGAGGATGGAGAAATCGCTTTCCGCTGCAATTTAGTTGCTGTTCGTGATGGGAAAATGTGTAGCTACAGTTCTGCCCACATCAGCAGCGATGAAGCTCAAGAACTTATCGCAGCCCTGAACGAAAATCTCGGCAGCGATGAGATACATTTTTACCCCGGCGTTAGCTACAGGCACATATGCAAGATAAAAGGACATAAAAATATACTTTCAACTACCTGCACACCACCACATGATATTCCAGGTAAGCCTGTCAACGAATTTCTTCCTCGTGGCCCCGGAGGTGGTTTTTTAAGAGAGCTTATGGCAAGGTCGAAAATTGTGCTGGATAATCACCCTGTAAATGTGGTGCGAAGGTCTCGTGGCGATATGCCGGCTACGATGATATGGCTCTTTTGGGGCAGTAATAAAGCACCTGCTATGCCAGCTTTCAAGCAACTTTATGGACTTGACTCTGCTCTGACTTCCGGTGTTGACCTTCTACGGGGCTTAGCGCTGATGACGAAGATGAAAGTGCTAAATATTAGGGGTGTGACTGACAATCTGGATAATGATTATGCTGCCCAGGCGATGGGTAGTTTAGAAGCGCTTAAGACACACGACATGGTAGTTACCCACGTAGAAGCACCTGATGAAGCTGCACACGCTGGCTCCATTAATGATAAAATAGAGGCTATCTGCAAAGTGGACACGGAAATTATAAGTCGGCTTTGCTCCTGGAGTGAATATCCCGTCCGGGTATTAATTATGCCTGACCATGCAACACCAATTAATATTCAAACTCATGTCGCAGACCCAGTTCCATTCATGCTATGGGGGACAGGATTCATGTCTAACGGAGCAAGAAGATTTACCGAGATTGAGGCTAAAAACACCCACCTTTTTATTGAAAAGGGATATAATATTATGAGTAAATTAATAGTGTAAAATTTATGGCATTAATAGTTCAAAAGTATGGTGGTAGTTCAGTTGCTGACGCTGAGAAGATTAAGAATGTAGCCATCCGCATAGTCAAATCTAAAGAAGGGGGGAATCATGTAGTGGTAGTTGTCTCAGCAATGGGAGATACTACCGACGAATTAATCCATTTGGCACGGCAGATTAGCGCACATCCAGAAGAACGAGAGTTTGATGTGCTACTTTCTACGGGTGAGGTAATTTCCAGCACACTTTTAGCCATGGCTTTGGGAAATTTGGGCTGTAAAGCGGTCAGCCTTACTGGCGCACAAGCAGGCATATACACCGATTCCAACTATAGCCGAGCCCGAATTCTTCGCGTCGATACTGAGCGCATCATTAATGAATTGAACAAGGATAATATCGTCATTGTAGCCGGATTTCAGGGTGTCACTTCCAATATGGACATTACTACCTTAGGCCGAGGTGGCTCTGATACCACAGCAGTTGCGCTGGCTGCTAGCTTGAGCGCTGATATATGCCAGATTTATACTGATGTTGAAGGAATTTACACAGCCGATCCTCGTCTTGTACCCCACACAAGCAAGTTAGATAGGATCGGCTATGAAGAAATGCTGGAGATGGCTAGCTATGGAGCAAAGGTAATACACCCTAGAGCAGTGGAATTAGGTGAACTATACAATATGCCTATACTGGTGGCTTCTAGCTTCAGTGACACACCAGGGACTATCATTTGTAAGGAGGCTTCTATGGATATGGAGGTAAAAAATAAGGTTACTGGCATTGCTCATGACACCAATGTGGCCAAAATCACCGTTATCGGTATCCCTGACCGCCCTGGCGTTGCTACGACAATTTTTGAACCTCTGGCCAAGGCAAATATAAGCGTAGATACTATTGTCCAGAACGCCAGCATAGAGAAAATTACTGACCTTACATTTACAGTGGCACAAGATGATTTGTATAAAGCGATGTCCATAGTAGAACCAGTAACTAGCTCCATAGGAGGCAAGCAATGCGTTGCTGATTCCACATTAGCCAAGGTCAGTATCATAGGAAGCGGCATGCAGAATACCCCTGGGTATGCTGCCAGAATGTTCCACGCCCTTGGCGAGCAAGGTATTAATATCCAATTAATCACCACGTCAGAGATAAGAATAACCTGCATCATTTCCAAGGACAATGTTAAGGATGCTGTTCGAACATTACATAAAGCTTTTGAACTCGAGAGTGTCTAATATTCTCTGGTACGTGGCAAGCGCTATTTATTTGGAGCGGTAGGAGATGTTTAATCAACAAGTAGAGAAGCAAATTGGAGCAGGACGGCGATTAAAAGATGAAGCCGTGGCCCTGGCAATTCAAGACAGGTGGAAAGATGCTGAGACAGGCAAAACTGGTATAGTTAAGTTTTGCAATTTAGCTCCAGACGAGGACGAAACTTCACTGGAAGATTTTTCTATACTTCAAGAGACTGATAAAAGGGAGATTAAAAAGCAATGGTAATTGGAATAGTAAAGCCTATCGACATCGAAAAGGAGATGAAAAGCTCCTATATGGACTACGCGATGAGCGTCATCGTCTCTCGAGCACTACCTGACGTGCGAGACGGTTTGAAGCCAGTGCAACGACGCATTTTATATGCCATGGATGGATTGGGGTTGCACCACAACACCCCTCATAAAAAGAGCGCCCGAATTGTAGGTGAAGTTATGGGTAAGTACCACCCTCACGGAGATGCTTCAATATATGAAACTATGGTGCGCATGGCTCAAGATTTCTCACTAAGATATTGTTTAGTTGACGGGCAAGGTAATTTTGGTAGCGTCGACAACGACCCAGCAGCGGCGATGAGATATACGGAGGCCCGGCTTACTGAAGCCGCTGAGGAGATGCTCGTCGACATCGATAAAAATACAGTCACATTCGTCCCCAATTTCGATGATTCCCTTGAAGAACCATCTATTCTACCAGCCAAGTTGCCCAGTCTACTGGTTAATGGTTCCTCAGGCATAGCTGTAGGCATGACAACTAACATCCCTCCACATAACATAGGAGAGATATGCGATGCCATCTCCTACTTAATTGATGACCCGCAAGCCACCACAGATGAGCTGATGGATTTTGTTAAAGGCCCCGATTTCCCTACAGCAGGCATAATTCTAGGAGAAGAAGGAATAAGAAGCGCCTATGCTACAGGGCGAGGGAAAGTCGTTATTCGAGCTAAAGCCAGTGAGGTAAGCACTAAGGGGGGTAAACAAATAATTATTACTGAGCTACCTTACCAGGTAAACAAAGCAGCTCTGGTAGAAAGAATCGCTGGTTTGATAAAAACAAAGAAGCTTGTAGGAATAGCTGAAGTGCGCGATGAATCCGACAGACAAGGCATGCACCTGGTTATCGAGCTCAAAAAAGGAGGTCAACCTCGACAGATACTTAACAACCTGTATAAGTATACCCCCATGCAATCGGCCTTCTTCATTAACATGGTCGCTCTAATTAATGGACAACCACGGTTGATTAATCTCAAGACAGCTCTAACTTGCTACATTGATTTCCGCTGTGAGGTCATTACCAGGCGCTCTCAATTTGACCTCGAGAAGGCAAGAAGCAGAGCCCATATTCTTGAGGGTTTCAGGATTGCCATGGACAATCTTGAGCAGGTGATCAAAATTATTCGGCAGTCTGAAACAGTTGACGCCGCTCGCACCAATTTGATGTCGGCGTTTAGCTTGTCGCAAGTTCAGGCACAGGCTATCCTTGACATGCCTCTCCGCAGATTGGCCCATATGGAACAGCAAAAGATAATTGATGAATATGCTAACGTAGTAAAGGATATTTCCTACCTGGAGGATCTACTAGCTAACCCCAAAAAGATATTATTCCTTGTTAAACAAGATGTTGATTATCTGAAATCCAAATATGGCGATAAGCGTCGTACTTTAATTAACAGAGAGGAAGTCAGGGAATTCCGCCAGGAAGACCTTGTTCCCCACCAGAAAGTAACAGTTAAAATTAGCAACCAGGGCTTTATTAAGAGATTGCCCGTCAGCATTTACAAACTACAACGCCGTGGTGGAAGAGGTGTTATGGGGATGGTAACCCGTGAGGGCGATTTGCCCAAGCGTATCCTGGCAGCCGACACACATGACAACCTGCTTTTTTTCACCAAGCTCGGCAAGGTTTACTGCCTGAAATGCTACGATATTCCTGAGGATTCATCCCGTACCACTAAAGGCATGTCGATAGTTAATCTGCTACCCATCGATTTAGAGCAGGAAGTAACCGCACTGCTAGCTGTGTCAAATTGGACAAGCAATATGTTCTTATTGATGCAGACTAAAGCTGGTGAGATAAAAAAGACTTCTCTGGATAAGTTTTCCTCTATTAAGAAAAATGGGCTCATTTCCATGAGGTTCAGGCGTGGCGATGAATTGACGTCAGCAATGATAGCCACTGACTCAGACCACGTTATTCTCGTAAGCCAGAGGGGGCAGGCTATTAGATTTAGAGTCAAAGACCTGAGAGCTGCATCGCGAACCAGTGGTGGCGTTCGCGGCATTCGCCTGACTGATGATGATTGTGTTGTCGGCATGAATGTCATTACCAGAGAAATGGAGGAATCTCAAAATATATGCATGCTCACAGTAACGGAAAAAGGGTTCGGGAAGTTAACCTCAATTAAGAGTTACTCTGTACAGCAGAGAGGAGGGAAGGGGATTAAAGCTCACAGAGCTAGTGCCAAAATAGGGAGTATCGTAGCAGCCAAGCTTGTGGACAAAAACTATGGATATTTGCTAATGTTATCAAGCGCAGGCACCGTTGAGCGTATCCCTATTGAGCAGATATCAGTTCAGAGCAGAAATGGTAGAGGTGTACATTTGATGGCGCTGGCTGAAGATGAAAGTGTTGTTGCTATCTCCACTGTAGATAGCTTGCACAAATAAAGGAGCTAAACTTGACATCCGATATAAACAGAAAACCAGTGAGAGTAGCGATAGATGTGATGGGAGGCGATTACGCTCCCCAGGAAATAGTCAAAGGGGCAATTCAGGCAGTTGAGCAAGACGGAACCGAGCTTATACTGGTAGGTTCTGAAGATGCTATCCACAAGGAGCTAGAGCAATATGATGTTTCTGGCCTTCCTGTTCGTGTGGTAAATGCCAGCGAAGTTGTACATGATGGTGAATCCCCTGTAGCTGCACTACGCCAGAAGCCAGATGCCTCTGTACTGGTAACTATGCGCCTGGCGAAAGAAGGCCAGGCTGATGCTGTGGTAAGCATGGGCCATACAGGCGCAGTTATGGTGAGTGCTATGGAAATCCTGGGGAAACTGGAAGGCATCAAACGCCCCAGCGCTGGCAGCTTCCTCGGAGGCTTTGCACCCAACACAATCGTATTTGATTTAGGACCAAACGCTGATTGCAAGCCACGCGACTTAGTAAATTTTGCCGTTATAGGCTCTGTCGTCGCCAGGAAGCTATTGCACATTAGTAATCCCACAATAGCTCTGCTCAGCAATGGCAGCGAAGAGGGAAAGGGAAATAAGTTAGCAAAGGAGACTTATCAGCTTCTCAAGCAAAGCAGCATCAATTTTATTGGCAACGTGGAGGGCAATGATATCCTACAGGGAAAAGCAAATGTTATAGTCTGTGATGGATTTACCGGTAACATCCTGCTTAAATTCTGTGAGGGCCTGGGTAATTCTACCATTGAATGGCTAAGAGCACGACTGGGGAAACACCTTGCACAGAAAGAAATCGATGCCATTGGCAATGATTTGTTTGCTCTGACGCATATAGCCGATGTAAACGGTGGCGCAATGATTTACGGCATCGATGGAGTGGTATGGGTTGGGCATGGTCGCTCCAAAGCCCCTGAGGTGGCCGAGGCTATACATCAAGTAAACTTAGCGGTGGAAGCAAACTTCTTGGGAGAATTAAAATCGGAGCTGGGAAAATTGCAATGAAAATTCAAATTCTGGGAGCACAGGCATACGAGTCAGCGAATATAAAATTATTGTAATTTAGCAGATATACAAATTAGAGAACATTCATGTTAAGATATGATTGGTAGCGAATGTTAGACTAGGAGGTGAATTATGTCTATAGCTGTGATTGTAGATAGCAGCTCTGCTATTACCCCGGAGTTGGCTGATGAATTTCACGTCAGGCTGGTTCCACTACACCTGATGTGGGATAAGAAAGAATATGCCGACTGGGTAGATATGACCCCTGATGAATTTTATGCCCGATTGAAAACATCTGAAACTCTGCCCAGCACCAGCGGTTCAGTTCAAGGGGAGTTTTATAGTTTATTCGAAAAGTTGCGGGGTAAGGTTGACGGTATAGTCGCCATCACGCTCGCTGCCAATACGCCTTCAGCAGGCTACCGCTCTGCCGTGATGGCACAGGAGATGGTTGAAGGCATCCCCATTGAGGTTATCGATTCCCAGTTCGTTACAACCCCTCTGGGGCTGGTAGCCACGGCTGCTGCCCGAGCTGCTGACGCTGGTGCGGGCTTGAAAGATGTAGTTAAGGCGGCGAAGAGCGTTATCCCCAAACTGAATGTCTTCCTGAACCCGGGCTCAATCAGTTACTTCCTGCGGCTTGGTCGTATCAGTGAATCGGAAGTGGACTCAAGGGAGGAGAGCTACATTATCACCATTAAGGAAGGAAAACTTATGGCATCCGGTGATAAATACGCCACGCAGAAGGAAGGACGTAACCGCCTCAGGGAGCTGGTGCAGGAAAGAGCAAGGAAAGATACACCCCTTCACGCCGCAGTGATTCATGCTGCAGCCAGAGAAGAAGCCGAGGAATTCAATAAATGGATAGCATCTCAATATAACTGCGCCGAGCTCTGGATAGGAGAAGCTCCTCCAGTATTAGCGATTCATCTGAGCGCTGATAGCCTGGGAATAGGTTTCTATAACGAGTAAAATAGGAGGCAATTATGGCCACTGCAACGGAAGTAGAACTGAATGGGCAGGATTTAAAGAAAGCATTCAAGGAAGCGGGAGTATATATTGAACAGCATGTGGATGAAGTAAACGCACTGAACGTTTTCCCCGTTCCCGACGGAGATACCGGTATAAATATGTTCCTCACCATGAAGTCAGCTATAGAGGCTGCAGAGAAAGCAGACCCTTCTTCTGCAGGCATTGTCGCTGCTTCGGCAGCCAAGGGGGCTATTCTGGGAGCCAGAGGGAACTCCGGCGTTATCCTTTCACAAATAATGAGAGGGTTGGCCAAAGGACTGGAAGGAAAGAAGACTTTCTCCTTTACTGATTTTGCTCACTCCCTCTACATTGCCTCAGAACAAGCCTACAAAGTCGTGGAAAAGCCTGTTGAGGGGACTATCCTCACTGTTATCAGGGAGGTTTCTGAGGAGGCATCACGCATTGCGGAAAGGAAAGCAGGATTTGCGCGAGCCATAACTGCGGTTGTCGTGAGAGCAAGGAAAACGGTCAAGAAAACACCTGAGCTACTCCCGGTGTTGAAAGAGGCGGGGGTAGTAGATGCTGGAGCAAAGGGCTTATATTACTTCTTCAAGGGTATGGAGAGCGCTATCTGCCGCACGAAATCCAGCGATACTCACTCCATAAGAAAAACCCACACAACTGCCCCACCCGTAAGAAAAGAAGCGAAAAGAGTCTATGGCTTTGATGTGCAATTCCTGCTTGAAGGTGAATCTTTACCTGTAGAAGAGATAAGAGATAGAATTATTGCCTCCGGGGAATGCCCTCTCGTGGTGGGTGATGAAAAGCTCCTGAAAGCGCATGTCCATACCATGAATCCCGATGGAATATTAAATTATGCCCGCAGCAAGGGAAAGCTGAGCGATATTGTAATTGAGGACATGGATCAACAGGTTCAGGAGCAAGCCAGGAAGGGGAAGCAGACCAGCCACCAATGAGAGGAATGGGCAAAAGACGCGTAGTTATTACAGGTATTGGCGCCGTTACTCCATTAGCTAATAGTGCTGAGGAGTCGTGGCAAGCAGTATGTCAGGGTAAATCAGGAGTAGCAAGGATTACCAAATTCGACCCTGCAGGCTTCAAAACACAAATTGCCGCTGAGATTAAGGATTTCCACCCTGAGAATTTTCTGGACAAGAAAAAGATAAGAAGAACAGACCCATTTATTCACTACGCACTGGCGGCTACTCGGATGGCATTGGATAACTCCGGGTTGAATATCAACGATAGCAATGCCAGCAGGGTGGGAATAGTAATAGGCTCATGCATTGGAGGCATGGCAACTTACGAAAAGAACCTCTTTGCACTTCGAGATGAAGGGGACAGGGCTGTCTCTCCCTTTTTCATCACTGCATTTATAGCTAACATGGCAGCAGGAGAAGTGTCCATCTTTTCTGGTGCTAAGGGGCCAAGTAAATGCGTGGTTACCGCTTGTGCCACTGGAAGCCACTGTCTTGGCGATGCCTTCAGGCTCATTCAATATGGCGAAGCGGACGCTATGATTGCTGGAGGAAGCGAAGCATATATTCTCCCCACAGGCATAGCCGGGCTCGATAGAATAAGAGCTACATCTCGAAGGAATGACGCACCAGAAAAAGCATCACGCCCATTCGATAAAGATAGAGATGGTTTTGTACTTGGAGAGGGTGCTGGCATTGTAATTCTGGAGGAAATGGAATCTGCCATAAGGAGGAGGGCTAACATTTATGCCGAAATCGCAGGCTACGGTTCCAACACCGACGGCTTCCACATAACGGCGCCCGATTGGAAAAGCCAGGCAAAATGTATTAGCTTAGCCTTACGCGATGCTGGCATCTCACCTGCCGAGGTTGATTACATAAACGCACACGGAACGTCTACCACCCTCAATGATTTAAGCGAAACTAAGGCTATAAAGGCTGTCCTGGGTGAGCACAGCAGAAAAGTGCCTGTAAGCTCTACCAAGTCTATGACTGGCCACCTCTTGGCAGCTGCGGGCGCAACAGAGGCCATTTTCACTGCTTTAACCATCAGGGACGGCATAATCCCACCTACCATAAACTATGATACTCCAGACCCTGAGTGTGACCTGGATTATGTTCCCAATTTAGCCAGAAAAGCAGATGTGAACACGGCTCTTTCCAATTCGTTTGGCTTTGGTGGGGCAAACGCCACCCTCGCCTTCAGAAAATTCAAGCAGTAGCTTAAGCACGAGGACACACTTTTCACAGCCTGGGTGTAGCAAAGCCATTCTGCTTGACACTAGGGTAAGGAAAACCTAGAATATCCATGTGCGCCGAGGTAGCTCAGGTGGTAGAGCAGCGGACTGAAAATCCGCGTGTCAGCAGTTCGACTCTGCTCCTCGGCACTTTAACAACATAAAAAATTTGTGCACTAAGGATGCGGAAGTAGTTCAGCGGTAGAATGCTTCCTTGCCAAGGAAGAGGTCGCGAGTTCGAATCTCGTCTTCCGCTCCACTTGAAGGAAGCAGACATGCCGAAGTGGCGGAATGGTAGACGCGGCAGTCTCAAAAACTGTTGGGAGGCAACTCTCGTGTCGGTTCGACTCCGACCTTCGGCACAAAACGAGTTGATGCCGAGTTGTGTAGTGGTAGCACGGAGGACTTTGAATCCTCTAGCCCTGGTTCGAATCCAGGCTCGGCAGC
>Ga0265592_1000515_pt1 | contig 19715 bp, 20 predicted proteins | sample saktaG_7_FD_190141 | JGI IMG/M metagenome (GOLD analysis project Ga0265592, IMG submission 190141) | Saline water microbial communities from Sakinaw Lake, British Columbia, Canada - sak_2010_1_5_120m | ecosystem: Environmental > Aquatic > Non-marine Saline and Alkaline > Saline ... | reverse complement strand
TTCTTGAGTATTCCAATTCATCTAGTTAAGGGAGATTATCAATATTTTGTTAGAGAGTTTTCTAAGTTTTTAGATGAAGATGATTTAGATACAATTAATCAAAGACTTTCTATAAATGAGGGTAATTGTTCTTGGAGCAGAGATAATTATTTAGTAGCGGAAGGATAAAATTATGATTAAAAATAAAATTTTAGAATCAGAAAAATTAGTTGATGAAATTTTAGATATTAACAAAAAATTATATAATAAAAATAAATCTAAAATGAAAGCTTAATATGGAAACAATAGATAAAGAATCTAGACAAAGAGTTAGACTAGCAATAGATATTGATAATATGGCGGATAGATTTAAAACTAGTAATAATATTTATACTTTTCCATCTCCTACATTATGGGCTATTGAAAAGAACTTATTTTTTTTATTAAGAAATTCTACAAAGAAAAAATTTGAAAGAAAATATGTAATGAGACCAGATTATTTATCTTTTGATGAATATGGTACAGTTGCTTTAGCTCAACTTTTAATGTATATAAATAATATTTATTGTATTGAAGATTTTGATTTAGATACTATCATAATTCCATCTATGCAGTCAATAGTTGATATTTGTAGAGATAAATTTCCAAAGAAAGATATAAAAGATCTTACAGAGGTAAATTGGTAAATGATTATTAAAGATAAATTTAGTTTATTAAAAAACACTCCAAATCTTTTGAATTTATCATCTAGTGATATTCATAAATATTCTATTGATTTAGGTCCGAGGAAAATATTTGTAAATTTAGAACAGATAAAAAATAGAATAGATCATTTTGCAAAAGATAAAGTTTTTAAACTAATATCAGATACTAGGAAAAGAAAAAACATTTATGTAATAAATATGCCAGATTATATATTACCTATATCTTATAATAAACCAACTAAAGGAATAGTTTTAAATTTAAGTTATTTCAATATTGATGATATTTATCCATCTAAACCAGGTGAGAGAAACTTATATAGTTGTATGGTTTATTCTTTATGTTTTTCAGAATTAGTTTCTAAAAAGCGGAATATAAGTGATATATATTCTTCAGTATTTAGTAATTTTTTAAATAGTATATTTATAAGAGTTTTTGGTAAACAGTTTGGACTTTTAGGAAGTTTCTCTTCAGAATTACCAAAATTAAAATTTCTTATTAATTGTTATGTTCTAAATGCTTTCTTTGGTATTTCTAAAAATAAATTATATGAGAGATCAGGTGTTGCTGCAACATTTGATTATAGAGATATTATTGATGATTTAAAAAAATATGATTTCTCAACTATAGATGATTTTATTAAATCCTTGTCAGATTTAAAAGTTGCTCCAGGTATGAATAAGCATTTATTTGCATCTAGAATGTTGCGAGCATTTGGTCTTAATTTTTTACCAGGTTTAGAAGATATTTCTAGATTAGTTTCTATTGTATCATCTTCATTACCAGGAGTAAGCGTTGTGCCATCATATATTCATAGATATGATGAGACGTCTTTTAATAAAATTATAGATATTTCAAAAAATATTTTTAGATAAAATAGGAGATATATTATGCCTAGGTTTGATAGAACAGGTCCTTTAGGAATGGGACCAATGACAGGCATGGCCAGAGGACTATGCTCTGAAAATTTTGTTAAAGAATCTGATGATATTAATTATAGTCGATTTAGTCGAGGATTTACTAGAAGGAATTTAGGACTTGGGTTTGGCAGAAGAGGATTAGGTCGAAGATTTGGTTTTAGAAATAGATCGTTCTGGAGATAAATATATTGATTCATATATGTGAGTATGGATGTGGACAAGAAGCTAAATATCAATTTAAGAATGGTAAATGGTGTTGTTCTGAAAGTCAGAATTCTTGTTCCATTATGAGGAAGAATAATAGTAAAGCTGTAAGAACACCATTTGAAGAAATTATAAAATATGTTGAAAAAGAAGGTTATGAAGTTTTAACATCTAAAGAGGAATATGAAGATATATTTCCAAAGAAATTGAGGTTTAGATGTCCAGATGGTCACGAATTTAAAACTAGGTATGGTGATTTTCATGATTCTGATAGTAGATGTCCAGAGTGTTATAATAAAAAAAGAAGAACTTCTTTTAATGATATTATAAAATTTGTAGAAAAAGAAAGTTATAAACTTCTATCAAAAGAAGAAGGTTATAAAAATCAATTTTCATATGTAAAAGTTAGATGTCCAGAAGGTCATGAATATGAAGTGAGATGGGATGGTTTTAAAAGTGGAAATAGGTGTCGAAAATGTGCTAATATACAAAAAAAACTTGAAATGGTTGAAAGAATAAAATCTAGATATGGTCAAGTTGTTCCAAACTACAATCCTTTAGCATGTAAAGTAATAGATGAATATGGAGAAGAAAATAACTACAATTTTCAACATGCTGAGAATGGTGGAGAATATCATATATTGAGATATTGGGTTGATGGATATGATAAAGAAAGAAATACTATAATAGAAATAGATGAGCCTGCTCATTATGATAAAAATGGAAATTTATCAAAGAAAGATTTAGAAAGACAAAAAGAAATCTCAGATTTTTTAGGATGTAAATTCATAAGGTTAAGGATTTAACAAATGGAAAAAAATCACCTTCTTGGGATGTATAGATCTAAGGTCGTAGATAACAAGGATCCTGAAAAATTTGGACGTGTCCTTTTGTGGGTGCCAGATTTTATGCCAGGCGTGGCAGAAGACGAAGGACTTTGGGCGAGACCTGCTAATAACCCATTGGGAGGCAGAAATGAAGAAGGTGATTCTGAACACCATTATATGGGTTCATCTTATATTCCGAGAAAAGGTGCTTGGGTGTGGATTTTCTTTGAGGGTGGTAATATAAACAGACCGTATTATTTTGGAGCTTTAGATCTCGAAAATACAAAGGTTTTGCCAGAAAATCAGCTTGGTGAAAATTACGAAGATAAATGGACTATTTTTAAAAGTCATGAGGGCAGATGCATTATAGTCTCAGATGATAAAGATGATTGTAGAGTAGAAATAACTGGAAAGAAAAGACAAATTAACACTCCGCCAACAGGGGACACGGGATCTGTTTACACAATTGATGACAATCAAACTACTATACTATTTGATGAAAGAGATGAAAAAGAAAAGATTTTAATTAGAACTCATAAGGGTGATTTCTTTCATATAGATATTGATGATCAAAAACTTCAAGTATTTTTTAAGGAAGGAATTGATATTAAAACAGATAAGTCTTTAAATATTCTTGCAGGAGAAGACATTAATTTAAAAACAAGAACTGGAGATATATTAATTCAAGCAGAATCTTCTAATGTGTTTACGAAGGCTGGAATGGATATTAAACAGCAATCTGGGGGGAATTTTAATAATAAAAGCGGTGGAAATTTAAATTTGCAATCTGTAGGAACTATGAACGAGTTAGCTGGTGGTTTGGTAAATATAGATGGGACTTCTTTAAATGAACAATGTGGAAGTGCTGGTCCTGCGTCTGACTCTCAAGATGCTTCTAGTGCAGAACCAAAAGGAGAAAGGGATACATAAATTATGAGTCTTTCATCAACTAAAAGAGCAATATGTGAAAAAATAACTAGCGAATTTGATAAAAAAATTGCTCCAGTTGTAAAATCCGCTGATGATATATCAAAACAAATTTCTGATACTATTACTGATTTAAAAGGTATATCTTTTACACCGGCTGACCAATTAACCGCTAAATTGGATGTTTTTTTAGATGATGCTAAAAATCAAGTTCCTGAAATTGATGTTCCAGGTATTGACGAATTGTTAGATTTTATTAATGATTGTTCATTTTTAAATGAAGATGATACTTTAAGTAATCCTGTCACTTTAATGAATAGTATGAGATCCTCGGCTCTAGATTCAATAGATGATGTAATTACAAATAGTATTTCAGCTATACCTGAGTTTAGTGCTGGAAAATTAATAAATAATGTTCAAAATTTATTCTCTACTGATGGACAAGATATTTCTGGAATAATGAAAAATGTAGACAAAGCTATTGGTTGTGTTGAAAATCTTTGCGGAAGTGAATTTGCTACTAAATTAACTGAGATGAAAGATACAGTTACAGACTTATATAGCAAATTAAATATGGTGAGTAGTCCTTTAGATCCAAAATATGGCGAACTTAATACAGATAGTATGTATGAGATAGCAAAACTTTCAATTGTTCATAAAACAAATATGGGTCAATGTATGGATGCAATAGTAAAATCTCAAGTTGATGCTAAAAATGCAATATCTTCTGGAATAAATTCTTTAAAAGGATTAATAGTATTATGAGTACAGGGGCTGACATTTTAAGAGGTATGATAGATAGTGCTGATAGTGATGCTGAAAAAATTGAGTCTAGTATTACTAGTGTAGAAGATCAAATTAGTGATCTTCAAGAAAAATTTGATGCTATTAGAGATGATATGTTAGATGTAGGCGCTAGTGATCTTAAAGATTATTTAGAAAATGTAAAGAAACCAGAAATTCCAGAAGCTTATGAAGTTGTATATGGACCAGATTATAATGTTATTAATATAACTGACTGGCTAATTCTTGATGCTACAGCAAATACAGTCTATGAGTACTTAGGGATAGGTTGGGATGACAGCACAGCTATAATAGATTATATAACAGAGTGGGATTTTGGATATGATTATTTGTACCATGAAATGGGATTTGATGGTACTTATGGGATATATCCTAAGATTAATTTATTACAACAATCTAAAAGTATGTTAGAAGATAATAAAACAAAAGTTGCTGATTCAAAAACTAAATTAGAAAGATATGCTACATAAGGAAGGTTTAATATGTCTGGACAAGCTAGAGTTGGAGATATTGCAATAGGCACTTGTTCTATTGGTTCTGAATGTTGTCCCCATGATTGGATCGGTTTTGTCTCTACTGGGTCTCCTGACTTAAGTTCTAATAGTTTAGGTGGTGGAAGAATTGGGGATTTGGTAGTAACAAACTGTCCACATTGCAATCCTGGCATTATTACTACAGGCAGTGGGACAAAAAAAATTAACAATATTGGAGCTGGTTTAATTGGAAGCGTAGTTGTATTGCCATGCGGAGTCGGCATGATAGTTACTGGAAGCGGTGATGTGGAAGTTGCGTGGTAATAGGAGATTTAAAATTTGAAACATATATGTGAGTATGGGTGTGGACAAGAAGCTAAATTTCAGTTTAAGAATGGTAAGTGGTGTTGTTCTAAAAGTTGTCAGAATTGTCCTATTATGAGAGAAAAAAATGGAAAAAATCAAAGAACTAAATATGAAGAGATTGTAAGAAGATTTAAGAAAGAGGGTTGTAAAGTATTAACAACTTTAGAAGAATATGAGAATGGATATCCTCAAAAACTTAAATATATATGTTCAAGAGGACACTTATGTTTATCAAGATATGATGGACCTAAAACTGGAATTACTTGTAAAGAGTGTTCTATAATAGCAAGGATAGGAAAATATTCTTCTGAAGAAACTAAAAAGAAACAAAGTGAAGCTCAAAGAACTCCTTTTGAAGATATCATAAAATTTGTTGAAAGTGAAGATTATAATCTTCTATCAAAGAAAGAAGATTATAAAAATCAATTTTCAATATTATGGTTTAGATGCCCGAAAGGACATGAATTTCCTATGAGATATGATAATTTTAAAGGGGGATGTAGATGTCCAGATTGTGCTAGAAAAAGGGGTGGAGAAAAAACTAGTGAAAGAATGAAAAGTAGTGGAGGAGATTATGTTCGTTCTTTCATCAAAAATCCATCTGGACCTCAAGTAGAACTTTTTAATTTAGTTAAAGAAATCTATCCAGGGACTGAACTAGAGTATTCCTGTTTAAAATATAGAATAGATATTGCTATTCCAGGATTAAAAATTGCTATTGAATATGATGGTTCATACTGGCATCAGGATCAAGAGTATGATGATAAAAGACAAAAAGAAATTGAAGATCAAGGTTGGACATTTCTAAGATACAGAGATTATGTTCCATCTAAAGAAGAACTAGAGAGAGATATTTCACAATTAAATTTTAAAACAATAAAGGATTAATTACACTATGAAAATACCTTTACGTCCGTCTTTACTAAAAGTACGTCGGGAAAGTGTGAAGTGGATAATAATACATCATACAGCAGAATTATATAAAAATCCTGAAGCTAGAATTGACAACCCTAAATACCAAATGCCAGCTTTATTTAAGGGAGTTCTAGAGAAGAAAGAAGGAGATGTAAATTATCATTATGTTATAGAAAAAATTAAAGAAGAATATGTACCGATTGTTTGTCGACCATTTGTTTATTTATGTGATTTTGATGATATAGATTCTAATATTAATAATCGAGCGATTCATGTAGCAATGTTAGGCTCATTAGATTTTCGAGTCCCGGAAAAAAGAGAATATGAAATTTTAGCTTATAAATTATTAAATCCATTTATGAAAATGTTTGGTCTTTCACCTAGTAAAATAAAATTTCACAGGGAAGTTTCAAATATAAAAGATTTGACTTGTCCTGGAGACTTCATTGATAAAGAAGTTGTGATATCAATGGTTAGGAGGTTTGTTATTAAATAATGGACGTTATAGATAAATATTTATATTATTTACAAGAACAAGAAATTGGTAGAATAGGGATACCAAAAAAGAAGCCAAGTCCATCTTTTGCATATGAATTAGTTTATAACAAACCAGCTCCGAAGAATAGAAGAGGTAGGCCACCATTTCCTACAGAACATAAGGTTTGGAATGGGATGGAAGTAGACAAACACTTAAAAGATAAATGGTTAAAAGATTTAAATAATATTCCAAATGTTGAAATTAGAGGGTCTTGTGAGGGGCATTCAGATGAATGGATTACATATATAGCATTCAGATTAGACCCAAAATTTGATAAGAATAAATCTTTTTTAAATAAAGTTGTTTCAAGATTAAATAAAGGTAAAAACACAAAATGTGGATTTGATATCGGCACTGCTAATCGGCCAAGATTTATATGTGCTTCTCCATTATATTATAAATGTAAAAAACACGTTGATTGGATTAAATGGTGGGAAAGTCTTTCTTCACGTTTGAATAAGGCAGTTAATATATAAACATTAAAACCTCCTAAAAATAATTAAAATTAATATAAAATCTACTAGAACTTTATATTGTTAATCTAACCTTCCAAAACTTTTAGAACAAATAATAAAATATAAGAAGTATCTCTATTATATTTAATTTTTTTGGAGGGTAGAAAATGAAATTAGTTGAAAGACATATTATATATAAAACCCATCCTGAATGGAAAACTATAGATCATTTATGTTTTTTATCTAAAAACTTATACAACTATTCTGTCTATAAAATTAGAGAGCATTTTAAAAAAACAGGCAAATTTATGTACTATAATAAAATAGAAAAAGAACTGAGAACTACTAAAAATGAGAATTATATAATCCTTCCAAATAATAGCTCTCAGCAAATTTTATTAGTTATTGATAGAAATTTTAGATCATTTTTTCAAGCTCTAAGAAGGTGGAAAAGAAATAAAACTAATTTTACTGGATGTCCAAAACCACCAAAATTTAAACATAAAACTAAAGGAAGAAATTTAGTTATTTTCACGATTAATCAAGTTAAGTTAAAAGATGGATTTATCAAATTTCCAAAGAAAACTAATTTAAAACCTTTAAAAACTAAAGTTGATAATATTAATCAAGTTAGAATTATACCACAAACTTCTTGTTATGTAATTGAAGTTGTTTATGAAAAGGAGGAAATAAAACATGAAAACTTAAATGAACATTTATATTTAGGGATTGATCTTGGAATTAATAATATTGTTTCAATGATATCTAATCAACCTGGCTTAAAACCAATTTTGATTAATGGACAAATTATTAAATCTTACAATCAATATTTTAATAAAACTAAAGCAAAAATCCAATCAAACTTAGAAAAGAATCATAAAAGAAAAACTTCTAATAAATTGAATAGGCTGCAATTAAAAAGAAATAACAAAATTGATTTCTATCTTCATCATGTTTCTAAATTTATAGTTGAATATTGTACAACAAATGATATTGGAAATATAATCATTGGTAAAAATGATGGATGGAAACAAAACATCAATATAGGTAAAGTTAATAATCAAAAGTTTGTTTCTATTCCATATGAAAAGTTAATTCAGCAAATAGAATATAAATCTAAACTAAATGGAATTAAAATAATTTCTCATGAAGAATCTTATACAAGTAAATGTTCATCTTTAGATATAGAAGAAGTCAAAAAGCACGACAAATACATTGGTAAAAGAATATACAGAGGTTTATTCAAATATTCTAAAGGTTTAATAAATGCTGATACAAATGCAGCATTAAACATTTTAAGAAAAGTAATTGGGGATACTTTTATTCAAGATTTTCTAAAGTCACCCAATAGAGGATTTGTACATAATCCAGTAAAGGTTAATCCTTTACAAAGAATTCAATTAAAAACTTCAACAAATCTTTATAGATTTTAATAGTTTTATATAGAATTCAATGTATAAACCTTTCCATTATAGTTCTTATAACTATATATATTATTTTATGAGTAAGAAGAGAGACACTAAGATGTTATATTCACAAGAAGAACTCAAAATGGAAGCAAAAAAACATAACCTTAGTTTTGATGGGGAAGCTGAAAACTATCTTGGTAATTTTGCATATTATCAGTTTACTACGGTTGAAGGTAGAACTTTTGGAATTAAAAAACTTGAAGATTTACCAGCAAAAATAGAAGAAGTAAGAATAAGATTTGAAGGAAAATAAAAAAGGTGGTAAATAAAAAATGAGAAATGTTGAAATTATTAAACAATATGTTAATCAAGAAAAACTACCTGAACAATGTTTTGAAAAGTATGTTGGATGTTTTCCAGTTTATTGTGTTTGGTGTGCAAAGAAAGGTATTAAGACTATATCTTATTATTCTACAATAGAAAATTCTAAAGGTGGTATATGTGAAAGTTGTGGAAAAGAAGCTATGGAAGAGACCGTTAGAGTTTTAAAAGAAAAGTTGAGAAATAAAAGATCTCCTTTTGGTGATAGAAGTTATTCGTAAAGAAAAAATTAAAAATAGAATCTATATTAGATTCTATTTTTTTAATGTGAAAATAAAAATAGGAGGTAAATATTGAATTTTGCTTAAAATTGAACAGAACGGACCGAAACAATGGGCAATTATATATGATGATAATATTATTGATCTTCGCTTACAATCTTCATCTATAACAAATAAATTTTTTATTCTAACTAATTTTGTTCAAGGTATTTCAAACTATTATAATGATGAATTTGATAAATGGTTTTTTAATCTAATTGATAGTTGTAAAGATGAGGAGAATAAATCTAAGAATATATTTTTAAATATTCAACAATTAAAAGATTTTGTAAATGGTTATATTGATTCTGAGAATATTGATTTCTCTAAATTTGTGGATGAAAGTAAAGCAAAGAAAAATTCTATATTATTTATGCCAGATGAAATTGAGAAGATAATTAAATTATCTGGATATTTAAAAGTTTATTCATTTATATCAAATAGTGAAACTTTGAAAGTTGGTCAAAGGTTACACACAGAAATATATAATAAAATAGCTTCAGATATAATAGATACAGAAATAATTAGAAAGATTTTTAATATTGTTAAAACTAAAACATTTAGGTATAATCTTACAGATAGAGCTATGTGGGATTATATTAAAACAGTTCAATGTAAAGATATTGGAATTCATGTAATTGAAATTTTTAATTTTATTATGAATAATATATTAGTTCTTTGTGAAACTGATAGAAATCCAATAACTTACTTTGTTGGAGTTATAGATGAATCTGTTAAATGGTTTTTAAGATCTGTATATAAAGGATCAATTGTTTATGATGATAGTGTTTCAACAGAAGACATTCAAGGAATAAATGTTAATAATTTAAAAACTTATTCATATAATGATACTCTTGGAAGATTAAAAGGAATAGCTTTTGAAAAAATATATGAAGATTTGGAAAAAAATATTAGTGTTAATTTAGAACCAGATGAGCATATATTTAAATTTCATAATAGAGTTTCTCAAATAGAATATGTTTCTCCATTGTCAGAATGTTTAGTTTATCCTATTCTTTCCAAAGCAACAGAAATACCATATAATTATTTTAAAACACTATCTCCAGAACATTCAGCTGTATTATCTTATTATTTGTTTAACTTGTTAACTAAAATTTTTAAAAGTGATTATAAAGATTTGTTTTCATTATTAGCTTTTTACCCAGTAAATTCTCCAGCTATTTCTACTACATATACTATAAAAGCTATTAATGAGTTTGTTAATTTTCAAAATGATATTCAGAATTTTTATGGTTTCAAAACCAAGATCTTGCCACATAAGTTAGTATGTAATTTTGTAGGACGCGTATCTCGAATCAATTTTTGCAATATAATAACAGGAAAAAGATTAGCTGGAATTCCGTTGTCTAAAATTGAGAAAGACATGATTATATTTTATACTTTGTTTTTCGCAGGGGAGTTAGAGAATAAATTTGGTGAAGTTATTTCTCTAATAAATAGTGATTTCTAAAAGTTTGTACATTATGGGAGGATAAAATGATGGTAGTAGACTGTGAAAGTAGAATACAAACTTATATGATTTAAAAAATTTATATTCAAGTGAAAGTGGGGTAATTTTATTTACCTCACTTTTTTCTTGTATATTTTTTGGAACAAAATTAAAAAATAAGGAGCTTGAAAAAATGTTAAATAATATTGAAGAAAGATTTAATTATTTAGACGAGCTGATAAGAAAAGTTAGTAATTTGGTTTCTCCATTTGATTCAAAAAGCGATTTAGAATTGATGATCAAAAAGGATGTACGAGATAGATTATTTGGGAAATATCCAAAATGTTTTTTATCTCTAAGATCTATGGGACGAGATAATCCGATATTTCCAATATGTAATAGATTGGGAGCAGAAGATCCTGATATCATAAAATTCTCAATAAAATTAGCGAATAAATTAAAAAATAAGCCAGAGATTGATGGTGAGCAAATTGATGCTATTCTTGTTAAATTAAATGGTTTACATAGCAAATTTAGCAAAGATCCAATTAAACCTGCAAACATGGCTACAAGAAAAGGATTACAAACTAGAATCTTAAATAATATCAAAGGGTATATAGAACGAGTAAGAGGGAAAAAAGAGTGACAATGATTCATATATGTGAGTATGGGTGTGGACAAGAAGCTAAACATCAATTTAAAAATGGTAAGTGGTGTTGTTCTGAACATTATTCTAGATGTAGTGATAGTAGAAAAAAGAATAGAGAGAGTCATCTTGGAAAGATTCGTTCTGAAGAATCTAAGAGAAAACAAAGCATATCTATGAGTGGTGAAAATCATCCAAGAGGAATGCTTGGAAAACATCACTCTGAAGAAACTAGAAAGAGACAAAGTGAATCTAAAAGTGGTGAAAATCATCCGAGAGGAATGTTAGGAAAGCATCACTCTAAAGAAACTAGAAAAAATATGGGCAATATAAAAAGAATACCATTTGGAAATCTTATAAAATTTACTGAAAATGAAGGTTATGAACTTCTATCAAAAGAAGAAGATTATAAAAACCAATTTTCATATTTATGGTTTAGATGTCCAGAAGGACATGAATTCTCTATGAGATGGGATAGTTTTAAAACAGGTTGTAGGTGTAAAGAATGTTTTGCAGAAAGACAAAAACAAAGAATGCTAAATGGTGGAGCTGCTTTTGCTATTTCTTTCATCCAGAATCCATCCGGGCCACAAGTAGAATTATTTAATTTAGTTAAAGAAAATCACCCAGAAGCTATCATGAATTATGTTTGTTTAAACTATTCAATTGATATTGTAATTTCTAGTTCAAAAATAGCGATAGAATATGATGGGAGTTATTGGCATCAAGATCAAGAAGCTGACAACAAAAGACAAAAAGAAATAGAAAAAGAAGGTTGGACATTTCTTAGATACAGAGATTATGTTCCTTCTAAAGAAGAACTAAAAAAAGATATTCTTAGCTTATTGTAAAGAGGAGTTTAAATGATTCAGTTTTTAAATCTCAGTAATTTCATAAAGGGTCTTAAACCAGTAACCTCTGCTGAATTTCTAACTAGAACTGGAGGTTTTAACACAGCTGGTCTATTTTCTGAGGATATTTTTGGACCTCTAGAAATGAAAGAGAGGAAAACTACTTTTTCATATATTAATCTGTACTCTCAAGTTATTCATCCAACTGCATTGACTGTTTTACTACAATTAGACAGAAGAATAGAATTATTTATTTCAGCTCAAGAAAGTTTTTCATTAGATAATAATAATAGACTACAAATAGATGAAAATGGTGTAACTGGAATTTCTGAGTTTATAAAAATATTTTCTAATATAGAATTTAGAGAAGATACAGAAACTAGAAAGAAGCTTTCTTTAAAAATTAAAGAATCTTATGATAAAAAATCATTATTTATTGATGTGGTGCCTGTAATTCCCCCTGACCAAAGACCTATGTATCGTGATGAAAGTAATCAATGGATTATAGATGATTTAAATAATTATTATATTAAAATATTAAGAAGAGCAAACCTTGTAAGAACTTCAGCTAAAAGTGGTCCACTTTTTGACTTACTAAATTATGAACTGCAGAAAGCAGTAATTGATCATGATAATTATATTAGAACAAAGATTCAGAAGAAAAAAGGCATAATTAGATCTGAACTTTTAGGCAAAAGAACAGACTTTTCTGGTCGAGCTGTAATAACTCCAGGTCCAGATCTAAAAGTAAATGAGATAGGTCTTCCTCTAAGATTGGCTGTTCCATTATTTGAACCTTTTATAATTCATAGATTATTATATTCAGGAAGAGTTGATAAAGAATTACTTAATAAAGAAGTTAAGAGTTTTACTGGTTTTGATCTATCTATTGATTCTATTAGAAAAGTTTTTAAATCACTTAAGTCTGGAGATGAAGTTCCTAAAAGTCTTTATGATATTATTTTTGAAGCGGTTGAAGTATCTATGATAGATAGATATGTTTTAGCTAAGAGAGATCCAGCTTTACATGCTGAGTCTGTACGTGGTTTTAAACCTATTCTAATAGATGGTAATACTATTAAATTATGTACATTACAGACTGGAGGGTTTAATGCAGATTTTGATGGAGATTCAATGGCAGTATTCCATCCTCTTACTAGAGAGAGTCAGGATGATATTAAAGAGAAAATGATGAGAGCAGTATCTGGAGAAAATTCATATGCAGTTACTTTTGGTTTGTCAAAAGAAATGTGTACAGGTTTATTTATTTTAACTAAAAATATAATTAGATCGAAATCTCCAATATCTGTTAATAATGATGATTTAGAAAAAGCTACAGATCCATATATCCCTGTCAAATATAGGGGGAAAAATACTACTATGGGAAAGGCTATTTTTAATAGTTGTTTTCCTACAGATTTTCCGTTTTTTGAAAAACAAGTTAATAAAGGAATAGTAAATGATTTAATAAATGTAGTTTTAGATAAATATGGACAAGATGTAACTATAGAAATTTTTTCTAAACTTGAAAAAATTGGATTTAAATTTGCTACTATAATGGCTCCTACTTTTACTCTAGATAATCTTGAAATTCCAGATGAGATTTATGTTTTAAAAGAAAAATTAGCGGGGTCTACAACAGAAGAAGCTAGTGTTTTGTTAGAAAAGATGAAAAGTATTTTAATTGATCATTTAAAAAATACTGGATTATATGATCTAGTGGAATCTGGAGCTTCCAAAGGTTGGGATCAGCCAATGCAGATTCTTGTTGCTAAAGGAATTATCGCTGATCTAGAAGGCAATATTCTTCCAGTAATTAAAGGATCTTTTACAGATGGTCTAAGCAATGTCGAGTATTTTGACGCTTCAGCTGGCTCGCGCAAAGGAATTATTGACCGTGTAATAAATACTAGTGATACTGGGTATCTCTCAAGGAGATTAGCTTTTCTTTTAAATAGTGTTGAAATAGATAGACAATTAAAAGATTGTGGTACAAATAGAACTTTGACTTTAAGACTTACTAAAGATTTGATAAGAAGATTAAAAGGAAGATATGTTATTGTAGGAGATAGACTTGAAGAATTTAGTTCTGAAAAATTTAAAGTTGGAGATTCAATAAATCTTCGAACTTCGATTTATTGTAAAAGTCCTAAATTATGTCATGTTTGTTATGGCAAATTACTTGAGCGACATAAAAGTCCTTATGCTGGAATTATAGCAGCACAAGTAATTGGAGAGCGATCTACACAATTAATCATGAAAAGTTTTCACACTGGAGGCGCCATTTCTATTAAGAAATATGATATTATGAAAGATATCTTAGATAATGATCCACTTATAAAAGAGTCTAATTTATCTAATTGTTTAACACAGTCTGAAAACTATTTAGTTGCTAATAAATCTTGTACTATAAAGATTAATATGGATGATTATGGAAAAGATGATATAATAATTTCTGAAGAGAAAATATGGTTAAAAAGTTTAATTTCTATTGTTGAATTTGAAGACGTTATCTTTAATTTAATTTTAGATTATCCTGTTGAACTTCAAGTTATTGGTAAAAATACAGAGATAATAGATAAGAAATCCATTCAAATAGATTATGAAAAAAATGCTACAATATTAGAAGTTCTTCAAGAATCTCAGGAGATCAAGCAACAAACCTCATATGTAGATAGAATTCTTGGTGGTCGTGAGATTTATAAAGATGTAGATCATTTGTTTAAAAAGTTATTTGCTGTTTATATGCCAATGAGTAATATGGATCTTACACATTTAGAAGTTTTAGTCAGTCAGTGTTTGAGAGATAAATCTCACCCTGAATTGGCAGCCAGATTGGGCTCTAAATGGGATCCTGTAATGATGAATATTAAGAAGATAGTATTTTCTACATCCTTCGTGCAAGGGTTGGCTTTTGAAAACATTGGGGAAGCAATTAGAACTGGGTTAATATCTGAAGAACCTTTAGATTCAAGCATTTTAGAAAAAGTGTTGACCGGCACTTTAACGGAGAAATAGGATGACACATATTTGTGATTATGGTTGTGGACAAGAGGCTAAACATCAATTTAAAAATGGTAAGTGGTGCTGCTCTGAATATACTTCTCAATGTCCTGCTGTGAGAAAGAAATTTAGTGGGGAAAATAATTCTAAAGGTATGATTGGAAAATATCCTTCTAAAATTAGTATAGAGAAAAGAGCAAAAAAATTAAGAACTCCATTTGAAAAGATTAAAAAACTTATTGAAAATAAAGGGTGGCAACTTTTAACAAATAAAGAAGAATATGAAAAAAATCATCCGAGAAAGTTATGGTTTAGATGTCCAGAAGGTCATGAATATCCAGCAAGATGGGATGGACCTAAAACAGGATGTGTATGTCCAATATGTTCTAAAAAGATAGTTAGTAATAAACTGAAAACTCCTTTTAAGAAAATTATAAAATTTGTTGAAGATAAAGGTTACGAGCTTCTATCAAAAAAAGAAGATTATGAAAATGCATGTTCAAAGTTATGGTTTAGATGTCCAGAAGATCATGAGTTTCCGATGAATTGGAGTGCTTTTAAAAATTTAGGGTATAGATGTCCAGAGTGTGCTAAAAAAATATCTAGAGTTAAACGGAGAAATCCATTCGAAGAGATTATAAAATTTACTGAAAATGAACATTATGAACTTCTATCATCCAAAAAAGAATATGAAAATCAATTTTCAAAATTATGGTTTAGATGTCCAGAAGGTCATGAATATCCAGCTAGTTGGAATACTTTTAAAAATTGTGGAAGCAGATGTCCAGAGTGCTTTAAAAAAAGAGTTAGATATAGAATGCTAAATGGTGGATCTTCTCATGTTAGATCTTTTCTTAAAAGAATTTCTAAACCTCAACTAAAGCTTTTTAACAAAACTAAAGATCTTTTTCCAGAAGCGACTTTAGAATACCCATGTTTAAATTATTCAATTGATATTGCAATTCCGAGTTCAAAAATTGCAGTTGAATATGATGAGTCATATTGGCATCAAGATCAAGAAGCAGATGATAAAAGACAAAATGAAATTGAAAATGAAGGTTGGACATTTTTAAGATATAGAGATTACGTTCCTTCTAAGGAGGAATTAGAAAAGGATATAAGGAGTTTAAATGATTCAATATAAATCACTAAGGCAATACACTCATATTGTAGACGGTATCAGGTTCGGTCAAAACAAAGATGAGCCAATTGTGTTAATATATTTTAGTGAGAACTCTACTCTTTTAGATGATTATCCTAAACTTAATTTAAAATTAATAGACTTTAGATATGTTTTGATCCCGACTACTAAAATCCCTAGAACCAGATTAACTGGAGAAATAAGAAAACTATATAGAAGTACTGGATTGATAGCTTATAGTTCAAGTCAGAAACCACCACCTAAAAATATTATTTTAGATTTATCTTTATATTTAACGGCTATAGATACTACTTTTAAACCTACTAATTATCGTCAACGAGCGGGGTTTCTCATAAAAAATTTAATATTAAAATCTTCTATTTATTTTCCAAAGAATTTCAAGAAAATTTTTTTATATTCTATAGATCCTAGTAAAGATATGAATACATTTATAAACAGAAAAATCTTTCCAATTATCAAAGACTTAAAGACTGGAGAATTTCAGTTTCAAGATATGATATTAAATGTGATTCAAGGAGAAGGATCTAACTATAGACTTCTTGTTAAAGATAAAGATTTTAAATTTACAAGAGTTAAGAATTACTTAAGATCTATTAAAATAATAGATACTGAAGAAGAAATAAAACAAGATGCTAAAAAAGCTGCTAATATAATTATGAAATCTGTTTCTCCTAATATTCCAGAAAATAAGGATAAAGTTAATTCTGCAATTGAAGATTTTTTAAATAAAGATAAGGAATCTTTAGATAAAGTTAGAAGTGGTGAAATATCTGGAAAAGATATTCAACAAATTGCTACGGCTTCAATTTTATATAAAGTAAGTGGCAACCTTCAAAAATCAAAAAATATTTCTAAAAAGATTCCTAGTGACAAAAAATTTACTGCTTTAAAAGCTGTAAATAAACAATATACAGATGAGATAATAGAACCTCAAAAAACTGTTTCTTTAAATACAGATGAAAGACTTCAAGTTTATGATATTCCATATATGGTAGGAAATAAATCACCAGATCACATTTTTCAGAAAAGACAAATTGATTTTGAAACTAACTTAAAAAATGATATGGTTAATTCTTTTAAAGTTTTAGAAAGAACTGACCTTCCTATAAAATTTAAGAAGCTTGAAATTATAGATAAACCTGATGTATCTGGAGAAATATATAAATCTGATATTAGTATTATGAAAGTTAATTTAGAAGATAGTTTTGGGAATAGTCATAATGTTTCAATTGAAATTCCTAAAATAGATCCAAGAAGTGGAGTTTTTAAACTTAATGGTAGAAGAAAATGTCTTATAAATCAAATAGTTCAATGTCCAATAACTTTTCCTGATAAGTTTGAATCTAGATTTGAAAGTTCATATTCTATTTTTAGAATATATAGTAAGCGTTTAAAAAGGGAACAATTTTTAGAGGCTTTTATGGCTAATTCAAAATTACCTCTTTTGGTTTTACTTTCTTATAGTTTTGGATTTGATGAAACTTTAAGGTTATATGGAATAAAGTTTGAGATTGTTAAAAACAAATTAAAGAAGGATGATTTTGGTTGTAAAATAAATAAGGAAGAAAGTATAATATTTAAAAATATTGATAATGAATTAAAAAGAGAATTATGTAAATCTTTTATTAGAGAAAAAGTTGAAGATTTTAATATAGATGAAAATTTTGGTAGTAAAAAATATTTTGAGAAAATAATCTTAAAAATTACAGGAAGAGTTAATACAACTTATATAATAGATTTAAATATACAAAATGTTGTTGATCCTATTTCTAAACAAATTTTAATGAATAAACAATTGCCTACAGATTTAAATATGATAATAAAATATATGACTGAAAAAGTTATTCAAGGTTTTGTAATAGATAGAAATGATATTACTAATCAAAGGATACGAAATTCTGAAGTTTTAGTATCTTTAGCTCAAAAACAAATTTTAGCTGCTTATACAATATATAGAGAGCAAATTCTTGCAGGAAATAAAGAAGCTAAATTTGAAATTTCTTCAAATAAAACATTGAATGATTTTATAAATACTGAAATTGTAGTGGATATGGAATATGCTAATCCCATTGAAGAAATGGCTACTATGACAAGAGTTTCTCCAATTGGAAAACGTGTAGGTGGTATTCCAGATAAAAGAGCTATTCAAAATAAAGCTAGAAATACACATCAATCTTATTTTGGAAATATAGATCCTGTTGACACTCCAGAAAGCGATAATATTGGAATTATTCAACAATTAACGGTTGATGCTAAAATCACTTCATCTAGAGGTTTGTTACATTCTAAAGATAAGAATGATAAAGAGGGAAGTGGACTTTTATCTACTACTACTTGTATGATCCCTTTTATTGAGAATAATGATGGTGTTAGGATAATGATGAATGGAAGTCAAGCTAAACAAATGATCCCATTGAAAAATCCAGAACCACCTATAGTCCAGTCTGGATATGAATCTATTTTGACAAATACATTATCAGATAATTTTATAAAAAGGGCTCCATGTAATGGAAAAATAATTAGTATAAAAGAAGAAGCTATTACAATTCAATGTAAAGATGGTAAAAGAGAAATAGTTGATATTTCTCCAGTTCATCTTAGATCTGGAAGTGGAAAGAATACATTAAGTACATTTATCCCAACCGTAAAATCTGGACAATTGGTTAAAAAAGGAGATATTGTAGCCGAAGGTAGTTGTATGTCAAATGGAAATATCTCACTTGGAAGAACATTATGTGTTGCTTATATGCCATATAAAGGATATAATTTTGAAGATGGTATTGTAATAAGTGATAAATTAGTAAGTGATAATATGCTTACTTCTTTACATGGGATTGAAGAAGAGATTCTTATTTCTGAAAAAGATAGAATTTTAGAAATATCTAAAATTGGAGATATAACTAAAAAAGGTGATATTTTAGTAAGGAAAACTGTTGGTGAAATAGAAGAATTGATTGGTTATGAAGAAGATGAATCTATAGATATTCATGCTGGTCAAATGATGTATAAAAGTCAGGGTGGTAGAATTGTAGATATAGAAGTATTTTCAAACATTAGTGAAGATAAATTTCCTCAATTAAAAGATTTGATTAATAGGACAAATAAAAAGTATGGAAAAGCTGCTGGTAAAAACTTTAAGATTAGAGGAATTACTATAAAAGGTATAATGATAAAATTTAAAATAGAGCAAGAATTAAAGATTGGTCTGGGTGATAAATTATGTAATAGATTTGGTAATAAAGGAATTATATCTTTAGTTGAAAAAAGTGAGAATATGCCTAGAACTCCATATGGTGATCCAGTTGATATTATTCTTAATCCTTTGGGAGTTATTGGAAGAATGAATATTGGACAGATGTATGAAATATATTGTGGATTAATAGCAAAAGAACTAGCAAATAAAATTCCAGGAATGAGCAAAGAAAAATCTATTGAATTACTAA
>Ga0265592_1000513_pt1 | contig 19747 bp, 1 predicted proteins | sample saktaG_7_FD_190141 | JGI IMG/M metagenome (GOLD analysis project Ga0265592, IMG submission 190141) | Saline water microbial communities from Sakinaw Lake, British Columbia, Canada - sak_2010_1_5_120m | ecosystem: Environmental > Aquatic > Non-marine Saline and Alkaline > Saline ... | reverse complement strand
TGAAGTTAACGTCTAAAGACCAAATGTCTTTTACTCTCAGGAAAGAGCGCGGTAAAGAAATTGTGGGGAAGATTGAGCTTTCGCGTAAAATTTTGAAAGGGGACGCGGAAGCTTTCTTGCGTTTTCTCAGATCAAAGGATGAAACCGCTGTTATTGTGGGCGCGGGGTTTAGGTGGTGAGAAGGATAGAAGGAAGGGTTGCAGTAAACATAGGTTTCAGCGCGATATCAACAGCAATCAACATATACATCCCGAGAATCAAAAAAGCGGATTACGAAGCAATACGGGATGTAATTGGAAAAAGGGCGGACCTATGTGTCTGCCCGTTTCTTTTATGGTAGACGTTATCCGGACGCAGATAGAGAATAAACAAAAAAAATTTGACAAATTCGCAAGGGTAATGTAAACTTCTGAATGTAGCAGTTAGAAGGCGATAAAGTAGAAATAAATTTGCAATTGGTGATAGGCGATTTTTGTAAGCTAAGGGAGGTTTAATTGGTGCGGTTCTTCGGCAAAAAATTTAGAAAATAATTTTTTTTCGCATAAAAAGTTAAGACTTGAAAAAGAAAGAACAAAAGGTAACCATATTGCTGGATAGGGTTACAAAGCCATGCACGCTGGAAAGTAAAGCATAGCCGGACTGTCGCGAACTTTGAATAGTTTGATAAACAGCGCTTTATGCTATATTCCTCGGCAGTTCGATCTAATTATAGGAGATCTGATGAATATAAGAAAGTTCATCATACCTGCGATCTTAATATGCAGTCCCTACGTAATCAGCAATTACTTGGTTTTCGTTTTTCTTGTTCCTGTATTGGGCCTGCTTTATTCACCGGCAAAAATTAAAAATCTTCATTTTTTTATTTTTACACTCATAACAGCTTGTTGTGTTCTGCTTCCGCTTTTGGCTTATGACCCCGGGGTTTACATGCTGGGTGTCGTAGTTGCAACTACTTTTGTTACAACTTTCCTGATTGTCTCCGGCAAACTTATCAATCGATTCAAAAATACGCACTTTTCAATATTTGTTCCTTCTTTCATTTGGATTGTGCTCATTTATGTGTTGAATTTCAGGTCAATCGCAATCAGTGCTTTTGATATAGGAATCTTGTTTCCCGCTTCAGCTCCGTTAATATGGTATACGGGCAGTATCGGTCTTACGCTTCTTATCATCTTGTTTAATTCCGCCATCGCGCAATATTTAACAAAAAAAGACAAATTTTCATTGGTAACGGCAATTTTGCTCATGTCAATTTTTTTATCGGCACATATTTTTTCCTTAAATAGCAATTTTGATAGTTTGCATAATTCAGAAAAGTCTAAAAAAGTCGCTCTTATTCAGGGTGACGTGCCCAGAGATTCCATATTCGGCTATACGGAAAGACTGGAGAAAAGAATATCAAGATATGTAAATTTAAGCGCGGAAGCCGCTAAAGAAAAGCCGGATCTTATTGTTTGGCCCGAATATACTTTTCCGGTGGATGTAGTGAATGAATTCCCCGATAAAATGCGGCCGGTCACTGACGAAATAAGAAGAACAAAAGCGAGTTTCATCGTAGGCTCCTTATTGACCGATCAAACCATAGAAAAACGCCACTATAATGGCGCGCTTGTTTTTAGCGGCGACGGTAAGCTCAACGGCATTTATTACGCGCGGAATCCGGCGCCGTTTAATCGAAATATTCGCGTCAAGGATACGACGGAAGAGTTCTATCCGGACAAAATGGGTATAACCTTATGTTGGGAAGAACTTAACGCGGCAATATTCAGGGACTACGTATCTAATGGCGCGGAATATTTTGTTTCGTTGTCCAGCAATACGGATCTTGATCATTCTTGGTTTAAAAGATACGCATCATTTTTTTCAAGAGCAAGGGCGGCTGAAAATATGAGGTATTTGGCGAGAGTTACACAGACAGGGATTACGCAGATTATTGATCCGTTTGGAAAAGTTGTACGAAGATTACCTCCAAATCGTTCGGCTTTTTTGATAGGGGAAGTATACGACATACAAAAAAAGACATTTTATTCTGTTCATGGAGATGTTTTTACTAAAGCTTTTGTAATTTTCATTCTTCTTTATGTTTTTATCGGAACGATTGGTAAAAAATTTCAGCGTGAGAAGGCAGGGCGGACATGAAAAACACGCAAAATTTCATAACGGATAACGGATGTTTGCGGCTGGAAAAAATGAAACGAAGGAAAATGTTCAAAATTTTAAGCTGTTTTGTCGCCTTTGTGTTTTTATTTGAACAGATCGCGTTTTCCTCCGACAAGTTAGTATATCGCCGTACTTATTCAAGCGCTAAAAGTATTTTGGCTAAGGAAACCGAGGTTGACGAGACAAGACGTATGTCGCCGGCCTATCTACAGAACGCTCAAAGAAAACATGAGCTGATCATCCAATCGAAAAACATGATAGAAGAAAATCTTGTATATTTTTTAGATAACCGTTCCCGTGCTGCGGTCTCCGCTGAAAACTTGCCTTTAAAACGGCGCACTTCACCTGACGAGCCTGGAAAACAAGTCAAATATGCCTTAAGCGATTTTGATAATAATGATAAGGCCCGGCAAATATCCGTATATAGTTACCGAGAGGATTCGCGGTCACTCGAAAAAGTGGTTTCTTACGATATCAGGGATATTGATACGGCGAGGTGGACAAGCGGTAATCTTGAGGAAATATCTAAGGAAGGTGAAGAAAAGGTGTTAGGCAGTTTTATTGAAGAAGAATATGGCGATCTCATAGATGATCTTAAGTTGAAAGAGGTTGTTTATTCCGAAATAGATACCGAGCAAAAGATTGATTATATTCTTTCTGATTTTAGAGAGGGAAAAGCGGCAGAGGTTTCTATTTATGCTTACGAAGACGGTGGAAAGATTCTTAAAGAAGTGAAGACCTTTGATATTTCTTTGATCTCGGAAAAATATGACAGCGCGGATTGGAAAGAATATATAGAAGAAGAAAATGAAACATGGAAAAAAGAAGTAGCGGAGAACGGCGAATTAACTCAAGAATTCGCGTATGAAACAAAAGACGACGAGGATAGAATAGTTTATGGTTTAAGTGAAAATGACGAAAACGGGGTATTCGGAAAACTTAGTTGTTACGACTATGAAAATAGTGATGGAACTGCTTTAAGGGCGGTAAGGACATATAACATTAAAGGAGTAAATTGGAAGGATAAATTGGATGACTTTAAAACCAATACTGAAACCTGCAGGGATCTATTGGTTACAAAAACAGTATACACCGGTGAACAGGATAAAGAAATTACGGATCACGTTCTATCGGCATATTCCATGAATGCCGCGACTCACGAATATCAGGCAACGGAGCGGTTTGACTATATTCGCGATGGTGAAGGATGTTTGACGAAAATAGAGACATATGGAATCAATAATGACGCGAATATTTTGCGCCGTGTGAGTGAATTTATGGGGTCAAAGGGCCATGAGGTCATTAAGAGTTCATATAACTATATTTCGGATGGGGTTACTCTTGACGGCGTAAACATCTATGAGTATGACCTTGAAGAAAATGTTAATAATCCGGCTGCGGGCGGAGACGGCAATAAATACACACTTGATAAAATGACAGGATACGCGGGCGCGACTAATCCTCATGATCTAACACGCGCGGAGATAAGATCAGAAACATATTATGACGGGACGGAAAACCGGGAATATGTGACCTGTTCTTTTGGTTTTAATATTTTAACTTGCGACCTTACGACAAAAATGCAATATGTTTACGAAAATAAAGCCCTGAGAGAAGTTAACACCTATCAGATTTCAGACTCAAAAGACGTCTCTCGCATAGAAAAAAGCACGCTGACTTCGCGCGCGGCGTATATAGGAAGAGAGGGGCAGGAACGCTTCGAGCGTGTGACGAGTTATGATTTGACGGGAAATGTTTTGGGAGAGACTTTATACACTTATGGCGCAAACGGCGCTCTTCAAATGACGGCAGCCCATAGCCCTTCCGGAACGGTTCTTTCAAGAACAATCTATGAAGGCTCTGAAAATCTGGAAAAGAGGTCAATGAGTACTAATTATGATCTTCAGGAAACAGAGTTAACGTCTACCTTGTTTGAGTATGATGATATGGATGTCCTTATAAAAAGCGTGACAGTTGACGACGCGAACACGAAAATTTTTGAAACGATATATGATAACATAAAAAATTCGGGTAAAACCGCCTCAGTCAGAAATTTTGATAGATCAGGGATGGTTATAAGTACCACAGAGTACGAATATGATAGCGCGGGTGTTCTTAAAAAAGCGGTGAATAAAACAATGGAAGGGATAAAACTGTCTGAAACCTTATATGAGGGTATGGAAGATTATGAATTAGAGGAAGCAAGTAAAAGCTATGACTCCGCCGGAGATCTTTTGACTTCAACTGAATACGAATACGATATAACGGGAGCGTTGGCTAAAACAGTAACGTATGACGCGTTCGGCAAGAAACTCTCAAAAACAATATACACGGGTCAAATGAGCAGGGAAAAAGCAACTCTTGCCGAAAACTATGACTCCGCCGGAGAGTTTTTGACCTCGACAAAATATGAATACGAGATAACGGGAGCGTTAAATAAAACAGTAACCTATGACACGGATAACAAAAAACTCTCAGAAACGATATACGCGGGACGAATGAACCGAGAGAAAGTAACCCTAAGTGAAAGCTATGACTCCGCTGAAGAGCTTTTGACCTCGACAAAATATGAATACGAGATAACTGGAGCGTTAAATAAAACAGTAACCCATGACACGGATAACAAAAAACTCTCAGAAACGATATACGCGGGACGAATGAACCGAGAGAAAGTAATCCTAAGTGAAAGCTATGACTCCGCTGAAGAGCTTTTGACGTCGACAAAATACGAATACGGTATAACTGGAGCGTTAAATAAAACAGTAACCCATGACACGGATAACAAAAAACTCTCAGAAACAATATACGCGGGTCAAATGAACAGGGAAAAAGTAACTCTAAGTCAAAGCTATGACTTGACTGAAGAGCTTTTGACCTCGACAAAGTATGAATACGAGATAACTGGAGCGTTAAATAAAACAGTAACCTACGACACGAATAGCAAAAAACTCTCAGAAACAATATACGCGGGACGAATGGATCGAGAAAAAGTTACCGCAAGTCAAAGCTATGACCTTGCTGAGGAACTTTTGACTTTGACACAATATGAATACGCGGCAAACGGCGCGTTAGCTGAGACAGTAACGCGTGACGCCCTTAGCAATATACTCTCAGAGACAACATACACCGGAAGAATGAACCGAGAGAAGATATCACAAATCCAAAGCTATGACCTCGCTGAAGTGCTTCTGAGCTCAACACAATATGAATACGCGGCAAACGGCGCTTTAAATAAAACAATAACATGTGACGCGCTTGAGAAAAAATTGGCCGAAACAATATATTCCGGTCGAATGAATCACGAAAAAGTAACCGTGACCGAAAACTATGATCGTGTTGGAGAATTATTAACCTCTACGAAATACGAGTACCGGGCAACCGGCGCGTTAGTCAAAACAATAACATATGACAGTGCGGATACGAAATTGGCAGAAACTACTTATACCGACCGAATGAACCGAGAGAAAGTAACCCTAACCCAAAGCTATGACTTAGAGGGAGAATTGCTGACTTCTAATAGATATGAGTATGAGACATCGGGCGCGTTAGCCAAAACCGTAACGTATGACAGCGCGGATAGGAAATTGGCAGAGACAAAGTATACCGGCCGAATGAACCGAGAGAAAGTAAACCTAACCCAAGGCTATGACTTAGAGGGAGAATTGCTGACTTCTACAAAATATGAATACGAGACATCGGACGCGTTAGTCAAAACAATAACATATGACAGTGCGGATACGAAATTGGCAGAAACTACTTATACCGGCCGAATGAACCGAGAGAAAGTAACCCTAACCCAAAGCTATGACTTAGAGGGAAAATTGCTGACTTCTACAAAATATGAATACGAGACATCGGGCGCGTTAGCCAAAACCGTAACGTATGACAGCGCGGATACGAAATTGGCAGAGACAAAGTATACCGACCGAATGAACCGAGAGAAAGTAACCCTAACCCAAAGCTATGACTTAAAGGGAAAATTGCTGACTTCTACAAAATATGAATACGAGACATCGGGTGCGTTAGCCAAAACCGTAACGTATGACAGCGCGGATACGAAATTGGCAGAGACAAAGTATACCGGCCGAATGAACCGAGAGAAGGTAAACCTAACCCAAGGCTATGACTTAGAGGGAGAATTGCTGACTTCTACAAAATATGAATATGAGGCACCGGGCGCGTTAGTTAAAACAATAACATATGACAGTGCGGATACGAAATTGGCAGAAACTACTTATACCGGCCGAATGAACCGAGAGAAGGTAAACCTAACCCAAGGCTATGACTTAGAGGGAGAATTGCTGACTTCTACAAAATATGAATACGAGACATCGGGCGCGTTAGCCAAAACAATAACGTATGACAGCGCGGATACGAAATTGGCAGAGACAAAGTATACCGGTCAAATGAACCGCGAAAAAATAACCCTGACCGAAAGCTATGACCGTGTTGGAGAAATACTAACTTCTACAAAATACGAGTACAGGACAAACGGCGCGTTAGCCAAAACAAAAACATATGACAGCGTGGGTACGAAACTGGCGGAGACAATGTACTCCGGTCAAATGAACCGCGAGCAAGTAACTCAGACCGAAAGCTATGACTTGACTGAAGATCTTTTGACCTCTACGAAATATGAATACCGAATAACCGGAGCATTAAATAAAACAACGACCTATGCCGCGGATGACAAGAAACTGACAGAAACCTTCTACGCCGGCCGAATGAACAGGGAAAAAGTAACCCGTGCCGAAAGTTATGACCTATCGGGCGAATTACTGACTTCTGCGAAATACGAATACCGGGCAACCGGCGCGTTAGTCAAAACCATAACATGTGACAGCGCGGAGAAAAAATTAGCAGAGACAATGTATATCGGTCAAATGAACCGAGAAGAAGTAACACAAAGCCAAAGCTATGATATTGCCGGAAAGATATTGACCACTACTAAATACGAATATGGGACGCGCGGAGAATTGGTGAGGACAGAAACGTATGACGCGCTTGGCAAGAAATTGTCTCTCGCGTCATACATCGGAAGAATGAATCGTGAAGAAGTAACCATAACCCGAAATTATGACGCGGCTGAAGAACTTTTGACATCTACCGAATATGAATATTCGGCAGATGGAGCATTAACAAAAACAGTAACGTATGACACGAATAACAATAAACTGTCTGAAACAATACATACTGGTAAGATGAATCGCGAAAAAGTAAATCTAACCCGAAGTTATGATTTTGCTGAAGCGCTTATGACATCCACTAAATATGAATACGAGATAAACGGCGCTTTAAATAAAACAACGATCTTTGCGGTCAATAACGAAAAACTGGCAGAGACAACGTATATAGGTAAGATGAATCGGGAAAAAGTCATCCTGACCCAAAGCTATGATCTTGCCGGAGAACTATTGACTTCTAATAGATATGAGTATGAGACATCGGGCGCGTTGAATAAAACAACGACCTATACTGCCGATAACAAAAAACTGGCGGAGACTTTGTATACCGGTCAAATGAATCAAGAAAAAGTAACCGTAACCGAAAGTTATGACTTGGCCGAAAAGCTTTTGGTTTCGACTGTTTATGAATACGAGATAAACGGCGCGATAAATAAAACAACGACGTGTGACGCGCTCGGCAAGAAGATAGCGGTGACAATGTATACAGGCCGGATGAATCGAGAAAAAGTAAACCTGACCGAAAACTATGATCTTGTTGGAGAGCTTTTGGCCTCTACTAAATATGAATACGAGATAAACGGCGCGATAAACAAAACAACGACCTATACCGCGGATAACAAGAAACTGGCAGAAACTTTATATTTCGGTCAAATGAACCGGGAAAAAGTAACCGTAACCCAAAGCTATGATCTTGCCGGAGAACTTTTGACTTCTACAAAATACGAATACCGGGTAGCGGGCGCGTTGAATAAAACAACGACCTATACTGCCAATAACAAGAAAGTGGCAGAGACTTTGTATTTCGGTCAAATGAACCAGGAAAAAGTAACCGTAACCCAAAGCTATGATCTTGCCGGAGAACTTTTGACTTCTACAAAATACGAATATGAGACACCGGGCGCGTTAGTTAAAACCGTAACGTATGACAGCGCGGATACGAAATTGGCAGAAACTACTTATGTCGGCCGAATGAACCGAGAGAAAGTAACCCTAACCCAAAGCTATGATCTTGCCGGAGAACTTTTGACTTCTACAAAATACGAATATGAGATATCGGGCGCGTTAGTTAAAACCGTAACGTATGACAGCGCGGATGCGAAATTGGCAGAAACTGCTTATACCGGTCGAATGAATCGCGAGCAAGTAACCCAGACCGAAAGTTATGACTTAACTGAAGAGCTTTTGACTTCTACGAAATATGAATACCGAATAACCGGAGCGTTAAATAATACAACGACCTATGCCGCGGATAATAAGAAGCTGGCAAAGACAATGTATTCCGGTCAAATGAACCGGGAAAAAGTAATTCTAACAGAAAGCTATGATCTTGCCGAAGAACTTTTGACTTCTACAAAATACGAATACCGGGCAGCGGGAGAGTTGAATAAAACAACGACCTATGATAACAATGCCGAAAAACTGGCGGAGACTTTGTATACCGGTCAAATGAACCGGGAAAAAATAACCCTGACCGAAAGCTATGACCGTGTTGGAGAAATACTAACTTCTACAAAATACGAGTACAGGACAAACGGCGCGTTAGCCAAAACCATAACATGTGACAGCGCGGATACGAAAATGGCGGAGACAATGTACTCCGGTCAAATGAACCGCGAGCAAGTAACTCAGACCGAAAGCTATGACTCCGCTGAAGATCTTTTGACCTCTACGAAATATGAATACCGAATAACCGGAGCATTAAATGATACAACGACGTATGACACGTTTGGCACCAAGCTGTCTGAGACAACATATACCGGAAAAATGACCCGCGAAAAAGCAGATCAAGCCCAAAGTTATGATCTCGCTGAAGAACTCGTGACGTTGACAAAATACGAATACAAGTCAAACGGCGCGTTAAATAAAACAACGACCTATGCCGCGGATAACAAGAAACTGGCCGAGACTTTTTATGTCGGAAAAATGAACCACGAAAAAGTAGATCAGACTGAAAGTTATGATCTCGCAGAAGAATTATTGACGATGACAAAGTACACATACGAGTTAAACGGCGCGTTAGCAAAAACAACGACGTATGACACGCTTGCCAAGAAGCTCTCAGAGACAACATATGCCGGAAAAATGAACAGTGAGAAAGTGAATCTTATAGAAAGTTTTGACTCCGCTGAAGAACTTTTGACTTCTACGAAATACGAATACCGGATAACGGGAGCAATAAATAAAACAACGACCTATGACGCCATTGACAAAAAACTGGCCGAGACTTTTTATATCGGTCCAATGAATCGAGAAAAAGTAACTGTGACCGAAAGTTATGACCTCGCGGGAGAGTTTTTGACCTCTACGAAATACGAATACAAGGCAACGGGAGCGTTAAGTAAAACAACGACCTATGACGAGAAGAACAAAAAACTCTCAGAAACAATTTATGCTGGCCGAATGAACAGGGAAAAAGTAAGCCTGACCGAAAGCTATGATCCGGCGGAAGAGCTGTTGACCTCAACTGAATATGAATACGAGACATCGGGCGCGTTAGCCAAAACAATAACATATGACGCGGGTAAGCTGAAACTATCCGAAACGATATATGCTGGAAGAATGAATCGAGAAAAAGTAATTCAGACCCAAAGTTATGACCTATCCGAAAAGCTTTTGAGCGCGACGGAATACGTATATTCAGCTGACGGCGCGTTAAATGAAACAACGACATATGACGCGCTTGACCTTAAGTTGTCTCTGGTTGCATATGCCGGACGAATGAATGGGGAGAAAGTAACCGTAACCGAAAGCTATGACTTGTCCGGAGAGCTCTTAACCTCTACGAAATACAAATACGATATAACGGGAGCATTAATTAAAACAACGACGTATGACACGCTTGGCAAAAAACTCTTTGAGACCGTGTACACCGGCCGGATGAACCGCGAAAAAGTAATCCATGCCGAAAGTTATGACCTTACCGAAGAGTTGTTGAACGCGACAGAATACGAATATTCGGCTAACGGCGCGTTGAATAAAACAAAAACATATGACGCGTTCGGCAAAAAGTTATCCGAAACAATATATATCGGAAGAATGAACAGGGAAAACATATCTTTTGTTCAAAATTTTGATCCGGCAGGGTATTTTCTAAATCACACTGAATACAGCTATCAGGATAACGGTTCTTTGGATAAGACGATAACGTATGACGCGGACGCGGCAAAACTTTCAGAGACCATATTTATGGGCCGAATGAAACAGGAAAAGATTAGTTTATCAAAAAGTTTTGATTTTAAAGGAGAACTGCAAAACACGACAACGTACGCTTATGGTTCAAACGGCGCTCTTGAGGAAACAACCATATATGATTCTGCCGGGCGAAAGATCTCAACAGCGGAATACATCGGCAGTTTAAACAAGGAAACCGCGAGCGCTGTCCAAAATTTTGACTGCGCGGGAAATCTCCTGAGCAGTATTGAATATGAGTATCACGTGAGCGGCGCCTTGCGGAAGACAACTAAATATGATTCAGAAAACAGAAAACTTTCAGAAACAGTATATTCGGGGAAAATGAATCGGGAGAAAATAGTTACTGCCGAAAGTTTTGATTCTTTGGGAAAAAGTATAAGCCTTGTGGACTACGATTATGACGAGATACGCGGCGCGTTGTTCAGGGTAACTTCATATGAAATTACCGAAGCATCCGCCGGGCAGAAAATAAAAAGTTCTCAAACATTATATACCGGTTTGATGAACCATGAGCAAGCGGTGGAAATGACAGCTTTTGACGCGGACGGCCTGACTGTAAAAACTATTATCCGTTATGAATATAGCGGCAGAGTTTTAACCAAAAGTATTACAAGAGAGGGCCGCTCTCCCGACGGGAAAATACTCTCTGAAACAACATTTACTGTTTTCTCCGGTCAGGAAAAGCCCGACACTATGATAAACCGTAAAGACGATGGCCAAATTGACAATACTGTTTATTATGAATACTCGAAGGAAACCGGCGCTATTTCTAAAACACGCGCGTGCGATACTTCCGGACGCGTAATATCAGAGACTTATTATCATGGCTTGACAGGTTTTGAGATCGTTGATTTCACTTTGAATTTTAAAGATAACGGTAACAGCCGCGATGTGGAAAACACGACATATTTCTTTTATAAAAGTTTTTCCGCGGATGGCTCTGACTATGAACTAAAACGAGCGGAACACGCCCTTTCGCGGGACGCCAGAGGAAAAAGCGAGACGTACGAAGGCGGAGCGCTTACGGGAGAAGTTGACAGAGATCAACTGACGAACACAATTTACTATAAGGGGAAGATGGGCAAAGAAATAGTGGATTTTTCCCAAACGTATGAACGCGGGGCATCTTTGGAGCTTAAAACAACGTCAACTTATGAATACGATAGTCAAGAGGCTCTTCAGTTTGTGTATACATATTTTGGAGGAACCGAAGGTTCTAAAGAGACAAATGGCTTATCCCGGAACTGTGTGGCGGAATATACAGGTTCTCGCGGTGAAGAAGTTTTTAAACGCATGGAAGGGACAACATGTGAATTTCAGTCGGAAGATTCCTCCGAATGGGCGTATTTCCGGAGAACGGAATTCACCTATGATGATGAAAAAAGGAACACAGGTTATTTTGAAGAAATAATTAACCCGGAAGATAATTGGGATTGGCTGAAGGAAAGCGCGGGAAGCCTGATAACAGCCCAGCAGGTTGAATTTTCGGAATTCAGTTCCGAAGATAGATACGATAAGATCGAGAAAAAGTTTTTTGATAAAAAAGACGCCGATAGCGGGTATGTTCTAAACGGAAAGAAAAATATTCAGGAAGGATTTAAGTATGACGCGGATAATCGCGTCATTTCCTATGGGGAGACGGATGTTTCCGATGAAGGAGAAACAACGCGGAGTGAATTCGAGTTTAGTGATTACTCGGACAAAAATCCCGGCACTATTATGTCGTGGGAATTAGACGAGACCTATAAGAGAACCGGTGATTATTCAAAAAAAACCGGCAACACATATGATGAATTCAACCGATTGAAAAAATACACAGTTACAAATTGCAAAGAAGGAGAAACGAATGTTTCTTATGTTTTTGACATTCTGTATGACAAAGGCAAAAACATAGAAGAGAAAATAATGTCCCCCGATGACAATTTCTGTTTTGGGTCGGAATATTCGATTCACCAATATAAATACAACAAAAAAGGACAGATTGAAACAACTGTTGTGCGGAACAGCGACTATTTTTCAGTTATTGACGCCGACGGCAAAAATATCTATTTTGAATGGACGCCTGAAATGGCCGCTACAAAGGATACGGATCCCGCGAATGAAAATAATCAGGTTCCCGAAGGCGCCGGCCCAAGAAGTTCCGCGTTACAAAGCTCCGCGAATCCGGCCATAGATGTTCTTCAGGCCGCGAGAAAATACGCCGCGCATAAAGAAATAATACCCGGCTCTCTGACACAGATCGAATACACAGGCACAGGTCAGGTAGGGAAGATTATTGACACAAAAGGAAATATTTTTCTCTACAGCGAAAACAAACTTATTGAGCTTGAAAACAGCGCGAATTCCCTTATAGCCGTGGTTACCTACACGACCAACGGCGCCGAAGAACTTACTTGCGCGGTTAAGAGCACTCTTAACGGCGCGAGTTCTGCTTTCAGGTATGATAAAGATGATAGAAAATTTTCTCAGGATCTGACGGATTCTTCGGGGAAACCTATCAATCACAGAACATACACCTATACGAAGAGAGCCGATGGATCAATAGAAAAAGTAACCAGTCAAGAGGAATTCTTGCAAAACGGCACGCAAGTGGTTATGGAAAAGGTGGAAAATTATAATACAAGCGAGCAGGTTGTTGAGATTCTAACGCGATACAGGGCTTTAGGACAGGAAGATTATATTGCCCGCTGGACAGGTGAATACAATACTGAAGATAAACTCAAAACTTCACAAGAAACAAGATGCGCTTCAACAACCTTAACTTTTCAGAATTTTTCAGACGCGGAGATACTTAATTATCTCACTCTTTTTGCCGGCGCCAATTTTTCAAGCTTACCTGATGCCGTAAAAACGATTTTTAATAACAATAACGTCCTTATTTTGACCGAAAAATGGAATTCCACTTATGACAAAGACGGAAATATTCTTAATAAAAAAACAGAAACAAAAAAATACAGCAATTTTGTCCAAATGTCCGAAATAAACACATCGTTTGACGCCCGGAAATATGATGTTCGAGGAAACGTTACAGCATATACGCAGGTTCAAGATGACGGTAAGATAAAAACCATAACCAATTGGCAGGGAACTTTTGAGGCGGATATGGTAAAAAGTTTTTCGCAGACAGTTCACAAGACAGACTACGCGAATAAATTAGATGTTACGGAAACCACCTCAAAGACCAACATGCAGTACAAGCAAGGCAGCCTGATAAGTTATGATGAAACCTTTAATACAAGTACAGCCGCGGATCTAACCATTACGCGCCAAGTCTCCGAAGTAACGTATACAGACGCGAGAATGGCCGGTTACGCTGAAATTACACGTGAATTCGGCGAAAATAATGCAGGCGGAATTATAGATAAAACAACAACGACCACGCGTGGCAATATGGATTATGACAGCCATGGCAATCTTATCGGGTGGCAGGATACGGTTTCAGCGCCTGACGCGGAGAACCTTGTCACTGATGACCTAAAAGCGGTCTGGAACAATAATTCCAGTTTAAAGTCATGGTTCCCAAATGTTGCCGGAGGTGACTATAACCGAGTTAACGATACCGTGGAATGGGCGACGATCGTAAATTGGGCACAGGACGTTGGGTATACGCAATACAGCGAATTAAATGAATATAGTCCCAGCGGTATAAACACCGAAAGCACAAGAACCACATCCGGGGTTGTATTTGACGCGTATGGCAGGATTTTAACATTCAAGGAAGTAACTATCGGATACGAAGTTACTGAGGTCGGTAAAGAGAGAGAATGGCAAAAGAGAACCAGAGAGCGGCAGGAAACCTTTTATAACACGATAAATCAAACGGAACGCACAAAAGAGGTTATTACCATCCAGCTTAATAACGGAACCGTCAAGGACGACTATCCTAAAACCATAGAAAAAAATGACATATTCTACAATACATACGGTCAAGAAAACAGCAGTACATCTGTTGTTAACGGAGAATCTTCCAAAATAGATTCTACAACGTATAACAGTTTCGGTCAGATGACAGGTCAGTTTTCAAACACATCGGACGGATATGGATACAACACAACGGATTATTTTTACGATACAGCCGGCAATGTTGCCAAGACAAAGTATCACAACTATTATCACAAGGAGTGGACCGAAAAAAGCGGGAAAGACGATGTTACCTATACAAACCATGACGACACGACCATATGGAACGACAAATATGGAACTAAAACAAAAGAAGTACAAGACAAGTATTTTCACGTAGATATCAAACAGAGTTTTTGGAATAGCATATGGGGAAAGGCAGTAACTACTGTCCTGAACGCGATATTAAGCGCGATTCCCATTGTAGGCTGGGCACTTTCAATCGCGTTTAACACAATCCTTTCTCTTGCGAACGGCACGTTTGACTGGATCTCCTTGGTGACGCAGGTCGCGATTTCCGGACTCCAGGGGTTTGGCGGCTTGATGGAGATTTCTCCTTTGGAAAAGATATTTGACGCGTTGAACCTGGATAAACTCAAGAATTGGTGTCACCAAACATTTGTAAAACCTGAAAGCGATAAGCTGTTCCAGCAATTTCTTACTAACGCGCAGGTCAATATAGTGCAAGGACTCACCGCTGAGGGAATTTCAGAGGTAGGCAGAAGAAACGGATGGGATCCGTTTCTTACGTCCGCGGTTTCAGGATTTACGTCTGCCGCGATAGGATGTGTGTACGGCGGCGCGACAGGGCAGGGAAAAGTAAAGTCTCCGACCATATATATTATGACAGCTACCATTAAAGCTATCGCGAGCAGCGCTATCGACAAATATACGAGGGATAATCCGACGGCATGGAACCGCATTCTGGCGCCTATAGCAAAACTGGCGGTTGACGCGGCGGCCGGTGTTATGTCCGCTCCTGCGGAAGACAATAAGAAAGAGCTGGATTTTAAAAATAACATGAAAAGTAAATTCATGAAAACCGGCGGCGGCGAAGCCGAGGAAACTAACAAAACACGAGAGGTCGGTTTTGATTTGTCCTATAGCGACGAAATTTTCAATTCTTTCTCATCAATGATCGGAGATACCCTGAAAGGATTATTGTTTGCAGTGTCGTCAATGTTTAAACCCGCGGCAAGCGGGTCTTTCGGCGGTTCAGGCAGTGATTCAGGGGGTATGTTCAGCGGTCATTTTGATGAGGGCGCGGATATTTTCGCGGTCTCATCCGGAAACAACAACGATAGAGCACGGATTGCTGATTTAGAATCAGGAGATTGGTTAAGAGGACAAGAAACGATAGGCGGCAGAGGGTTTGGTTTGGATTCGGTAACCGGGTTTTTTAAAGGCAGTATCATAGTGGATAAAATGATCCAAAATCTTATTTCCGGATTAGATACGAGAACTACAATAATTTCGGCTATCGAGACAAAACTGGACGAGTTCGCTCAGCAAGGTTTGAAAATGTTCGATGGAGTAAAATGCATGTCAGCATGTCTATTGATCGGAGAAATGGACTCGGATTTTTTAACAAATAAAGCGGCGGATATTGTCAAGTTGGCGGGTGCAAGCGCGGTAGACGTGTTGTATAACACGTTAGATAGAGAAACTTACCTGCGATTCTGCATGGGGGGAGATGCTTCTCTTAGCGCGATAATGCAGGAACTGGCAAACGGCGCGGGCTGGGCGACGTATGAATCGAATCTGGCACTGAAAGACACCGGCAGTTTGGAAATCATGATGACAGAAGACGGCAAAAAGGCGTATCTTACCGGAGACGCGAAGTACGATGAGTTAAAAGGCGCGGCGAGGGAATGGGCAAAACGGATAGGATACGGCTTGGGTGATAAGGTGAATTTTGAACTCAATCTAAAAAGCGGTGAACTTTTTCTATCTTTGAAAGTAAAAGACACAGCGACATTGTTTAGTCAGGAAAACGCGCGCCAACACAAAGACATAGAAAGTTTAAAACAGATCGTAATCAACAGTATCGGCAGTATTGAAAAATTAGGAGAAGGGCTGGGAAAAGAATTACATCTGGCGGTAATGATAAACGGACAAAAGAGTGAAATCGTCGGCGCGACAATGATAGTGGCAGAAGCGGACATAACAGACACCGCGCTTCATGGTGAGGTGGATAAATATTTAACGAATAATTTTGAAGGATTAAGGGGAGATTCTTTTAATCTCGCGTTCAACATCGATGTGAAGGAAAACAAGATAGACATAAAAGGCCTATCGGTTAAACTTGACCTGATGAGTATGGAGGAATTATTAAAAAATCTCGGGGAACGCACCCCTAAACTGCAAAAACTGGGCAAAACAATAAAGGCCTTGATGGAATTAGCGAATAATAATCCTGAAAATTTGGAAAGTGTTACAATTAGCGTAAACGAAAAAGGAGATCACGCGATAGCTGTAAAGATGAGATCAAGCGTGTTAAAAGACCTTTCGAATTTAATGGCAAAGATAAGAATAGAAAAAGGGTCGGTATCATTTGACAGATTATCCAGACGCGAATATACGGAATTCATAATAGACGTTGAAACAGGGACATATATGCTGGATCTATCCCTAAAATGCCAGGAGTTTGAACCGATAGTAATGAGGATAGGAGATATCGCCCAAGAGAGAGACTCGAAAGACCGATTGATAAGCGAGCGGTTCTATGACAAGGCAGGCGAGCTGATAACGATGAAAGAATATGATTATCCCCAAGAGAAGCACCTGCCATGGCTTGGGAGCGCACTCGCGGACAAAGTTACAATGAGAGAAACGTTTTACGTAACATCCGCGGACGGCGCCATTAAGGAGCTACATCGAACAACACAAGGCCACTTTATCTCCTCCCGTCATTCTGAGCGAAGCGAAGAATCTCTAACCTTCATCCCAAACACCCGCGCAACCTTTTACAACCTAACCGCCCTAAAAGGCGGCACATTCAAATACATAATAAACGACTGCGTAGCCTCCTTTAGTATAGCCCCTACGTCAGTCATTTCCGCTCCCCTTGTCAATCCCGCCTCTTCTGTCAATCCCGCATCTTCTGTCAATCCCGCATCTTCTGTCATTCCCGCGCAGGCGGGAATCTCCCCACCACGACAAGAGAGACCATCAACTTCATCCGGAATAGACGCCATACCCGAAACAATCTCCATAACCGCCAACATCCCAGCCGCCGCCATAGGTCTAAGCCTGAATGTCGGTCCTGACGTCTACGACACAACCACACTCAACGTAAAGCTCGTCGGCGCCACATTCATACTCGACGAGCCCGCCTCAACCAGCATCAACGGCGAAGTCACCAAAGGCACAATGTTTTACGCGAAAACAAATGATGCAATTAAGACATTATTTTTATATAATGAAACCAAGATGAAAGTAACGGACGGCACACTATTCATAGACCAAGGCAGAGCCCTATTCGCGCCTTTCATTACCCCAGATCTTTCCGTTACTCCAAGCGAACTCGAAAAAACACTGCAAGCTCCTTTAAAAAACCTTGACGATTTCATAACGCCAAACGCGATAGCCCAAACCGCCCCGAACCTCAACGCCGCGACCGCAATAACCATAGAAAAAAATATCCTAACCAGCACAGAAAATGGCACATACCTCCCCGTAGAAGGCATCTACAAAATGATAAACAACACCATAATCCCAAAAGCGGGAGATGTTCTGGTAAAGTTTGAGAAAACACCCGAAGGGCAAGAGCTGATAAAAACAACAGAGGAATTGACTGATCTCTCTATCGGCGAGATCATAGGAAAGATTTTTTATAAAGATATAGACAGAAAATTTTGGCCCATAATAGAAGATTTCATAAAAAATAACTCCGGAAATCTTTCACCCGGACAGAGTCTTGAAAAAATTACAGAATACCTGGTGACAAATGCCGTAGATAAGTTAGGCATAAAAGGAGCTGACGCCGAAACATATGTGACACTTGTGACAACATTTATGCATTGTATATTAAAAGATTTGGGAAGTTTTTCCGATATTAGCGGAGCGAACGCGTTAGTTTTAGCCAGATTTGCGTTAAGTTATGCCGAAGCAACAGCAAAAAGGTACATACAATCATGGATAGAATTTGGTGGAATTGGTTTGCAAGTGGGAGCTAAAGCATTATTATCGAACATATACGGAGACAAGTTTAGTGCCGTATCAATTATGTCAGCGGGTAACCTCGGAACGGGAATACTGTTAAAAGAAATAGGGGGCATGTTTAAAGGCGGTTGGGAAGGATACAAGAATAACTATATGGACGTAGTGGTGCGGGGATTTCGTAAAGTATGGAAAGAATTCAGTAGTATCGTAAAAACAATAACATACGGAACTGTTATGGAGAAAGCGTTAACCGTTGGGCGAGTAGCCGGAGAGATTACGGGAGCGGTATTATTTTTCAAAACAGTTGGAAACATAATAAGGAGTATTCCCGGAGGAGAAGTATACCTAAAAGAAGTAAGCGTGATTAAAAGCAAAATTTTTGAAGAGATAAAAAGATCAGCAGGAGGTATGAAAAATGGGCTTTTTGGAAAACTCATGGAAACGGTCGGCAAAGATAACGTTGGAAGAACAGTTGGAGGAACTGATAAAATTAAAGCCGATATGGGAGGGACTGTCGTTAAAGGCACAAGTTGGGGAAACTTTGGATTCTTTAAAAAAGTGTATGATAGCGTTAACCGCGCATTGCGAAAACGTTTTGAAAAAGTGGGAGAGCCTCTCCAAAAAGGACATACAAGAACAAATGCGTCAAATAAAGTTGGAAACAGAGGATTTAATGAGAAGTTGCAAGCAAAAACAAAAGTATTTCAAGATGAAAGAGCGGGATTCGGCAAAGAAAGAGCGGGATTCGGCAAAGAAAGAGCGGGATTCGGCAAAGAAAGAGCGGGATTCGGCAAAGAAAGAGCGGGATTCGAAGCAATTAATGAAGGATTATGGACAGTGGCAAAAAAAATTGGAAAATTTGCGGCAAAGAAATACAGGAAAGCCGTTGTTAGCGAATACGCGGATAAAAAAGTTTCCAAACTTGGAGAAGGAACGACGTCACTTGTTGAAACAACAAGAGGTTTTAATTTTACGAGCCAAGGTCTTGGGAGTATCACCAACATACGACAAGGACGGATGGCTGACTGGATAATCCCCGGCACAATGGGTATAACCTTCGCGTCTATGACAACAGTAACAGACGCCGTCCTAAACACAAGCCAAACCATCGCCGATTACATATCTCCCGATTTCAACGACCCAAC
>Ga0265592_1000511_pt1 | contig 19815 bp, 19 predicted proteins | sample saktaG_7_FD_190141 | JGI IMG/M metagenome (GOLD analysis project Ga0265592, IMG submission 190141) | Saline water microbial communities from Sakinaw Lake, British Columbia, Canada - sak_2010_1_5_120m | ecosystem: Environmental > Aquatic > Non-marine Saline and Alkaline > Saline ... | reverse complement strand
TGTGAAACATTGCCAACTGTGTTTCTTTTTACGCTAATTTTGTCCAAAATTTAACCTTGCGCCGCTAACTCCGCAAACGCGCATGAAAAATCCCGTTGTATCAATATTATATTTTAACAATATCCAAGCCCGCAATTTTATCAAAATCTTTTACATTGCGCGTGACCAACGCCGTTTTGGTGAACATGGCCGTGGCGGCGATTACGCTGTCGGCAATTTTTATGCGATATTGCCGCCGCAACCAAGCCGCGATTCTTGCCAAACGGGAATCTAAGGGAACCGCGACCAATGTCGCAAGAATTTCTTCCAAATCATTTTCGTCCTGATCGGTGAGATTGGGATAGCCCAACAACTCCAATTCGGTAATTGAGGACACATAAATCAGTCCGTGGTTTTCTTTGAGGATTTTTTCCAAAATAAAAACAGCATTTTTATCACCTTTTAAAAAATAAATAATGGCATTGGTATCCAGTGTGTGCATTATTCAAATTATAAATCACGCGTCCAAAATTTTTCTGTCCCATTGTCGCCGGATTTTCTTCAAATTGGCGGCCAGGCCGCTTTTATTGCTCCATTTTCCCTTTAATTTTTGCCAAACCAAAGAACGCTCCTTGGGGACGATAAGCAGACGGCAACCGTTCGGTTTATTAATTGTTTGAATTTGATCGCTCATATTGAAATCTTGACTATGTTTTGAATATAGTATCTACCACCATCTTCGTCAACCTCTGGCCAAGCCGCGTTTGCATAACAAAAAAATGGACTTACTCTTAGCACTCAACGACTGTGAAAATCCCAACTGAATATCATCGTGCTAATTTTGTCCAAAATTTCAAAAACTAATACCAATCACTGCCTGGTATTTGAAAGGCAAACCCAAATCGCGTGGAAAAATTTTCGGAACTCCAAACAGACAGAACAACGGTAGTAACAAACGCATCAGGAATTATCTTTGTGCCAAAAGCGCCAAAATCTGCGAGATCATTGACGCCAAAATGTTGATCTTGCTTTCCAGCAGGGCAATCCTCTGGTTTGCCTGCGCCAGTGAGGCAGACGCGGTTTGCGCTATTGCCGATGTCTGGGTTGCCGCCACCGTTTGCATTGCCGCTGATGTTTGAGCGGCGGTTGCCATTGCCATTGCCGTCGGCGCGGGAACGGTTTGGTCATTTAGCGCTTCGTTCTGGCATTTGCTGTCGGTGAAAAACGAAACGCCGTCGGTGTATTGCTCTTTTGCCAAGCTGTAGCGGCAATTGGCACTGCCGGTTGGAATATAGCCGCTCGCACCCGAAGTCTGGGTTTGCGTGACCGTCCCCGTCCCATTCCCAATGATTTCATTGTGGCAACCCGAATCGGAAAACTTGCTCACGCCGTCGGTGTAATAACTTGTCCCGGCAACAAGATTGCACGCCGCGCCCGCCACGCCCGGCAACAAAACAAACGAAAAAATTACCGCTAAAAACCCTGCGAATATTTTTTTATCCATATATTTTTGATTATTATTGATTTATCATACCAAAAAGCCGCCTTGCCGGCGACTCTTGTCCTTGGCCTGCCGTTATTGCAATAAATACTTTGCCTGCCAAGCCGTGTCGTTGATATAAGACATCAACGCACTACCGGTTGCCCCGGCGATGAAAGCCACTGCGACCAGAAAAAGCCAATTCGTCTTTTCTTTTGCAATAAACATATTTGTTTATTAAATTATTACACATTCCATTATAGCAAAAGCCGCTTATTCGGCAACAGACCCTAATAATGTCCGTTCTTTTTCAGCTGATCCTTTGCCTTTTTGATAAATTTGCCAAATTGCCGGTCTTTTTCCCTTTTTCCGATTTTGTCCAATTCATAATATTCCGCCTCCTTTTTCAAGTTTGCATAGTTATTGTATTTTTCCTCATCCAACTTCCCCGATTTCACCGCCGCTACCACCTTGCAGCATGGCTCCCGGGTATGAGCACAGTTCACATATTTGCATCCTCTGGCCAATTCGGCTATTTGCGCGAATATATCATCTATGCCGGCATCCGCATCGGCCATGCCGACTTCTCTCATCCCCGGATTATCAATCACAATCCCTTCTTCCAAAAAATACATTTCTCGTCCCGTCGTAGTATGTTTGCCCCGATCCGTGCCCGCGCCGATATCGTTGGTTTTTATTACCTCTTTTCCAACCAACTTGTTGATTAAAGATGATTTTCCCACGCCCGACGATCCGAGAAAACAATAGGTTTCGCCCGCTTTGATATATTTTCTCAATTCGTCCAGCCCCGAATCGGTTGTCGCGCTGACCGCGATAATATCAATATCTTTAAGCCGATTATTAATTGCGGCAAGCTTTATGTTTAATTCCTCTTTTGAAATCAAATCTGTTTTATTCAAAACAATCACCGGCTTGACACCCCCGTCGCGAACAATGGCAAAATACCTTTCAAAACGGTTCAAACTGTAATCAAGATCAACCGCCTGAACCACAAACGCCGCGTCAATATTTGTTGCGATAATCTGGGTGGCAAACTTGGCGCTGGATTTTCTTTTGATTATCGTTTTTCTGGGCAACACCCCAATAATAACCGCCTGCTCGCTATTAAGTTCATCAATCGCCACCCAATCACCAACCGCCGGATAATCTTCTCTTGATGCCGCGTTAAACAAAAGCTTTCCGGTAATTTTCGCCGAATATTCTCCGTCGATATTTCTCACCCGGTAAGATTCTTTATATTCGGCAACCACTCTCCCAACCCCAAAACCGCCAAAACCAAGTTTTTGCCGTCCGGTCTCAAAAAAATCATCATACCCAAAATCCCCCAGCTTTAATTTTTTTTCGCTTGCTTCATTCATCACCTCATATTACCAAAAAACACCCGCCTATGCGAGAGCTGGATCAGATTTCCCGCAGAGGGTAAGTTAATTTCAGCTTCAAACTTTGGCCGGGACTTAGCTAAAGAATAATCTATATCTAACATAACCCGTGCCACATTGGACGAGACCCTTGATTTGCCAATTGAACCCTTGCATTGTCAAGACCTCCCTCCATAACAAAGACTAATCCTATCATAAAATTTGAAAGATTTTGAGGTAATGCCTCCGCTATGTTTGGCCGCAAATTAAAATGTGCTTCTATGCCAAAAGGCGATTGTATCTCAATTTTGTTAATATATCGAAGTCCAATTCTCTGGATTAATTTAGTCTTTATATTATTAGTATAAGCGCAAAAAACCGTTTCGATTAATGATAAAAATTTCTGCCAAGAAGTATATGGTTTTAATTGATGGATAGACAATCGATTTTTGTCCAATTGAACTAATGTTTTTTCATCCTCGGGAAAAAATTTATCAAATTTATGAAAATTTTTAATTACCTCCTCTTTATTTTCCTTGGTATCAATTTTAACCCCCACTTCACGCAAGGTTCTCTTTTTAGTTATCGGGAATTTATCTTTAATGCCAATATGGAATTTATCAATTTGCGCTTGCCAAAATATTGCCCCAACTCAAACCTAAATTCGCAAACAGCTTCCCGTATGGGTGAATTCTTATATTGTCTGCTTTCTTGATTCATTTAAATGATTTTACCGCAAAATAATCAAATCCTAAAATCCTGGGTGGCCAACGGGGATCGAACCCGTGCTGAAAGTTCCACAAACTTTCGTGCTAACCGCTACACCATGGCCACCATCACAAAACGATATTACCCCATTTTGCTAAAAAAATCCAGCGCTGTTTTTTATTTTGATTTTTGTGGTGAGTCTTTATGATTCAGCTCGAATTCATTTTATCAAAAAATCTTAACTTTGGACAGATGGGCAGGGTTAGCTTACCCCCGACTATGCTTCGCTTGCCCCTCTTCGGCGTACCTCCGAGGGGCTGCGCTCGCAATTAGCCACTGGCGCCAGCCGGCCCGGAATCGATGCATCCACAACGCATTTTAGCCACAGGTGGGGGGTAATTTTATTATATAATTTGACGAAGCCGCGACTTCGTCAAAAAAATATAAAGCATTAAATTGAAAAATTGTTTAATTTGAGCTAAATTATAGTTAACATGTTTCTTAAATCGCAAGATTGTAAAAGGATCGAATACTACGAAGGGATGCTGAAGACCATCGGGTCTTTGTCGCGCCTTTTTTCTGAAAGCAACGAGCCTTATATCCAGTACAGGATAGCTGAAAATCTTTTTTGCAAATCGTTTAATGCAGACAATCTTTCGCGGACGGATTGCTCGGCTGACGCATCGAAAGACAAGCTGGGGGTAGGGATAAAAACTTTTTTGGAAAAGAACGGGGCTACTATGCAAAAAGTAGCCGAGTTTAACAGCGATCACCAGCTATTTAGAAATATTGCAGACGAAGAAAAAATATTGAAAGTGTCGCAACTTCGGAACGAGCGCATAGAAGCGACTAAAAGAATTTTTGGCCTCGATGGCTTGATTTATCATTGCGTGACCAGAAAAGGAAATGGAATTATCGTATACGAAACGCCGATGGATCAGGTTGAAATAGACAAGATAAAGAATATTGATGCCGGGAAAAATATAATATCATTTGAGGATAGCAGCAACGAATATTCTTTCAATATAACTAAAAGCACTCTATATAAAAGATTTTTGACAAAAAATGTGCTGTTGGATTTTCCAGTAGAGATTATGGAAAATCCCTTTGACGCTTTAGAATCGCTGTTTAAAAAAGCGGAAAGAGAAATTTTATTTGCGCCGGTTAAAACGCATGAGCATATTTTCTTGCCTCTCTACTCTGTAAAAGGGGGAGAGAAAATTGTACCGGAGAAAAGCGGGCTGAATCAGTGGAACGCTTTGGGCAGGCCGAGAAATCCGAACGAGGTATATATAAAAATTCCTTCATGGATAAATAAAGCATATCCAGAATTTTTTCCGCCGAGAGATACTTCGTTCATTCTGTTATTGCCAAACGGATCAGAAATGAGCGCAAAAGTATGCCAAGATAACGAAAAAGCTTTAATGAGCAATCCGAACTCTGCTTTGGGCGAATGGCTTTTGAGGGATGTGCTTGATCTTAAAGAAAGAGAATTATTAACTTACAGCAAGCTTGAAAGAATCGGCCTTGATTCGGTGGTAATTTATAAAACAGGCGCGGACAGGTACGATATTGATTTTACAAAGGCCGGTTCTTATGAAAGATTCCGGGGCCAAAACATTGAAGAAAGCGAAGACGAGGAAGTTTAGCTTTGCATCGCTTTTTTGATCTGTTTTGCTACCGCTTCAACAACGGTAACGGTTACTGAGTTGCCGATCTGCTTATATAGCGCAGAATCGGTTAGATTTTTAGGCAATTTATAGCTTCTCGGAAATCCTTGAATCCTTGCGCATTCCGCAGGCGTAAGCTTTCTTATGCCTTTTTTGTCTTTTATTATCGGCACATTATGGCCTCCCATTCCCATATTTGCGGTTAGTGTAGGACAAACGCCTTTTTTATTTTCGCGCACATATTTTCTCCTCCACTGATAGACGCGCCCATCTTCTTTAATAAAATTTTTCAGCTTGGCAAAAAGCGGTTTTCCGTTGTAGCAGTATTTTTCATCGACATTCTCGTCAAGCAAGTCGGAAATTTTTATTTTCAGCTGGACTGGTTCGGGAAATTCAAATTTATCGCAATGTTCCTTATTTTTAAAACCGGCGATATATATTCTTTCCCTGTTCTGGGGAACATTGCCATATTCCATGCTGTTTAATACTTTGTGTTTGACGCAATAGCCTAATTTTTCCAATGTTTGAGAAATAACCTTAAAAGTATTTCCGCCATCGTGTCCGCGAAGGTTTTTTACATTTTCAAGTAAAAATCCTTCAGGTTTTCTTGATTCAATTATTTTCGCTATATCGAAAAATAAATTTCCGCGGCCTTTTTCATCGTCAAATCCCTTTCTATATCCGGCGATGGAAAAAGCCTGGCATGGAAATCCCGCCAGCAGGAAATCAAACTCGGGCAGATCGTCGATTCCGATTTTTTTAATATCTTCGACTATCAGCTTTGATGTTTTAAAATTAAGATCGTAGGTATTCTTGCAATTGCTTTCAAAATCATTAGCAAACACGGCTTCAAACCCGGCTTTTTCGAATCCCAGCCTTATGCCTCCGATTCCGGCAAACAAATCCAGCGTCCGAAAAGTTTTATTTTTCTTCTCCTCGAAATTTCTTATTATCTTAGCGACAATGCCTCTTACTTCAACGACTTTTCTGCGTATTGGAAGCATTGCTTGATTCGCTGGCTGAAGCCGAAAGCCGTTTTTTTCGCGATATATTTTTTTAAGAGTAGCTTCGTTGTCATCAATAATAGCGACTACCGTTTGGCCGTTGTCGGCAACAGATTGTTTTTTTATAACGACAATATCACCGTCAAAAATTCCTTCATCGATCATACTGCTTCCCCGTACCTTTAATGCATAATATTCCCCGAATTTTCCAACATCCTTTTTTGATATTGTTATCGTTTCGCCTTGTTCCTCAATGGCTTCTATCGGCTGGCCGGCTACAATTACGCCGACCAGCGGAATTTCAATAAAACTCGCTTCTTTCTCTTCAGTTTTTAATTGTACACCTCTTGCAGAGCTTCCGTTTTTTTCCAAGAATCCTTTTTCAGATAAAGTTTCTATGTGCTGATGCACGGTTGAAAGTGCAGAAAGCTTAAAATGTTTTCTGATTTCCTCAAAAGTGGGGGAAATGCTTTCTTTATCTATATAAGATTTTATATAGTCTAAAATTTGTTTTTGCCTTTTTGTTAAAGTAGCCATATAATTTGCTTATAGATTATTAAAGTTGTATATTTTATATAATAACCGAACATTTACCGAAGTGCAATTATCGGTTTTCCACAGCCGAGAATCCAAAATTATGGATATGTTTTCAAAAGAAAAAAGAAGCGAGATAATGTCCAAAATACGCTCTAAAAATACAATAGCCGAAAAGCTTGTTTTCAAAGAGCTTCGAAAAAGAAAGATATATTCTCAAAAGCATTATAAAAAAGCTCCTGGCAAAACGGATATAGTTCTTCCACGCAAGAAAAAAGCAGTTTTTATCGATGGCGACTTCTGGCACGGCTATAAATTTTTAAAACAAAAAGAAAGCCTGCCGAAAAAATACTGGTTGCAGAAAATAGAAGGCAATATTGCGAGAGATAAAAAAATACGACTAAATTGAAAAAAGAAGGCTGGCTAATTTTGAGGATATGGGAGCATCAGCTCGAAAAAGAATTTGATAAGACAATGAGAAAGATTGCGTCCTTTCTTGGGGAGAGTTGCGGAAAATGTGCCAAAAATATCGATCAATCCGCCAAAAAATCATCCGCCAAAAAAATCTTCGGCTCGAACCTCTCGCTTTCCGCCAAAAAAATCACCGCATTGCCCCAAAATGAATGGGCGGCGTTAGCCGCCGCGCACGAAAAAATCGGGGTTTCCCCCGACTATTTGATTGTTGTGCCCCTAGCAGGAATCGAACCTACATCTAGGCCTTAGAAGGGCCCTATTCTATCCGTTGAACTATAGGGGCGGTTTGCCGAACACCGGCCGCTGGCTCAAAAAATTCAAAAACAACGGCAAAAAGATTATGGCTCAATTCTGCGTCGCGGTCAATCCATCACTTGCCGGCAGATGACTCCGGTGGCGCGAAAAACACATCCGGATAGAGCGAGCCCTCGGCGCGATTATAATTTTCGCGGCGTTGTTCTATGGTTTCAAAAACTTGCCGGTATTTCGCGGCGGTTTTTGAATCAAAAAGTTCTTTTTTTGAAATTTGGTTTTGCGGCGTCGTAAATTGAATATTTCGTTCCAAGTCCCAAAAAACGCCTGCCGCCAACAGCGCAAAAAAAGCCAGTAGTGCAAAAAAAACTTTATAGGACTGGCGCGCTATTTTTCCAAAAAACCCGGCAGCGCCAAAATAAATATTATCCAGCTTGCGGTTTAGCATAAACTTTTAATAAAATATGCGTTTTAACCGAATTATCGCCAACTCCCGATAATTTCCGGCCGCTTAATTCGTTTAAGACAACATCAACACTTTCAATCTCCATCAAATAAGGATTGTTTTCCATTTTTTCAAGAAAACGCCACACTCCCCCGAATTTGCCCGAAAGATTCATTTCAATTTTCAAAAACGGCCAATCGGCAGACAAATTTTGTGCCGACAACGGCAGAAATTCAATTCCAACGCCGGAATCAAGCGCCGCTTTTTCTATGGAATTAATCAAATCAAGAGGCATCGCATCGTCAACAAACACCGTCTCGATCACCTCTAACCCGTTTTTTTCTTCCTTGGCAAAAAGAGTGAATTCGCGCGCGTTGGCAATGCGATAATCGTAATTGGCGGCAATCGCTTCTTGGTTGACAATCGCTTGCGCTATTTTTTTAATATCGCCAACCAACGGCAAGACAACAAAAAGAATGGCGGCGGCGGTAAAAACCGAAAACCATAAAACAACCACTATCGGTTTTTTATTAATGTCCAACATATTCAAAACTAACATTAAATTCAATATCGCGCGATGCCAGCCAATTTGAAGCGGGAAAAAAGACATCGGCAAAATCGGTACGCCGCTCCAAATTGTTCTTAAAAAGCGCCAAAATATCGCGATTGGGCGCGAATCCCTCGAGATTCGCACGATTTGGCCCAAAATTGAAGCGCGACAAGAATATTTGCGCGGGCAAACATTCGGCCATTTGCGAAAAAATAACAGTAATTTTGGGCCGGCTGCCATAAGAATTATCTATTTTTGAAATCAAGATGTTATTGGCCGCAATTTTATTTTCAATCAAGGCAACATCTTGGATTTGCATCATAGTTTCTTTTTCGGCCAGCATAATCTCAGCCGCCCTCAATCGGTATTGATAAAAAATTTTAATCAAAACCAGCATCAAAACAAAAACCAAAAACGCGGCGGCGATGATTATGCCGATAATCGCGGCGATTTTAGACGCCTCCTCTTGCTTTATCGCGTTTTGGCGCGATTGTGGCAATAAATTTATCATTTTTTTGCTTGGGTTTTCGTCTTTATCTCAATTCTTTGCAACAAATTTTTTGAAGGAACGGGAACAGGCAAGATCTCTTTTGCTTCATTTTCATCGGATTCAATTGCCAGCGCCCTCATCGCCAATCCGGCAACCACGGCACAACCATGCGCCCCGTTTTTCAAAAAATCCGCATTCTTAAAGTGGGCCAAATCCACTCCAATGGGAAGCACCAATCTTTCCACCGCGATCCCCAATTTAAAAGAGAGAAACTCATCCAATCCCTTTAAACTGGATCCGCTTCCGCAAATCAGCGCTTTTTTAAAATCCTCCTTGTCTTGCGCGGCAAAATTTTCATGCGTTTGATAATAGCGGATATATTTCTTAACTTGTTGGGAAAAATCAACCAAGCAGGGCATCAGCGCTTCAAAAATTTTCTTTTTCTCCGCATTATCGCCATCATCCGGCAAGCTGGCGGAACATTGAAAATCTTCTATTCCGTAATTAAATTTCAACATTTCGGCCCGGGCGGCTTCCACCCCAACAGCCGAAGAAATCTTTTCCAGAAAAAAATGATTGGAAACCGGGCTGGAAAATACCGCCCTTATTGAACCGGCCGCGTAAACAATGATGCTTGATTGCGCATCGCCGATTTTAATAATAACAATCGGCGCTTGTAAATTTTTGCTTTCCCGGGCCGCCCGAACTGCCGCTTGGGACTCCAGCTCCATGGCAATCGGCGTCAAACCGGCTACGTCGCAAACCCCAACATAGGAATCAACCGTTTCTCTGGGAATTGCCGTTACCGCGACTTCGCAACGATTGCCGCGCAACAAAACCGGCGACACTTTTTCAAAATCAAGATAAACCTTTTCCAGTGGCAAGGGAATATAATTCTCCGCCTCAAAAACAATTGCCGCGCGCAATTCTTCGGCGTTAAGGCGCGGCATATCAATCACTTGCAAAAAAGCTTTCGTTTCGGGCAAAGAAATCACCGCGTAGCGTTTTGATTTTTTCTTGCCCGCGGCCTGTATTATTAATTTTTGAAGCGCTATGGCCAATTTTTTTTCGTCATAAATATCGCCATTCTTAACAATACCGCCTTCCAAAGGCAAGCATCCGGCCGCAATCGCATTCAACCGTCCTTGTTGACGCTCCAATCTCATCATCCGCACATGCGTATCGGTAATCTCCAAACCATAAACTTCCTTGGATAAATTTAAGAAATCAATCATATCCTCATTTTATTCTATTTCCTGCCAACTTACAATTTTGAAATTCGGATCAATCGCGGCAACAAAAGGCGGCGGATTATAGATAAGATTGGCATCATAATAAACCGCGGTATTGCGGTAGCCGGAGGTAACTGTTCCTCCTCCGCCAACCCATGTTTGGTTGGTCCTGCCGCTACTGATATAAGATCCGTATAAAATAAAATTCGTGCAAATGTCCCCCGGATAATGGTTCCTCGTAAAAGCGCCGGTTTGCGCAACAAAAATCCCATGCAATTCCAAATTATCTGCCGACTGCGGACCGATGTAAACACTTCCCTCGCTCACCAAAGTAAAACCATCAGAACCGTCGCTTGATGCATAAGTTATGTTGTTTTTAAGTATTGCGTCCGCATTCACATTGAGATCAACGAGGTTGGCGGTTGCCAATGCCACCTTGCCCTTTATAACGCCTTCCGGCCAAATTCTGTCTTCAACATAAATCACCGAACAAGAAGGAGGAATAACATACGTGCCGTAAAGATATTCAGAAGAAATTGAAAAATCGTCCCAGTCATAATATCCTACCGCGGGGTCATAGCCCCAAGTTGATGCCACCGCGGTAACAATATAAACCTGAACCGTCCCATTGTTTTGAAATTTGAGATGATACCCCTTGCCATTAGCATTAATGTCCGTTGATTTTGGAAAATATATCCCGCCGCCGGCTTGCGCCGCAGTTTTAATATTGCCTAAATCAACGGTAATCCCGTTAAAATCAAAGGGTGGAACCGGAAATTGAAAAAGTCCGGGGATAGAATTCGCGGTAGTCGTAAATACTCCCGGACAAACACATTGGCTGCCGGCAATATGGCATTGATTGGCTCCTGTCGGGCACGGGCTGCAACCATAGCTATAATCGCAAACCCATTCCGGCTGGCCGGATAAAAGCGCGGCACTGGAAACCAGCGATTGATTCGGACCGTCCATTCTTACGCCACCATTAGCCATAAACGGCCCATTCAGAGATTCATCGGCGCCAAACCATACTCCAGCCGATATAATCCCCGCGTATGCCGCTACCGATCTGCGTCCATAAAGCGCTCGTATCGTGCGCCGCGACGCGGGAAATTTATTGGTCCAGCCGGTGGAAGTGATGATAAAAAGTATTTGTTGTCCGCACGCTGAATTGATGTCAACCGAAATTAAGAATTTTCCAATAACATTACCGTCTTTATCGGTATAATCCTTTTCCCCAAGACAATTCGCCTGAACATTATTATTCAAGCACCAGCGATAATAGTCTATTCCTGACTCGGCGGCGTCCAACGCCTGATCGCGCGCGACTCTTTGCTCCGCATATTTAAGCTGCTGCAAAATATAACCCAAAAACGCGGAAAGCAATAACAAAAATATCGTTCCGAAAATTAAAACATAGGTAATTATTATTCCTTCATTTTTTGTTTTCCGGTTTCGCATAATCTATGTTAATCTCTGAGATTTCTTATTTGGACATATTGTTCCATCCGGTAATCGCTTGGTGATCGGTTGAGATCAACATTCACCACCATAAAAAGCTTCACCATTTTTGTATCGCGCAAGATTGCCGCATCGCCGATAATCTGATTGCCGTTTTCATCATAATAAGTGAAAACCGGCAATGTATTATTGTGCACGAACGAACTAACAATTGATATTTGTTCCTGCCCCGAGGGATATGCCGGCGGAATCCCCTCTGAATAAATAACCCCCTTCTTCAAGGTATTGTCAAGATTGGGAATTTCCTCAACGAAAGAAAAAATAAATTGGGCGCGCATTTTATGAACACCCTGCCAAGAGCAACTATAATTAACATCATCAGAGGCATCAACGGTTAATTGCAACAGACCGTCCCGCGCCTGATCTGTTATGTCAAAAGTTTGAGCCCCCTGCCAGAAGCCCGCGCACTTGCCGCATTCCCCGCTCGTTTGGCAAATCCCTCCCAGTGATACCCCATCGGCGGCGGCAATCGCATGTTCAGTCATATTTGCAAAATCACCCTCCACGGAAATTTTAACCTGTGCCGAAGTCAATAAACCGGTTTCAGTCAAAAAATCAAAAAAGGTAACGCCGCACGATCCTCCTTGGGTATTAGTTGAACATTGTAAAGTCTGCGAGCCGGAATTAACAGTGGCTAAAAAATACCTCACTCTTTCCGCACGCCCGTCGCCGTCAATATCGCTATAAAAAACAATTTGTTTATCCATTCCCATCTCAATCGGATACGCGCCGTTATCCCCGCTGATAGCTTGCCTTATTTCTTTTGTCATGCATTCAACGCCGCGGCGCGCATGGTTAACTGCCCGCGTTTGTTGCATCGCATACGCTTGTGTGCGATAAATCATCACGATTAATGCCGCGACTGCCGATAATATCAATGTAAAAACGAAAATCGCCACCACGGTTTCCACAATCGTAAACCCCTTTTTATCCAATTTAGAAGTTATAAACAGTATCATTAAATTTCATCAAGATTAATAATCGCCGTCGTTTGCCCCAACACATCAACAACGCCGGAGTAATCAGAATAACCGTCTGATTTAATTAACAAATCATAAACGCCGTTGGACAAAGGAGCAAAATAAACTTGCCCATTTTCGTCGGTGTATTGGGTATTATCATAGCCCAGTGAAACATTCGCCAAGCACACTGTCGTTGAAAAAATCGGGTTAAGACTTTGACTGTCTTGAACGGTTAACAAAATTGCGTTTTGCGATTCTAAATAAATTTTTACATTAGTTGTAACATCTGAAATCGCGCCGATCGGCTGGCTCAAAGGATCGGTTCCCGCCAGAGAAAAACCACTGCTCGGATCAACTGAAAAAGTATAATTGTCCGGGTCCATCGCCGGCAAATCAAGATGGCCCGAAACATCCAACGCTAAATCATGAGAGTATTTATAAACATCTTCTCCGCTCAAATTTTTGCCGATGGTTTTATCGCCGCGAAGATGAAACGCGGCGCTGGAAATTGAAGCGCCGCTTGCGGATGTCCATGTTAATTGCCAAAAATCAACATGGGAAGTTGCCAATTCATCGGCACTCAAAAGATTGGCTTTAATCTTAAGCCTTGGATAATCTCCGGTAGAAAGCCCCGACAACTGAATCGGAGAGCTTGTAAGCCCCTCGCTATTGCCGCCCAAATGGATGTCCGGTACCAAATCCCAATTTAATCCATTAAAAAATAATACCTGATAATTTATCGCAGTTGATTCCGGACATGAATTTGAAAAAGTAAGCTCCTTCCATGCAACCAAATCATCCGGAGAGATTTCGCTTGAAATCGCGTATCCGGCGGAAACATAAGGCGGACCGGAAAGCTTGACTGAATCATCAATGATTTGCGCGTTGCTTATATCGGAAATTTGAGACTGATCGGAAAAAGAATCGCTAAAATCGCCAACACCAACAGGAGAAAATCCATCCACGGAGATTGCCGCGACTCGATCTATTGAAAGGCTTTTTTGCGTAGATTTGCCTTCATAAACCGCAAGATCGGGATTGTCCGGCACCGCCACCTCGGAAGAATCATAAGTCCGCGCGCCGGTATAATCATTTTTTGAAACCATTATGCGATAAATTCCCAATTCAAGAGGAAATGGATAGCTACCGTTATTCGGAATTGCCGAATCAACAAAAATATTTTCCGGCATTTTATAAATTTGGATAAAAGGCGATTCAACAATCATACCCAACGAATCAAATACAGTAACTTCCAATATACCGCCCGGTTGGTTGAGGCATGTTTGCGCTTCTTGTGTTTGGCTTTCGGGAGAAATATTCGTAGAGATATTTATGCTACCGGGAAAACTATTGCCCCAAGAAACCGTAACATCCACTTTTTTATAATCCCAATCGCAAGCGTCCGCCTCGCCTGTACCGTCAGTCGGGTCAACAACATAACTCACTTCCGTGCTTATGGTGAAAGTAACACCATTAATGATTTGCGTTGCTACCGGATCAATGTCTCCGGAAACCAAAGGCAAAACCGCGTCTTTTATGCCAATTGACAAATAAGGAAATCCCCTAATTTTTTCAATCTGGGAATTGGCAATCGCCGTAGCGGTAATTTTGTTTTTGCTCAATCCAACAGCTTTCAGCCCCAGCCGATAAGCACCCAAAATCCCAACAAAAACTATGCCGAAAATCGCTACGCCAACAATGGATTCAATTAAAGTAAATCCCTTTTTATTAAAATTGCTTGAACAATTATTGAGTTTTACCATTTCGGATAATCTCATTATTAGATTGCGTCAACCATTGAATACATCGGCTGTATCATGGAAATCGCGAAAAAACCGACCGCGGCACCGATAATCATCATCAATATAGGCTCCACCACCGCCGCGAAATTCTTTGTTTGCTCGTCCACTTCATTTTCATAGAACTCGGCTAATTTAATTAAAATGTTGCTGGTCTCGCCGGTTTCTTCGCCCACGGCGATCATTTGGATCATCACTGCCGGATAAAGATGGGAAAAATCTTTAATCGCCTCGGAAAATTTTTCCCCTTTTTTGACGCGCGCCTCAATTATCAGAAGCGCGGCCGTATAATTGCAATTGCCCACAGTGTCGGAAGTAATCACCAGCGCGCGGGGTAAAGAAACACCCGCTCCCACCAAAGCGCTCAAATTACGCAAAGTGTAAGCCGCATTCACATTGCGCACAATTGACGCGATTACCGGAAATATCAACATCAAATCATCAAAAATTTTTTTACCGCGGCGAGTCTTGATCAGTCTTGCAAGCACAGCAACAAACAACAATACTATCCCGATCGCCGCCCACCAATATTTTTCCATAAACATCCCCAAGCCGATAATAAATTGAGTCGTCATCGGCAACTCGGTTCCCAATTCCTTGAAAGTTGCCGCCAATTGCGGCACCACTGTTGCCAGCATCAATATGCCAATCCCTATCAACGCCGCCAAAATCACCGCCGGATAAACCAGCGCGCCTTTTATTTTTGACTTTAGCGCATAGTCTTTTTCCATCTGATCGGCGGCAATTGCCAAAACATTACCCAAGGTGCCGGTTTCTTCGCCAACTGTAACCATACTGCGGAAAAAATCCGAAAAAATTTCCGGATATTGTCCCAAAGCAAAAGAAAATTGGTTCCCTTTAGTCAAACTTTCTTTCACTTGCGATAATGTTTTGGAAAACGATCTGCTACCCGATTGTTCGGCCAAAATACCTATGGCACGCGGCAAAGAAAGGCCGGCCAATACCATTACTTGCAAATTTTTACAAAAAAATATCTTTTCTTTCAAGCTCACTCCTCGCGCGAACAAAAAAGCAAACCTGTCCACGGAACCGCCGGCATTGACAGCCTTTACCAAAACAAAGCCTTCCTGGTGAAGAGCGCGCGCCAACTGGCTTTCGCTTTCCGCCTCCCGCGTACCCCGCTGTTCTTTACCGTCAATTGATTTTGCCTGAAAAAGGAATTGTGGCATTCAAATATTTTTTTTATTTTTAATTACAAAATTTCAAAAGAATTATCAAATTGAATCAAACCAAGCGGCAATCGCGCGCACCAATTCTTTGAGCGCGCCATTGCTGATCACGTTCAATGCCTCAACCGGCGCCGGAACACCGTCCTTTGCCTCCTGCGGGTGATTTTGAACAGAAGACAAAACCGCATGACTCACATTGGCTTGCCCCGAACTTTCACCAAAATCACGGATATTCAAAATGATTTGCGGTCTAACCGCGACAAAAAACAACAACGCTACCATGGCGCCGGAGAATAGCGCGCCGGGCCGGATATAATTCAAATGGTTGCCAACTGCCGCGGGGCGCGGCGGCGGAAAAATCTGTCCAACCGAAAAACCGGCCAATTTTCTTTTGGGCGAAGGCGGCAAAATCCGCTTGGGCGTGGCAGAAAAATCCGGATCAACCTCCGGCGGCAAAATCACTTTCGCCACCTCCGGAGGCGCGGGAGCAAACATTGCCGGCGTAGCCAGTGCGTTTTTTTTTGCCGCGGCGAGCTTACGCCATTGTTCCACGCGACTTTGATAATCATCAAGCCAGGCAGAAGTGGTCATCCACTTTTTCCCCAGCTTGATGGATTTCAATTTACCCTGGCGCGAACGCAAGCGCAAATAAGGCTCGGAATACGAACATAATTTGGCAGCTTCAAAAAGCGAAATGTATTTTTGATTTTTGCTTTCCTCCATAATCTCATTATATCCCAATCAATTGCCATTAATCAAATTTTAGCTTCCTCCGATGAAGTCGCGTTGTTTTCGCCGGTTTCGGGAACGATATCGTTTTCGTTATTTTCGTTATTGCGCGTTGTTTCTCCGCCGCTTTCATTGTTTTCGTTTTCAGAAACATCATCATCCGATTCGGTATCGTAAGTTTTTACCATTGTCGCCGAAGACCCTGTTTTTTCTATCAATTCTTTCAATTGGTCTTTGGTCAAACACACTTCTTCGCCATCGTCACCGACAACGCACATTGTTTTTGAAGTAATCCTATCGGCAACCACTTCTTTCAAACTGGCAATGCCATCCTGCAGAACCATTCCCAATTTTGCCAATGCGCCTCTAATCAAAGCGGCAAACGAAAAACCGCGTTCATCGCCTGTTTCATCGGTGCTGGAAGCGTTAGCAATCAATCCCATGTCGTTTAAATGTAATTCCAGCGCGTCAATTCGCTTTTGCTGGACTTTAGCAACTTCAACCAAGAACGCGCTCATCTTGGAATAATCAAGAGAAAGATAACCGGCGGCGTTAACTCCCACCAGCTCAGGCAAAACCGCCTGCACTTCTTGCGCGGACATACCAATTTCTCGCTGATGGCCCAAATTCTTGGCCGCGTCAATTGAAGTGTCCCAATTGTAATATATACCGCGCAATTTACCCAACACTTCAATTATGTCTAAATTATCGGAAAGAGTCTCAATGTTGGTTTTTAACCGGATATCCGAAGACGAATTAGTAAGCATGCCGTCAGCGTCGGAATACACCGCGCGGTTACCCTCACCGGCCAACGCGCTGTTGCGGATATTTCCGACAACATGCAACGCTTCGGCGGGAGACGTGGTGCCAATGCCCACGTTGCCGGCGGCATCAAAAACAAATAATTTTTCATACCCGGCAAGCGCCGAATAATCAAGCCGGATATCCTCAAGCGTGGGCGTTTGAGCCAGATCGGAGGTGGCGTTAATTTCCAGCTTATAATAGAAAGAATTTCCGCTTGTCCAGGAAGCCGCGGTGACAAAATCGGCCAAGTCCAAATCCGCGCCGCCGGTGGCGGATATCGTCGTCCACGCGTCCAATGTTCCGGCCGCGGAATACCAGCTGGAATTGTCTTTGCTGAATTGAATTCTAACGCTGGAGGTGGCCGGCAAAGAAGCAATATTGTAATAAAAATTGGTAATGCTGGAAGCCGAGGAACCAGACAACAAATCGGTTGAAACAACAATGGCTTGGGAGGAATAAGACGCTAAAACTTGGGACGGCAAAACCGCCTGCACCGCAAGCACAACCGCCACCAACATGATTAAATTATACAGCTGCCTTATCCGCATATGCTCTTTAAATTGCTTTATTGTCATTCATCGGGCAATTACTGCCGCCTTTTCAAAATTTTCCGAAAAAACAATTTTTCTCAAAATCTCCCCATTGAAACTTTGCGCCATTTTTTTCCTCAATTTGAACGTGTCGTAATGTTTCATCAGCCCCAGATAGGAATTGACACCGGAAATAAATTTTTTGGTTTCTTCTTCGCCGCCGAAACCCTGTTTTCTTTCGGCAATCCGATTCCACTCCCCCGCTTTGGCGTAAAAGTTTTTCTTTGTCGGCTTGCCGATATAAATTCGATACGGCTTGACAAACGCTCCCAAAAAACAAACTCCCTTTTTGAAGTGCTGCAAATATATTTTTTTAGGATGCAACGCAAGCCCCAGCTCTTTTTGCAAATAATTTTTTATTTCCATAATAACTTCTTTCAAAAATTTCTTGTCGGAGTGGACAAAAACCATATCGTCGACATACCGGCCGTAATGCTTTATTCCGAATTTTTCGCACACCAAATGATCCAGCTCGTCCAAATAGATGTTGCCGAAAAGCTGGCTCGTTAGATTCCCGATTGGAAAACCTTTCCTTTCTCCCGCGAAAAATAAACTTTTTGATTTTGGCAGTCCGACCCAATCTTCACGCCTTCCCTTGAGATGGAAATTTTTGGTCGGCATATGAAATACGATCTCGCGAATCAGATAAAGCATCTGATCGACATTAAATCCTGGATTTTTAACCGCCTTTAATTTAAGTTCTATTTTTTTATATAAAATATCCCTGTCAATGGCCATAAAATATCCTTTAACGTCCAATTTTAAAATCCAACAATCTTTTTGGTAGTTCTCCGAAGCCGACCGGATAAAATGATCCACCCGTTTAATCCCAAACGCAGTTCCTTTGCCAATTCGGCAGCTGTAACTGTCTTTAATGAAGTGTTTTTCAAAAATCGGATTAATGTAATTAAAAATCAAATGATGCACAATACGGTCCCGGAAATCCGCGGCAAATATCTCCCGCTTGACCGGCTTGTTAACAATAAAACAGACGCTTTGGCTGATCTTATATTCGCGGTTTATAATTTCTTCATAAAGATTGAATATTTTTTTCTCATAACCGGCTTCAAAAGCCAGGGCATTGGCAGTTGTTCTTTTGTTTTTCCGCGTATCAAAATACGCACGAAACAAATCAAGAAGCAACTGCCGATTGTTTCGTTTTTTTACGATCTCTTTTTGCAAGTCCTTGACGCACCGCACCGAAAAACCGTTCGCCCGATTATTCGTGTTCGCGGGGTTCACTCCTCCCGAATTGAAGTTCAGGTACGAAGCATCCGTCCCGCTCGGACTGCCCGACCAGTAGTTGCCGTTGCTGCCCTGATTGTTAAGCGAGGCATCGGCGCGATTGCGGTTGCCGGCTAGCGGAATAATAACCTCTGGATTTATCGCGCCATTTTTTTGATGAAGCGGCGCAATATGCCCGGATGTCGGGCAGAATTCCTCGCTTGGCGCAAGGGGATTATTGGATTTGCTCCGCGCGCTCGCCTGCGCCCTGGCAACAGGCGATTCCGGCGGTACTTTTCCGTTATGATTCTTTGATTCTGATTTATTCAATAATTTTGACTTGCTGTATTTTTCCCAGCTGGAAAGCTGTTTGGAAACTTCTTCGATTGCTTGGTTTATTTCAACGAATTTTTTAAGGCCCAGCTGGTTGAAATCCTGCATCAAGCGCGTCAGCAGGCGGATCGTCTCCAAATTTTCCCTTGCCTGATCAAGGGCAGCAATCTTATCCGCTGCTTTGTTGGCGCGGTAAATATTTTTTACCAGCGCCAAGCCCTCGTTTTTCATATCCTGCCCGACCGTGTATTTATATTCGCGCGAAAAACCGCTTGAAACCGCAAACAGCATTGTTATCAATTTGTAGCTCGCTTTATATATCGGAAGATTGTAATACAGAGCCATAATATTTTTTTGAAATTCGCACTGTCCTTGCCGCGAAACGGCAAGGACAAATTGTCAAATTGTCAAACTAATCCTTGACGCACCGCACCGAAAAACCGTACGCCCGATAACTCGAGTACGCGGG
>Ga0265592_1000508_pt1 | contig 19868 bp, 18 predicted proteins | sample saktaG_7_FD_190141 | JGI IMG/M metagenome (GOLD analysis project Ga0265592, IMG submission 190141) | Saline water microbial communities from Sakinaw Lake, British Columbia, Canada - sak_2010_1_5_120m | ecosystem: Environmental > Aquatic > Non-marine Saline and Alkaline > Saline ... | reverse complement strand
TGGTGCACGTGGCAGCCGCTGCCGTTGATGCCCCAGAAAGGCTTGGGCATGAACGTGGCGGTGACCTCATGCTTCTCGGCGATGGTCTTGACGGCGAGCTTGTAGAGGATCACCCTGTCGGCTGTGCTCAGGGCGTCGCTGTACCTGAAGTTGATCTCTTGTTGCCCCTGGGCTGCCTCGTGGTGGACTCGGTCGAGCTGGAACCCCGCGGCCTCCAGGCACATGAGGGTCTCCAGCTTCACGTCCTCGGTGGGGTCGAGGGGTGGGAGGTCGAAGTAGCCGCCCTTCCCGTAGGGCGCGATGGAGCCGTTCTCGTTGGTTACGTAGAAGTACTCCAGCTCAGGGCCCGTGTTGAAGCCCAGCCCCTCCTTCTCCAGTTCGTCCACTGTCCTCTTCAGTAGACCCCTAGGGTCTCCCAAGAACGGTGTTCCGTCTGGGTTGCTGACGTAGCAGAACATCAGTGCTATGCCGGGGGTCTCCCACATGGGGACCAGGAACGTGGACGGGTCGGGGTGTAGGTTGAGGTCACTCTTGTTGACCTCGGCGAAGCCGAGTATGCTTGAGCCGTCGAAGGCTACGCCGTGGGTCAGCGCGTCCCGCATGTTGTACTCGGGGATCAGCATGGCCTTAGGGCTGCCCATGGGATCGATGACTATGAGACGGATGTATTTAGTGTCGTGACGCTTGATGAGCTCCATTATGGGCTCCACGGCGTCTTTAGTTGTTAATGTCTGAGGCATACTGTCCATGAGCGATCTACACGCATATATAGTTTATGGCAAAAACTCTGAACATTTGTATAGTTTGGATGCTATATGTGGTACATATGTTAACCGTCCTTGACGTGTTCAGGGCAAGTTTACTTCTTCGCGGCAGAGGCCAGCAGGGCGCCGGCCATGATGAGCAGCCCGCCCCCCGCAGTCAACGTGTCGGGCATCACCCCGAGGAGCAACGCCTCCCCGATGAACGCGGCAACCGGCTCAAGGTAGAGCCATATCGCGGCGCGCACCGACTCGAGCCTGCTCAGCGCGTAGTTCCATAGGAGGTACCCTCCCCCGCTGCAGACTATCGCCAGGTAGAGGACGCTCAGCCACTGGCTCTGCGTCAGCAGCCCTACCGCGGACCAGTCCGACGCAAGGGACAGGGGGAGCAACACTAGCGTGCCTGACAGCGTGACGTAGGCCGTTACCATGAGGGGTTTGCCGGTCCTCTGCATCAGCCTCCTGCTCATCGTCGAGTATAGTGACCAGCAAACGGCGTTTCCGAGCAGGCAGAGCACGCCGAACAGGAACCCCGTGTTGACCTGTATGTCCGTGAGCTTGGGGACGGTTATCAGGGCCACGCCGAGGAACCCCGACGCCGAGCCAGCGACCTTCCAGCGGCTCAGGGACTCGCCGAGCATGAACGAGGACGCGACGCCAGTTAGGAGGGGTATGAAGCCTACGACGAGCAGCGCCGAGACCCCCGCGCCGGCGTACTTGACGCCCGTGTACTGTAGCCAGAAGTACAGGCTTATGCTAAGGAACCCGAGATATGCCGTCTCCTTCAGGTCGCGGAGGGTAGGCTTTGCGCCGCGGTTAAGCTCCCTCAGGATCACTGGGAGGAAGAGGACAGACGCTATTGTGAATCTCAGCGTGGCTAGGACCACCGGGGAGAGGGTGGTGAGAACCACGGAGGCTGCGACGAAGCTGAGGCCCCAGATTAGGGACACGGTGATCGCGGCGGCTACGCCACCGGCTTGGCTCTGGTCTGTGGTCATAGAGCCCCCGTCGCATTAAACGTATATATAGTTTACGGCAAATTTAATATACACCCGTATAGGTGAATAGTAAATTAACCTACATATGTTAAGGTGTCAAGATGTTCGCACTCGACGAGATAGACAAGAAGATACTCGCGGAGCTCCTCATAAACTCTAAGAGAAGCTACAGGGAACTAGCTAAGGCTATAGGCATATCCGCGGCCACGGTGATCAGCCACGTCCAGCGGCTGGAGTCCGCGGGGGTGATAAAGGAGTATACTGTGATGCTGGACTTTGAGCGGCTGGGGTTCGAGCTCACTGTGGTCACCGAGATGACGGTGAGCCGGGGCAAGCTCCTGGAGACCCAGGAGGAGATCGCCAAGCTGCCCTATGTCTGCGCAGTCTACGACGTGACAGGTGAGATCGACTCCATAGTGGTGGCAAAGTTCAGGAACAGGAGGGACCTCAGCGAGTTCCCTAAAGACCTGCTCAGAATGCCCTTCGTGGAGCGAACCAATACCCACGTGGTCCTGAACACGATGAAAGAGGACTTCAGGATGCTGAACAACCTGTAAACCCTCTTTATTTCAAAGACGTTTTATCTATACCCTCAGAGTTTCTGACCCACATATTAATACAAAAATAGTAAATATTTCGTGTGTGGATACCATACTATTTCAATGTTTTATGTAAAATTGGCTTACTCTTAAATGGAACTAAGTTTAAATTACCCACCTTGAAGTCCTAATAGATCAGATCAGATGACACCGCGGGGATGTTCGAAGAAGGAAAAAATCTGGCTAAAAAGGCCATGACGAGCGGGTCGAAGGACGACGTGATCGCTGAAAAGATATTCGACCTCTTATCCAGCAGAGGCTACCCATCCAAGAAAGGCCTAACAGGGAGGGACGGAGGAGACTACCACTATAGAAGGTTCGACCCGCCACAGGAAGGACTAAAGGCAATCGAGGTGAAAGTCTCGAGGAGAGGAGCAACCACCAAACAGTCTGGTGACGTCATCGGCGCCCTCGACAACATCGCCAAGACCCTGGGTCCGCAGAGAGTCAAGATAGAGTTCGCCCTCGTGGAGAAGGAGGGCGGGGTCCTGGGCATAGGTAAAAACGCCAAGAGGTTCGAGTTCAGCATGAACGCCGACGACTACATCGACAACGAGCTAAGGGTGAAGGACGAGGCAGCCTTCACGAGAGTCCTCAACGGCTACTTCAAGACAATAGGCCTACCAGAGTGACCGAGGCTCCGCTGCGAGCGAAGGAAATTTTTTTTTCACGTTATACCAAGCCACTTGGTACAAGGGTGGAGCCTAGACAGGCTTCCTCAAAGCCTTGCCCGGCAGCGCCCCAGTGTACTCGCCGTTCTCGACCACAGGCACCCCGTTGACCACAACGTAGGGTATACCCGAGGCGTATCTCTGCGGGTCCGTGAACGTGGCCTCGTCCTTCACCGTGGCCGGGTCGAAGACCGTCACATCGGCCTTGTACCCCTCCCGCAGGACGCCCCTGTCCTTGAATCCCATCTTCTGGGCGGGTGCGCTCGTCATCTTCCTCAGGGCCTCCTGGAGGCTTATGACGCCTTCTCGGACGTAGTGTCCGAGGACCCTGGGGAAGGTGCCGTAGTTCCTTGGGTGGGGCTTCATGTCGGCCCAGATGCCCTCCGGGGAGATGGCTGAGCCGTCGCTTCCAACCATGCCGTGGGGGCTCTGCATGACGCGTCGGACGTCCTCCTCTGAGAGCCCGAACATGACGCTTGGGACCTGGGTGTCCTCCATTATGAGGAGGTCGAACATGGCGTCCATGGGGGGCTTGCCCATCATCTCGCCGATCTCCTTCAGGTTCTTGCCCGTGTACTTGGGGTTGTTCTTCGCCTTGGTGACCAGTATGTTCTCGGGAGGGTAGCCGAGCCGCCGCTCCTTCTTCATGCGTTCACGGGCGTCTGAATCTCTGAGGCGCTCCAGAATCTTCTCGGCGCCTCCCTCGTGGGCCCAGTGAGGTAGCAGGGCTGTTAACCCGGTGCTGCTGGCGATGTACGGGTACTGGTCGAAGGTGACGTCCACCCCCTCCTCCCTGTACTCGGCGACCAGGGCGAGGCTCTCCCGGGTTCTCCCCCAGTTTCTCTTACCGCTGGCCTTGAAGTGGGCGATCTCGACGGGGGTCCCCGCGTCGCGCCCGATCTCGCAGGCCTCCTTGACGGCGTCGAGGAGGGTGTCCCCCTCCCCCCTTATGTGGCTGCAGTAGACGCCCCGGTGCTTCGCCACCACCTTGGCGAGCTCAGTGATCTCCTCTGTGTCGCCGTAGACGCTCGGCGGGTAGATGAGGCCCGTGCTCATCCCCCAGGCCCCGTCCTTCATCGCCTCGTCCACGAGCCTCTTCATCTCCTCCAGCTCCTCTGCCGTGGGCTTCCTGTTCTCGTGGCCCATCACGTTCTGGCGGACGGTGCCGTGGCCGACGAGGGGCGCTATGTTCACGGCGGCTCCCTGCCGGTCTATCCTGTCCATGTAGTCGGCCATGGTCTCCCAGTCAAGCTTGAAGTCGTCCGGGACGGAGCTCCGATTATACTTTTCCCTGTACTCCTTGACGGAGACGTTCAGGGGGGCCGCGCTGCCCCCGCAGTTGCCCACCACCTCGGTGGTCACGCCCTGATGGATCTTGCTCAGCCCCCGGGGGTCGATGAGTATCGGGGTGTCCGAGTGGCTGTGGATGTCTATGAAGCCCGGGGCGACTATCAGTCCCCCTGCGTCTATGATCTTCACTGCATCGGCTCCTTGCAGGTCGCCGACGGTCTTCACGGTGTCGCCGACTACGCCGACGTCGGCCCAACGCCACGGGTTGCCTGTGCCGTCCATGACACGGCCGTTCCTGATGACGATGTCATACTTCAATTGGTATCATTGATGATACGCGGCTACGACGATAAAGAGTTTAGCAGGCGTCAAGCCGTTGGGATAACCAAATATTACGCGGTTCCCCCTTTCATACCGAGTTGCGCCGGAAGTACAGCTACGTGAGATACACGTGGTGGAGGGAGGTGGACATCGACGAGTTGAGCCGAGAACTCTCGACAGAGTTCGAGGTCAAGCACCTCCCCAATCCAAGTAACCCACGCTACGAGTTCTCACTGTTCATGGATGCGAGAAGAGAGGCCCTCGTGAAGGCGGACACCCTGAAGGCGTACATCTCTAGGTTCAGGGCCGTGCTCTTCCAGAGGGATAGGGCTCCCTTCACTCCCCGTGACAGGGAGCTGCGGAGGAGGCTTCTGGAGGTCTACCTCAGGGACAGGCCTTCGCCTTTCCCGTGGGCGTTCAGCGAAGAGGAGCCGTTCGAGGTAGCGGAGGAGTAGACGAGGCTAGACGCGTCTGAGGTACTTGTGCCTCAAGTCTCGGGAGGGGGAGACCTGTCTCTTGTACACCTCCACGAGCCCCTTATTGATGAGGTTGGGGATGGCGCCGCTGTCCATCTGGGGCACATCCCTGCACGAGATGTCTCCCTGACAGACCATTTCGTAGACCCTCCTCTCGGCTGGGGAGAGATCGTGTTCATCGGACAAGTTGCATCGATACATTATCGTCTGCCGACGGTAAAAACAGTTCGATGCGCCTTCTTATGATAAAACCCTTTAAACGGAAGGCGGAAGATGAACCATGGGTTTCTACGATCACCTCGGGGTGAAGCGCGTCATAAACTGCTTCGGCACCTACACGCTGATAGGGGGCCACACGTTCTCGGACCACGTCAGGGCAGCTATGGACGAGGCCGACAGAAACTTCGCGTGGCTCTGGGAGCTGGAGGAGAAGGCCGGGGCAAGGATCTGTGAGGTAACTGGGGCGGAGGCGGCGTTCGTCACGCCCGGAGTCTTCGCCGCGCTATCCATGGGCGCGGCCGCCTGCATGGCGGGCACGGACAGGGACAGGATGAGCAGGCTCCCAGACACGTCGGGCATGAGTAACGAGTTCATAGTACAGCGGGCGCTGCGGGACTTCAAGTACGACAGGAGCATGACCGTCGCGGGCGGGAGGCTCGTGGAGGTGGGCGACGAGAAGCGTGGATGCACCGCGGAGGAGCTGGAGGCCGCCATCACCGACAAGACCGCAGGGTTCCACTACATGGCCCACGGCACCACGGGGAACTGGGCCTCCAAGGGGTGCAGCATCGTGCCCATCGAGGAGGTGATAGACTTGGCTCACCGCAACGGGTTGCCGGTGATAGTGGACGCCGCGTTCCAGTGCTACCCCAAGGACGGGTTCACCCGTTACACCAGCAAGGGGGCCGACCTGGTCGCCTACTCGTGCAAGTACTTCGGCGGCCCCAACACGGCCGGCATCCTCCTCGGCAGGAAAGACCTCGTGGACACAGTGGCCCTCCACAGCTTCGTGGGACAGGAGGGCGGCCCCGGCGGCAGGCTCTTCCTCGAGGCGAAGCCGGGGAAGATGCACGGCAGCGTGTTCCGCGGCTACAAGATGGACAGATCCTCCATAGCGGGGGCCGTCGCGTCCCTCGAGGAGCACCTGGCCACAGACTACGAAGCCATATTCATGAAGGCGAGGCTGAAGGCGGCGAGGATGACGGAGGAGTGGAGCAGCATCCCGGGTGCATCGACCAAGCTCTACGACGTGGGGACGGTACCAGAGGAGCCGGGAAGGATATCTCTGCACCTGGTCCTCGACAAAAGCCCCGAGGAGGTGGATGGCATGGTGAAGGCGCTCATGGACGGCGCTCCCGCCATATGGGCGTCGGCGGAAGGCAACCACCTGGTCGTCAACATAACGAGCTTCAGGGGACTGATGCTTGCCGAAGACAGGGACACGGAGACCATAATGGAGAGGGTCTCAGAGACCCTGAGAGGGTAGGGTCTCAGCCCTTCAGGTAGCCCTCTAGGTGCCTGACCATGGGCCTGCCGAGGGCTGCCTCCACCACCTCGTAGTTCTCGCTGTACCTGTTGCCGTCGCCCACGAGTATCTTCTCCTTGGGCACGTTGACAACGTAGACTGTCCGGCCCTCCTTGAGGCCGGCGCTGGTAACGGGGTCGCCTTCCTCGTCGAACGTGGTCATGAGGTCGGGGAACGTGGCCAGCCGCTCGCCGTCCTTCTCGAGGGGCATGTACTCGTTGACGTAGCTGAGCTCCCACTCGTCGCCGCCCTGCCTGATGGTAGTGAAGCCCACGTCGAACCCGCCTTTGGCCTCGATGGTCATCTCGGTGACCAGTCCCTTGCAGACGAGTTCACCGCCGAGGAAGCCTGTGGCTGCCTTCACCTTGGCTTCGGCTCCCTCGTCCTTGGCCGAATGGAACGCGTTGCCCAGGTCTATGGCCATCTGTATGGCGCCGGGGGCGCCGTGCTCCCGGGTGTAGCTCACCGGCACGGGGTCCCTGGCCATGGCTATCAGCGCCTTCATGTCGCGCGCCTGGGAGCGTATCACGTTGCTCGTGGTCTGGAGGGTGCCCCACGCCACGACCTCGCTGCCCTCGGTGACGCCCGTCTTGATGCTCCTGTAGTCGAGGCGGTGGAGCCCCATGCTCCCCATCATGGCGGTGGGGTGGGCTCTCCCGTCGCCGGGGGTGTCCACCACGGGAAGCCCGAGGGCGGCGGCTATGAGCCAGCCTCCGAAGCTGTTGTGGCCCCCGTTCTCGGCGGCGATGACGCCGTGGAACTCGACGCCCACCTCCCTGAGTAGTTGGGCCGCCCTGATGTAGTGCATGGGCTTGGTGTTCCCCCGTTCCGTGGGCGCCCCCAACGCGGCGCTCGTGATGACCCTCCACTCTGGGTCCGCCTCGTCTGGGCCCCAGAGCTCTATCTTGCCTATCTCCAGCGCGAGGCTGCCGGTCCTGCGGCCTGTCTCGGGCCAGCCCCCGCCGCCGCCTCCTAGGATCGCCCCGCCGAGGGCGAGGGCGTCCACATCCTCCTTCGTGACAGTATGTGGCATATCGTCTCAGGACAATATTAGCGGGTCACTGGTTATAACAGGTATTGTGATAAATTTGGGGGTCAGTTTCCCATTCGTCTCATTAGATAATAGCCGATGCCTAGAATTGCTGCACCACCTAATCCTGCGATTACGAGTATGTCAATTGGTTTTTCTATAGTAATTGTATTAGAAATTGAATCCGTCTCTCCATTATCATCTGTGACAATCAGCGTCACAATATATTCTCCTTCTTCAGTGTAAACATGGGTCGGATTTTTTTGTTCAGATGTTGAACCATCCCCAAAATCCCAATAATACTCAGTTATGTGTCCATCTGGATCGTTAGAATTATCTTCGAAAGATGCTTCTTTATCTATCTGAGTTTTTGGTTCAAAATTAAAATCTGCATTTGGTTTTTGGTTAGGAATAATGTTTATCGTCTTAGACGTTTGATCTTGAGCGCCTTCATCATCTCTTACTAGAAGAGTCACTCTTCTTGTACCCGATGATGTGAATCCATGAACCGGGTTTCTAGAGGATGAAGTGAATCCATCATCAAAAGTCCATGTATAAGACATGGTCTTACCTTCAGGGTCACTACATTCGCTATTAAAGGTAATTTCTGCTCCTATCTTAGCTGTTGTAGGTGAGAACGAGAAATCAGCATGAGGTGGAAGATTGTATATCTTTACGTTTTTAGTATACGTATCAGTTAAACCATCGTTGTCTGTCACGGTTAGTCTTACATTGTAAGTTCCTTTATCGTTATACTGGTGAATTGGGTCTTTGAGCGTCGAGCTTACGCCGTCACCAAAGTTCCAGTTCCACGCCGTTATTGTACCATCCTCGTCTGTTGAAGTATCGTAAAAATGAATTTCATCTTCTATTGTTGGTTGAGTATCTGGCGCATATGTGAATGAAGCTTTTGGGTTTAGTTGTTCGACGTATATAGAGCAAGTATCAACATCTTTTTGATTCAATGAGTCAGTGACTACAAGTCTTACGGTGTATGTTCCGCTCGTTACAAACGTGTAACTTGTTCTCTCTCCTTGAGCGTCTATAATGCCATCATTATCAAAGTCCCATTCATACTTTACTATCGATGCGCCTGTAGCGTAAGAATTAGATGCATCAAAATTTACTTTTTCTCCCAAGTCTACTATTCTATCATTTCCTGCTCTAGCAACGGGTGGATCATAGTTGTTCCAACAATAGAAATAGAGTTCAGCGTCATTTTCATCTGAATATATACTCTCATCATATTCACCTGACGTTTTATAATAACCACTTTCGTATACGATTTCATCACCATAAAGTTCGTTTGTTTTGATATTATAGGTAAATCTCAGCTGGGTTCCTCTTGTTGAGCTATCAGTCCAGTCGTCGGCGCCTCCTCCTGAATAAGAGCTGATGTCTGCTAAATCCCTGGAGGACATGGTATCTGTTTCAAATAAAGAGATTACAACGGGGACCTCGATTAGAGTAACTTCATAGAAATGATCTTCCCCAACAACTAAGTCATCAGCACCTTCATATGAACCTGTTTCAGTTTTCCAATTATTACCATCATACACTTGTAAATAGTAATACCAATCAGCCTGTCCCTCGAATACGTTTTCTATATCGTCAACTTTCCTGATCCGTTGAATTCTTATTTGTATTGAAGGGTAAGTTTCTGAGGCTTCTACGGGTGTAAATGAAATTAGAATTCCGATAAAAATCACTGAAATTAATAGCAATTTTTTTCTTTTCATACATGTGAATTTAAAGAATATGTGGTTTTTATCTTTTTGTTTGAAAATAAAATAAACTACAAATTAGTACCAGGGGAGTCTGCCATCTTTCTCCATCTTGAGGAGAGCCTCCCAGTCGCCGTTAGTATACGTCTGCAGTATCTCCAGCTGCTCCTCGGTGATGTGCCTGAACCGTCGCTGGGGCTCCAGGTACTCCTTCACCGGCTTCAGCTCCTTGGGCTTGACGCTTATCTTGAACTCGCCGTGGTCAACCTCGACCAGCGGGAAAGCGCCGGTCTGCACCGCCAGCCGCCCCACCTCCACCGTCTTGGCTGGGTCGAAGTACCACCCCGTGGGGCACGGCTGGTGGACGTGCAGGTAGGCGAGCCCCTCGCCGTTCCGGGTGACCTCGGCGGCCTTCTTGATCTTCCGCTTCAGGTCCGGTATGTAGGCGAGTGAAGCCGTCGCTATGTATGGTATCCTGTGGGCCGCCATGATCATGAGCATGTTCTTGCGGCGCTGGGGCTTGCCCTTCCACACGCTGCCCACCGGCGTGCTGCTAGTGGCCGCGAACAGGGGGGTGCTTCCGCTGCGCTGGATGCCCGTGTTCATGTACGCCTCGTTGTCGTAGCAGAGCCAGATGATGGACTCGCCGCGCTCGGCGGCTCCGCTGAGGCTCTGGAGGCCGATGTCCACGGTGCCGCCGTCGCCGCTGTAACTGGTGACGTAGACCTTGTCGGCCTTCCCCTTCTTGCGGAGGGCCCTGTAGATGCCGGTCTCGTAGGCTGGGGCTGACGCGAAGTTGGCCAACACCCACGGCACCTTGACGACCCCGGCGTAGTTGACGCCGCTGCAGTTAGGCGGGTCGACGACTATGGTGTTAGGGCCCAGCGTGTCCAGGAGGGTCCTGATGATGATGCTGGCCCCGCAGCCCGCGCAGCCGTCGCTGCCCGGGTGCACGCAGTGCTCGTTCTCTATGTCGATCGGCTGGGCGCCGCTGGGTAGGGGGTGCTCCACGAAATCGACCTCCTTGGACAGCTTCTTGCCCTTGTTGCCTATGATCTTCTTTCCCATCGCGTACAGGTCGTCTATGGGTATGTCCTCGCCGCCAAGACCCGTGACGTAGTTCTTGACGGGCACCCTGACGTCGGTGTTGTAGAGGGCGGACTTGACGTCCATGAAGGCCATGCCTCCGCCGGTTCCGTGGCAGACTACCCTGTCAACGACGCCTATGCTGTCCACCTGCTCGGCGACGTCGATGATCTCCTCATTGGGGAAGGGTCTCATGAACCTGAGTTTCAGCAGCCCTATCTTTTCTCCCTGGCCTCGGAGCTTGTCGACGGCTCTGCGGGCGGCGGTGGTCATGCTGCCCATGGTGACCATGAGGCTGTCCGCGTCGTCGCACCTGTACCTCTCGACCATGCCGCCGTAGCTGCGGCCGAAGTTCTCATGGTAGCTCCGGTCGACCTCGGCGATGACCTCCTTGGCGTCCTCCATCACCTCCTCGTGGAGCCGTCTGTAGGTGGTGTGCAGCTGCGAGGGGAGGTTGGCGCTGGGCCACGCCTTGCTCAAGGTTGGGTCCACCGGGTACGGCGCCTTGTAGGGGGGCAGCCACTCGTCCACGGCCTCCTGCTCGGGGAGGTATACCCGCTCCTGGCTGTAGCTCAGGTAGAAGCCGTCCAGGCTCATCATGGTGGGCAGGAGCACCCGGTAGTCCTCGGCGATCTTGTAGTTCATGAGGATCTGGTCGAGGCACTCCTGGTTGCTCTCCACGAAGCCTACTAGCCAGCCCAGGTTCATCTCGGGCATGATGTCGCTGTAGTCGGGGCCCAGGCTCCAGTACCAGCCCAGCGTCCTGTTGGCTATGGCCATGACGATGGGGGCCCGGTAGTTGGTGGCCTGCGCGACCACCTCGTGCATGTAGGCTAGGCCCTGGCTGCACGTCGCCGTGAAGGTGCGTGCACCCGCCATGGACGCGCCCAGGGCGACGGCCATGCAGCTGTGCTCTCCCTCCGTGTGGACGTACTCGGCGTCCAGCTCGCCGTTGGCGACGAAGTCGCTTAGGTACTCGATGATGGTGGTCTGAGGCGTGATGGGGAACACGGGCACGACCTCGACCCTCGCGAGGCGCACTCCGTGGGCGACGGCCTTGTTCCCGGGCATCACGTCGAAGTCCTGGGTCATTGCGTCTCCTCCTTCACCATCTCTATAGCCTTCTGGGGGCACTCGTTGGCGCAGACGCCGCAGCCCTTACAGAACCTGTAGTCTATCACGGGCTTCCCGTCGTCCCCGGGCTCTATGGCCTGCTCGGGGCAGTAGCTTATGCACAGGCCGCAGGCCACGCACTTCTCGTGGTCTATCACGGGCTTGTAGACCCTCCAGTTGGCGACGTACTTGCCTCCCTTGCGGGCTATGTCGTTCAGGATGAGTCCCTTGATCTTGGATTTGTCGAATTCTGATATCATGTCTAGTACTCCTCCACCGCCACCCGGTCGTACCCGGCCTGGGCAGTCTCCTTGTTGGGCTCCGCGAGCCGCGGAGGGAACCTCTTCTCGATGGCCTTGAAGATGCTGTCCATCTTCAGCAGCCCCGTGGTCTTGGCGAACGCCCCTAGGATCGTCGTGTTGGGTATCGGCCTCTTTATGACGTCCACGGCTATGCCTGTAGCGTCGACGACACCCAGTTTCCTGAGGTCCTTCTTGAAGAGCGCCTTGGCCTCCGCCGGTGTCTTCGTCGTGTTGTAGACGACGACGCCCCTGTCTTGGAGGCCCTGGGTTATGTCCATGGCTTCGGGCATGGGCGGGTCCAGCACCAGCAGGTACTCGGGGTGGTATATCATGCTGCGCGTGGCCTCGTCCTCGCGGCCGATCTGGGCGAACGCGAGCACCGGGGCGCCCCTGCGGGCGCTGCCGTACATGGGGAAGGCGCGGCAGAACTTGTCCTCGTAGCTGGCCGCGATGGCGATGAGCTCGCCGCAGGCTACTACGCCCTGGCCTCCCATGCCGTGAAGCCTAATCTCCTCTACCATATTGTCACCTCATAGAACGATTGGAGCGAAAGGGGTAACGTGTACGCCCTAATCATCTCAACTCTATAGGACTTGAAATCTTACAGTAATAACTTATTCGGATCGTACTACGCGGCAGTATTTACTGTAAATATCATTTTTCGGTATAAATTGCGGAAACGTTATTCATTCCTCTGCGACCGTTTATCCATGCATAACGTCATTCTCATCGTCCTCGACAGCCTCCGGAGGGACCACGTTGGGGCCTACGGCAACGACTGGATCGGCACCCCCAGCATCGACGCCCTGGCCGCGGAGAGCGTCCTGTACACGAACGCCTACCCCGAGGCGTTGCCGACCATCCCCGTCCGGAGGGCCATGTACACGGGGATGCGGACGTTCCCGTGCAGGGACTACAAGGCGGCGAAGGGCGACGTGGTGCTCATCCCGGGGTGGCAGCCCATCCCCGAGCATCAGGTCACCGCGGCCGAGGTGTTCAGGCACCACGGCTACCTGACCGCGCTCTTCTCCTCGGTGCACCACATGTTCAAGCCGTCCATGAACTTTCACAGGGGCTTCACCAGCTGGGAGTGGATAAGGGGACACGAGGCGGACCACCTCAAGGTGCCCTACGCTGGCGACCTGGAGGACCCTGGCAACCTGCCCTGCGACGAGATGTACGGCATGGTGGGGCACAGCCTCCCGTACTGCCTGGCTAACGTCCAGGACTGGAGGGGGGAGGAGGACTGGTTCGCGCCCAGGACCTTCGGAGCCGCCGCGAGGTGGCTTGAGCGGAACGGCGGCGACCAGAACTTCTTCCTGGTGGTCGAGGAGTTCGACCCCCACGAGCCTTGGAACCCGCCGAAGGAGTACCTGGACCTGTACTTCGACACAGACGCCTACGAAGGCAGGAGGATCATACCTACGGTGGGCGGCCCCAACGAGTTCGCGGAGGGCGAGCTGGAGTACATACTGGCGATGTACGCCGGCGAGGTGGCCCACTGCGACACGTACGTGGGCAGGCTCATGGACAGGGTCAAGGAGATGGGCCTCTGGGACGACACCGTCGTCGCCCTGGTGAGCGACCACGGCCACCCCATAATGGACCACGGGATAATGCACAAGGTGCCCGCCCACATGTACAACGAGCTCATGGACCTGGTCTACATGGTGAAGGGCCCCGCAGGGGAACACGGCGGAGAGACCTGCCCCGCATACGCGGCCCACCACGACGTCCCCGTGACACTCATGGAGATGGCCGGAGTCACGCCGCCCACGGGGCTGGACGGCGTCAACGTCTGGGACGTAGCGACGGGGGCCGCCGAGCCAACCAGAAGCTACGCCACCTGCATCTTCTACCCGTGGCTCTGGACCAAGGACGACAGACACGTCTACATGACCGACATCGACAACACCGAGGAGAGGCTGTACGACACCACCGTCGACCCCAAGGAGAGGGACGACGTAGCCGCGGCCAACCCCCAGGTCTGCCAGAGACTCAGGAAACGTCTGTGGGACGAGATCGGGGGAGACCCGCCCAGGTACGAGGTAATCAGGCAGGGCCACGACTGGTACGAGTACCCCGACATCCACGACCCCACGGGAACCTTCTCCAAGAAACTCATCGCCGAGAGAGACGCCAAGAAACGCAGAACCTAACACAACAAACCAAACACCTTTCCCAGAGGGGAACGGCGACACCACCCCAGAAAACGTTTATTCCTAGTGACAAGGATATTGAAATTCTCAATATAACTATAGTTTATCCAAATATAAATTCTCATCTAAATGTCGGGGGGTGGGGTTCGAAACTTACAACATGTGGAGACATATATTTTCCGAATGTTCCCTTTTTTATCCATAATTTTATCTCACTTTAACCGTTGGGTTGTTCTATTGATTACTCGTCTAGCGGGTCTAATAGTCTGTATTTTTTATGTGGGTGTCTGTTCTTGAATTCTTTTACGGCTTCTGTTTGTGATTCTGCCTCTATTGTTAGGATTATGTATCGTGAGTCTAGGCTGGACCAGTACTCAAAATCAAACGTCTGTATTGTTTATCCCCACAAATATCGTGTCATTGATCATGTTGAGTTTTATGGTCATAGAACAAACCCATACTAGAATCTATAATTATATCCACAATACATCTTGTTTAGGTTTCACTCGCCGCGCATTCTATAGAGGAGTTGGGTTTGAACATTACTTTTTTTGAATCTAACGACTTGATAAATATATGACTAGTTCAAACCTTCTATAGGCGAATATTGAAATTCAATTATTCCATGTAACTAAGAACATCAACCCTGACCCAGAAATTTTTTTTCTGTTATGACAGGTAACCTGACATATAACCCCCAGAAAAGCCCCCGATCATGCCTAAAAAAACGCTTATTCCTACTAACCAGGAACAAGCCACCAGACAAGCTACTTCAAGAGGAGTAGATTGCCGGTGACCCTATCGATCTTCATGGCCTGATCCGGCCCGAGGCCGAGACATGTGACGGTCCCAGGCGGAACCTCCGTGTGCCCAGCGTCCTGTATCAACACGTTGGTGATGTCCAGCTCCTCGGCTTTATACGCGAGGGCCTCCAGCTCCTCCAGGCTCTCCGCCTCCAGAGCCACCTTCCTCCCCCCAGTGTCCATCCACCGGCGCCAGTGCTTGGTCTTCGTCTTCTTGGACTCCTCGCTGGCCATGACCGCGGCGTGGCACGCCTGGGCGACCATCTTCCCAACGCTCATACCGAGGTCGGTGCGAACCACTATGACCATCTTGTAGTCGTGGGGACGAGCCAAGGCTAAGGCACCAGCCTGTCACGGTCACGGGGAAACATGCAGCACTCCCTGATGTTGCTCTGCCCCGTCACCGTCATGGTTATCCGCTCCATGCCGATGCTCCACCCGGCGTGCGGCGGTGCGCCGTACCTGAAAGCGCCCACGTAGTACTCGAAGTTGTCTGGGTTCAGGCCCTTGTACCTGATGCGCTCCTTGAGCAGCTCAGGCAGATGGATGCGCATGGTGCCGCTGCTTATCTCGATGCCGCCGTAGAGACAGTCGAAGGCCCTGACCAGCCTGTCGCCTATTTCGGCGGAGCCGTATGTCTCCTCCAGGTACCTGGCGTCCCTCTCGTCCTCCTTGTCGTATGGCATGGCGTAGAACGTCTTCTGCTCTCCGGGCCAGTCCTTCAGGAAGAAAGCCTCGTCCCCGACTAGCTCCGTGAGGAGCGCCTCCTGGGTCTTGGTGAAGTCGTCCCCCCAGAGTATGGTCTCGCCGGCGCCCTGAAGCCTCTCTATGGCCTTCGTGTAGGTGACCCGCCTGAACGGCGTCTTCGGTATGGTCAGCTCCCGCCCCAGAAGCTCCAGCTGGTCGGCGGTCTTCTCCTTCGCCTCCTCCAGCATGTGGACCAGGGTCTTCTCGAGCACATCCATCACGGTCTCGTCGTCCGCGAAAGCCTGCTCTATGTCCATCTGCCTGATCTCGTTGAGGTGCGTCGGCGTGTTGAACTTCTCGGCGCGCCATATCGGGGTGATGGTGAACACCTTCTCGAAGCTCATGGCGCACATCTGCTTGTACAGCTGGGGGCTCTGAGCCAGGTAAGCCATCTTCTCGAAGTAGGGGATGGCGAAGAGGTCGGCGCCGCCCTCGGAGGCGCTGCCGATGATGCAAGGCGGCTGGAACTCCATGTAGCCGTTGCTGCTCAGGTAGTCCCTGAACGCAGTGACCAGCGCGTTCTGCACCCTGAAGATGGCGTTGGTGGTGGGGCTGCGGAAGTCGAGGAACCTCCAGTTGAGCCTGGTATCAAGGTCGCTCTTCTTGTTCTCCAGTATGTCCACCGGCAGCGGCTGCTGGGACCTGTTGATGACCTCGATGCCGTCTGGAAGGAACTCGACGCCTGCCTTCGCCACGTCGCTCTCGACCGCCTTACCGGTCACAGACAGCACATCCTCGCGGCCTAGGCTCAGGTTGAACATCTCCGGGGTGTCCGGCTTGACCACCACCTGGATCTCCCCAGTCCTGTCCCTGAGGACGATGAAACGTATCTTCTTAAGGTCCCTGGTCCGGCTCACCCACCCGGCGAGGGTGATCCTCTCGCCTACGCGGTGCCTGGCCTCCTCGATGTAGGTGCGTTCAAACATCTCCATGGCTTCCAGTGTTTACGAGGCTAGGAACAATAGTTAGGTATAAAAAGTTTGGCGGTTAGTAGGCGTACTCGACGCGTAGGTCCATTTTACGGACACTCTTCGCGACGGACGTCAGCGCATGCAGCCGCTTCTTGCTCAATCGCCTCGACCCCCGGCCCTGTAACACGACCCGGGTCTCGGTGCTCCCGTCAGGCAGCCAGATAATGTTTATAGTCACGATGTGCTGTTTGGCGAACAGCTCCTCGAGGAACTGCCTGTCCTTTGTCCCGGACTCGATGACCAGTACGCGCTTGTTAAACCTGTCCCCGAGATCCCTGGTGAGCCTCGGCTCGGAGTTGAACTTCGCCGCGTCCCCTTTTCCTACCACGAGGACGAGGAAGCCGCCCGCGTCTAATACGTTGTCGAGCCTCACCTTCTGGAGGAACTGGTTCTGGTTCTCCATCTCCAGCAGCGTCTTGGCTACTTCCATATACTTTTCGCTTACTTCGCATGACTCCACCTTCGCCTGGCACTTCGAGCAGAGCATCCCGCTCTTGAGACAGAACTCACATAGCTGTATTTGCACGTTGATGGGTCCTCCGGCGCGTCGGAGGGGTCAACATGGATGATCTGCCCGTTCCACCTAAACCTTGACGTGTATGCCAATGGTGCTTACGTTTGTGGGACCCCTGTCATCGGTCTCGATCCGATCGGTACCGATCTCGATCTTCACTACCTCCGCGTTGGGTATGAACCTGTTCCTGAGGACCTCCACGACGTCAACCGCGCGGCTGATGCTTCGGCCCCTCGCTTTCACGACGATCTCCCCGTGACCGCTCTTGAACAAGGTCATACATGCCAGCACGTAGTTGAGGACAGGCTTCCTTCCGATGAAAACGGTGTTAGATCTCTCCATTTTGACTCCTCATTTGCTAGTTTTTACGCTGGTGCGTAAGATAAGCAGAACAAAAGGTTAAAAGGATTTTCCCTGAGCGAATATACGAGAATACTCCGGTAAATACAATCATTATTCACATAAAAATGAATAAAAAACGGGTTTTAAGCCCGTTTAAGCACCTTGCCGGGGGTGGCGCCCGTGTGCTTACCCTTCTCGACGACGGGGACTCCGTTAACGAACACGTATCTGATGCCCTCTGGGTACTTCCTCGGCTCGATCTCGTTTGCCTCTATCTTGAGGTGGGGCAGGTCCATGAGTACGATGTCGGCGTAGCTCCCCGGGTCTATGGTGCCTCTCCCATCCAGGTTGTGGACGCGGGCCGCCATGGCGCTGGTCTTCTGCACCGCCTCCTCGAGGGTGAAGACCTTAAGCTCGTTCACCAGGGTCTTGTAGAAGATTGGGAACGCGGCGAAGGTGTTGATGCCTGGGAGGCTCCAAGGCGGGTTCTTCTCCTGGTACTTCTCGTCCTGCACCAACGTGTCCAGGCCCACCATGCCCTTGGGGTGGGTGTAGTACTGGAGGTAGGCCGGGCTGAAGCTCAGGGTGCCCGTGACGCCCCTGGCGTCGGGGTCCTCGACGATGATGTCGCAGTACGTCTCCCACGGGTCCTTCCCGCGCTCCTCGGCGATCTGGGCGACGGATTTACCGTCTATGCCCTTCACCTTACTCCTTGTAACCGTGAGGTTCTCGGCCCAACGGGGGTTCGTGTTGGGGTTATAGGCCACCCTGATGAACCACTTGCCCGTCTTTATGGCGTCGTAGACCTCCTCCCTGAAGTCCGGGACCTCCAGCCACTTGCCGAGGGCCTCGCGGCTGCCCAGCTCCCTGAGCCAGGGCTCCAGGAGGCCGCAGAGGTAGGGCATGACGCTGAATCCGCCTCGGACGAGGAACGGTATGGCGTCCCACGTGACGTCGAGTTCGCCCTTGCTATCCCGGGTGATCATGTCTATGGTCGCCTTGAGGTTGGCTTCCTCCAGCTCCGGGGGCGCCGTGGGGTGTATCTCCCAGCCGGTGCTGAGGTGGGCGAAGTGCAGCCTCACGCCGGTCCGCTTGTAGACATCCACACACTCCATGAGGGCCGTGATCTTCTCGTTGGCGACGTGCCCCGCCGCCACGCCGCGCCTCCGCCCAGTTCGCCTCCAGTGGGGGCAGTAGACGCCGCCGTACTCCTTGATCTGCGCTATGGCCTCAACCATCTCATCCTGGTCGGCGAAGACGTCGGGGTCGTAGTCGAGGCCGGCGCTCACGCCGATGCACCCGTCCTCCATGCTTTGGTGGATGAGCTCGTGCATCTGCTCCCGCTCCTCCTTGGTGCTGTGCCTCTTGTAGTCGAGGCCCATGACCTTGGTGCGCACGGTGCCGTGTCCGAGCAGCGGAGCGTAGTTGATGCTGATGCCCGTCTTCTCCACCTTCTTGAAGAAGCCCCCCATGGTCTCCCAGTCCAGTGTCCAGCCATAAATCTCCTTCATCCACTCGTTGACCTGCTCCAGCTTGTGCCACGGCGTCCGGGGGTAGTACTTGTAGGGCTCAAGGTCCACCAGGTGATCCTGGAGAAGCCACGGCACCTGTATGTACTCGCCGAGGGGCGCTGGGCTTCCGCCGCACTGGCCGCCAACGAAGGTGGTGATGCCCTGCATGACGTGGCTCTCCGTCTTGGGGAACCAGAGTAGGGCCCAGTCCACGTGGCTGTGGGCGTCGATGAACCCGGGGACCGCTGTGAGCCCCTTGGCGTCGATGGTCTCGGCGGCGTCGCCCTTGACGTCGCCCGTCTCGACGACCTTGTCGCCCTTTACGGCGAGGCTTCCCTCGTAGGCCTTCTTGCCGGTGCCTTCCACGATGGTGGCGTTCTTGATTAAAACATCATACTCCATGAACAATCGGTGAATATTCGGCGGCTGTGGATTTAACGGTTACATCAGCGCAGCCTGTACCTGTCGTCCCGCCACGGGTCCGCGGTGTTGCTGTACATCCCGGACTCCCAGTAGCCGAGCTTGTCCCTCTTCATATAGACTATCTTGTTTAGCCACATCGCCGACTTGTATGCGTACTTTTGGGGCACCACAAGCCTCATGGGGCCGCCCAGGGGCTGGGGCAGGTCCTCGCCGTTCAGCCTGTGCGCCAGGATGACGTTGTCGCCCCTCAGTTCCTCTATGGGCAGGCTGGTGGCGTAGCTGTCGTAGCACTCGAATGAGACGTGGCTCGCTTCGCGGGTGGGCTTCACCTCGTCCACGAGGTCATTGAACTTGACGCCCTCCCACCGTTGATCCTTGACGCTCCAGGTCTCGACGCAGTGGAAGTCGCTCACCGACTCGGTCTGGGGCAGCGCCATGAACTCGTCCCAAGTGAACGCCCTGGGGTTCTCGATCTCCCCCGAGACCTCTAGGCTCCACTCGG
>Ga0265592_1000507_pt1 | contig 19909 bp, 17 predicted proteins | sample saktaG_7_FD_190141 | JGI IMG/M metagenome (GOLD analysis project Ga0265592, IMG submission 190141) | Saline water microbial communities from Sakinaw Lake, British Columbia, Canada - sak_2010_1_5_120m | ecosystem: Environmental > Aquatic > Non-marine Saline and Alkaline > Saline ... | reverse complement strand
AACCGGGGTCCATCGCGCTGGCGGACATCTTCGAGAGGAAGGGAGAGTTCCTCGGCGCCAACGACACCTCGGCGGCCGTAGGGTACGCCCCGTTTACGAGGACTGAGAAGATCATCATGGAGCTGGAGTATCACTTGAACTCGAAGGAGTTCAAGAGAAGTTACCCGGAGTCCGGGGAGGACATTAAACTCATGGGGCTCCGCAATAAAAACGATCTGAACATTACAGTCGCCATGGCTTTCGTCGACAGGTTCATCGAAAGCGAGGACGACTACTTCAAGAAGCGGAGCGAGATATATGACGCCGTCACCGAGTTCGTCTCCGAAAGACACGTCTTCGACGAGGTGACCATCGACCTCAACGCCTTGGACGTCAGGGGGCGTGGCATTGACGGCCTCTACCTAACCGTCACGGGCACAAGTGCGGAGGCGGGGGACAGCGGCCAGGTGGGGCGTGGGAACAACGTCGTAGGCGTCATACCGTTGAACAGGCCGATGAGCAGCGAGGCCGCCGCCGGCAAGAACCCTGTGAGCCACGTGGGCAAGATATACAACGCGCTGTGCTACAGGATAGCCGACAGGATCATAGCCGACGTGCCCGGCGTAAAGGAGACATACGTCTGGCTTCTGAGCAGGATCGGGCGCCCCATAAACGATCCCACCGTGGTCTCGGCCCAATTAATCCCCGAGAAAGACGTGGAGCTCAAGACGTTGACGCCCCAGATAGAGGAGATAATAGGCTACGAGTTCGAACACCTAGCGGAGTTCTGCGACGACCTAGCTAAGGGCATCATAACCATATGCTAGGCTTTTCTGGTAATCACAACAATCCCTGAGCGGGCAATCGCCGCACAGGGGTTTTGTCTTTCTGCAATACTCTTTTCCCAAACGCACAATTGAGCGATCGTAGAACAGGTACTTGTCCCGCGGTATGAGCGTGTACAGTGAAATCTGGGTCTCCTCTGGGCTGGCGTCCATTGGGGCTAGGCCGAGCCGCCTGGAGACCCTGGAGACATGGACGTCAACCGGTATCGCCTCCTCGCCGAAACAGTGTGTCAGCACTATGTCCGCTGTCTTCGGGCCGACCCCTGGGAGAGTTAGGAGCGTTTCCCTGTCCCTTGGCACGTCGCCGTCATGACGTTCCATCAACGCTCTGCAGGTCTCCGTAATATGATCGGCCTTCTGACGGTAGAAGCCGGAGCAACGTATGAGATCATGGAGTTCCTCTCGGCGCAGCCCCAAGATGTCGCCGGGCGTCGAGGCTCGTGAGAAGAGCGTCTCCGCAGCCCTCTCAGAGTTGCTGTCTCTTGTGCGCTGGGACAGGATGCATCCAACGAGTGTACGAAACGGGTCATGTCTCGACGGGGTCTCCAACAGATTCGGGTAAGCCTCGGACATTTTATCGATAATGGCGCTAACCTTGGGGTCTATTGCTGAACAGCTCCTCGTGTCTTCTTCTCAGGAACTCGGGTAGGTTCTCGCCTCTGCTCTTTGCCATTCTACTCAATGCCTTATGGACCCCCGTGGAGTACTGGGCTGCCTTCTTCGGTCTGTCGCTGACCTCCGCCGGGAATCCGAGGTTTTTAGCCAGCCTCCTGAGGATGGTCTTCCTCGGTTCCTCGATGTCAGGCGGGAGCTTGTACTTTGTCGGCACTCCCAGCCCAAACATGATTATTCTGGCGTCCGCGAAGGGCAGTACGAGCCGGGCACCCAAGTCTTTGCAGATCTTGGCGTCCCTGTCGTAGTTGTCTCTCCAGGACTCCACCACGTCCCTGTACATGCTGTCCCTCACATTCTCTCCTTCCGTCAGCCACTGCTTCATGTACTTGTGGTAGCCGCCGAAGAGCTCGTCGCTGCCGTTACCCGAGAAGATGGTGGTGTGTCCATCCTCCACGGCTTGTTGTGCGGCGAAGTACAGGGGCGCCGCTACGCCTATCTTCATGGGGTTCGGGTCCTCCACGCTCAGTAGTATTTCGTCGAGGTTGTTCTCGAGTTCGTCCTTGGTGAAGGGATGTATGTTCACATCCAGGCTCAAGGCTTCGGCTGATCTTCGCGCCTCCCTGTATTCCCGTTGATCTCCGACGCCCACACAGATGAGGTCTAGATCACCGCCGGCCTCTTTCAGGTAGTGGGCGGTCAGGGTGCTGTCGATGCCCCCTGAGAAGGCGACGGCTCCTCCTCGTGTTTTCCTCACAATATCCTCAGATACTTCAGTGAGCAGTATGTGGAGGGTCTCGATGCACAGGCTTTCATGCTGTCTCGACTTCTGTGGCTGCTTGATCCTCTTCACTTCTGTTGTCTTATGGCCTTCTTTCGAAAGTTCCATTAGGGTCCCGGGTATGACGGGGGCGGGCTCTATACCTATCGCCATCAACGTCTTCATGTTTGAGGCGGCGGCCATGACCTCATCGTTGCCTCCGTGGTATAGGGGAACCGTGCCTGCGACATCTCTTGCCAAGAAAATCTTGGTATCGTCTATCGCGGCGGCAGAGAACGCGCCACCCACATCTGAGACCAGCTTCCGCATTCCTTCAGCGACCTCGTTTTTTAACAATTCAGCCGCGTGGATAGTGTCCGGCTCAACGGCGCTGAATATTAAGCCATCGAAGACCAAGGCTCCGGATTGCTGTAGGAGTGGCTGCCGTGGGAAAGCTGTAATCCTTGATGACCTGTACGCTATCAGAGATGAGCCCATGCTGGGCATGGCCTTGAGGGACCTGTCGAAGAACTCACCCGTCTCTGGAGAGGCGACACCAAATAAGGAAGGTGGGGGACCTCCGGTGGCTCTAAGCATTCTTTTAAGGTGGTTGGTTACGTCTTGCCCTTTCCTTCCTAGTACCGCCGCGATGTATCCCATTGCTGGGTCTTTCTTGATCGATGAATATCTTTATTGTTATTCCTGGTAGTCCTCAGCATGCTCAAGTATCTCGTCCACCTGTCCCTCCATGAGCATGGCTCCGTGTAGGAAGCTGCCCTTGCGTTTGTCTCCTGCTAGAAATGTTTCTTTTATGGGGTACGGCTTCTTGAAGCGTATCAGGGGTTTCAGTGTGAGGGCGCATCTCCAGTTGTTCTCCCTGCAGTAGCTCTCTTCCTCGGGGCTCATCTCCCAGAGCATCTCTACTTTATCTGTGATGCCGTATCCTAGGAAGCTGTCGCCGGCCTCGGTCTTCTTTGCTAGGAGGATGGGTGTGCCTCGTTTCCAGTTCCTCATGATCCCTGAGTAGTATTTCTTTATCTCGAAGATCTGTTCTACCCAGTCGTCTGTGCTTACTCTAAGTATGTAGCCGGGGTTCTCTTCGGAAACCATGACATCAGATTAATTGTTAACATTATATAAAACTAATGTGGTTTTTATTCTTGGAAATGGAAGAACTCGTCTACTAATTTTTTTTATAAAAAGGAAGTATGATTAATTTATACTTACTTTTTTCTTACTTCTCCAGTCATCTTCGTCTTCATCGTCGTCATCTTCTTTCTCGTCCTTCTCTGCTTCTTTCTCTGCTTCTTTCTCGTCCTTCTCTGCTTCTTTCTCGTCCTTCTCTGCTTCTTTCTCGTCCTTCTCTGCTTCTTTCTCGTCATCTATTTCTTCTTCAGTTTCTACTTCTTCCTCTTCTTCAGCCTCTGCTTCTTCCTCTTCTTCAGCCTCTGCTTCTTCCTCTTCTTCAGCCTCTGCTTCTTCCTCTTCAGTATCTTGTTCCTCTATTTCTTCTTTAACTCGTTCATCTACTACTATGTATGGTTCTACTTCGTTATCTTTGTCCTTGTCTTCTTTTTCACGCTTCCTTTCTTCGTGTAGCCTCCTTAAGTTTTCCGCCTTGAAGCTGAACTTGAAATCTTGCTTAATTTTCTTGAGTCTATTGACGAACTCCTCTATTGAGTGGTCTTCCTCAGAGGTGTCCTCTCCATCCTCGGCCTTTTCCTGTTTCTGCTCCTCTATCTGCTGAACCTGTGACTGGAGTTTCTCGACCGTCTTCATAGTCTCGGCCGCTTCCTTGTCCTCCATTTCGTCAACGTCGTCCTCTATCTCGAACTTTGTCTCAATTAGATCGTCTATGGCTTCATCGTATTCGCCATTACTGACTTTGTCCATAATTTTTTCGAGTTTCTTTTCCTCGTTCTCTATAGCTTTCTCCACCACCTTTGTGTCCTCTTCGGACAGGTAGTCTTTCAACTCGTCGACGTGTTCACTGACTTTGGAGATTTTCTCTTGAACTTCTTCCTGGATCTTAACTAGGCGCTTCTCCTTAACCGCCTTAATTTCCTCCTCAAGATCCTCCGGAGGCTCCGTTTCCTCGAGTGAAGGCTTGTCACTTTCATCTAATTCTTCGAAGCTTTCCTCGGCCGCCTCTGGTTTATGGCTTAGGTATTTCTCCCAAGTGTTCCTGAACTGTTTCAAAGCATACAAGTACTGCCCCGTGGCCTCTCTAGAGTCCTCCGTCTCCTCGGCTTCGTCCATAGCATACAGCGCTTCCTCTAGTTTGTCCATTGTATCTGGCGGGAGCTCTAGTTCAAGGAGGTATAGGAGTTCGTCTCGTCTCGCCTCTGCTGCCGCTTTAATCTCTTCGTAGACCTTGTCGCTGACGTTGCTGTTCTGGCCGTCTTCATCGCCCTGGTCGGTTCCTGTGACTGCCGTGCCAGCGTGTGCTATCTGGGCAAACGGAGCAGCCACTAGGAGCAGTAATAGAACCATGGCGATTAGCTTAGCCCTCATTGTCGCTGCACTGGTACATTTGGACACATTTCTAGTATTAGAAGAACACTGCGGAACGATCTGGAACGATCTATCCAATTTAATACACCGAATTTAATAAAAACATAACATAACTAGTATATTTGCTTTGTTTTCGACGTGATAATCGATAAAAAATGGGCATAAATTTATTATAAAATCGTTTTTTGGATATATATTTCAAATCTGTATCTATAATACATATTTGGATGGCTCATGGTTTTTTCAGGGGCAAAATTATCTTACCTTTAAGTAGATCCCAATGGATGAGATTACCACTAAAACGACGATGCCAACATATGGTATCGAGAACTCGTTGGGCTCCTTAGCTGAGATTGCCAGCTCGTATGCATGTTGAGCAGTTGCCACTGCTTGCCGATATTTACCATCGCCAAAATACTCAATACTTTTATTCAGATCTAGCTTGGATTCGCTAAGACCATCTGTCCTACCCTCCCCTTCGGCCTCCATAACGGCTTTCTGCGCCTTTTCCATCTCTATTGACGCTGCATCGGCGTTCTCTATGATGCTTACAGCTATTCCGAGCACATCGTTCGCGTTGTTCTTTGCCTCGAGGAAATGCCCTTGGTCAAACAAGTCTTGGGCCTGGCTCAGGAGTTCCCTTGCCCCAGTTAAAATATAGCCATCAGCCTCTTTCTTGGAAATATAAGACTCGGCTTTCATGATGGAGTTCTCCGCCTCCTCGTCCAGTCTAGGTAACCCTAAGATGTAGTAGACGAATATTTCTCCAGGCTCGAACTGGAAGTATTGTTTGTCGCCGACTGTGCCAATATTTGTTGGGATGCTGCTCATATCGAAGAAGGCAGCTCCCTTCGGGAGTATTATAGTCGTCTCTACCGGAGAAGTGACGTTTACAGACCATATCACGCCGTTGCAAAACGTTAGATTATATGTAAGGTATGTAAAGTGGAGCTCTGATGCGCCGATGCTGTCCACGATCACGTTGTCTCCGTCCGTCGATGACCCGAGGGGGTAACCCTCCTCATCGTAGATCACCAAGTTGATGTAAGGTGGCCCGAAAAGCTCCACATCGACTCGCAACCTATCAGGATCGGACTCAACATCATACTCAACCTTAGTTGTCCCATCAGAGAACGTCGTTAAGGTAAGCGATGTCGGCGAATATTCAGCATTCACAATTTTTACAGGCAGCATCAGTAACATGAATATAAATATTACTAAGACTGACTGTGCTCGCCGCATATAGCTTCGTCTTCTGAGCCTCTAACTAGATTTATAAATTTGATATGTTCTCCATTCAATAATCTGATACCTGAAACTAAAGCATTGAATAGTCACTGATCTGTCTTCATCTATCACATGAAAATATGGGTGTTTAAATAGTGCTATATTATTTGAGTTATAATTTTCAACAAAAATAATATCGATAGTCTGCGATATTTTAAATGAAGCCAAAAATCAGATGTAAAATGTTCCAGAATGTTCCAACATATTCTTATTATATCTGGTTCATGTCGTTCTTATTACGATGTTAGACATGAAACAAGAATCTGATGTATTGATTGATATGCATCAAGATGATACTTGTTTCAGGGATGTTCCTGGAGTAAATAATGTACATGTTAATCGTAATATATTGATTGTAGACGATGATGATGATATTATTGATTGTTTTAAATTCATCTTCGAATGTGAAGGATTTAAGATAGAGTGTGCGCGAAGCCCCGACGAGGCCTTGAACAAGGCTCGGGAAAAGAAATACGTGGTAGCCATACTGGATTACATCCTGCCTAATATGAGAGGCGACGAACTGGCCGAGAAACTGCATGATATTGATGAATCCATTAACCTCATTTTCATCAGCGGATACACTGACGCGGAGGAGACCATCAACAGGAAAGGTATAAGTGCCTACAGGTTCTTCATGAAGCCCATAAACCCAGAATCATTGATAGACGCCATAAAATCAATCGCAGCCGAGCCCCCACACACATATACTCCGGTTACTCAACCCTTAGCCATAACCTAGAAAAATAGGTAAGATTTACCGACCCCTAATTTTATTCGATGATGCTGCTACTTTTCCATATTCATTTTATACTGACAAAAACAGGAAAACCAGATTCGATTGAGCAAAGCAGCTATACTGATCGTGGATGACGATGAAGACATCCTCTACTTTTTCAGAGTCCTGTTAGAGGAGAATGGATACACGGTCAGCACCGCCGCAACCGGAGAGGAGGCGCTTAAAAAAGCAGAGAAAAATAGATACGAACTGGTTCTACTTGACTACAAGTTAACGGATACAAGCGGCGGAATCATCGCAGACAAGCTTAAAAAAATGAACGAGTCCGTCCAGATAATCTACATAACCGGCTACAGCATGAAGAACGGTGAGATACCGACAAACGAGGCAGTCAGAGAGATTCTAGTCAAGCCAATCCAAGAACATTTGCTGCTTAGGGCTATCAGCGAAGCGGTGGCTGGTCAAGGTGTTCAAACGGAGTATGAAGGGTGAGAAGAAGTGAAGCTGAAGAAGAAACTTGTGCTAATCTTCAGTGCGAGCTACATCCTCATTTTCATGTGCTTCTTCATAGCCTCTAACACCTTCCTCATGAAGGGCTTCTTAGAAATCGAGGACTCTAATATTAAGAGACAGACCGAGCTGGGACTAAAGTCTCTTGACCTCAGGATCGACGAGCTCGATCAGACCACCCACGGCTTCGCGGCTCGTGACGACACATATTATTACATCGAGAGCGGCTTGAAGCACTTCATCAACGAGTTACTGCTCAGTTCAACGTTCATCGACTACGAAATAAACTTCATGGCCTTCCTGAACGGCGAGGGAGACATCATCTGCAGCAAGGCTTTCAACCTCGTGGAACTGAAGAACATTCCCTTTCCCGGTTCAATAAGAGAAGCCATCGAGCAGCATAGTGTTCTCAAGAATTACAATGAAACCGACAATGGGGTCTCGGGGATCTTGATGACTCTGGATGGGCCGATTCTCTTGTCGTCAAGGCCGGTAATCACCACAGAGGAGAGTGGGCCAATAATCGGGACGCTGATATGTGGAAGATATCTCGATTTCCTAGAGGTCGAGAAACTCAAGGAGTCCACCTTCCTTTCACTGGAAGTGATAGACGTTAATGATGTCAATTCACTCGGCTCCAATAAACCAGAGTCTTTGGCTTTAAATGGGAGCCAGATATCGATAGAGAGGCAGGGCTACGATACCATAATAGGGTATTCCGTCCTATACGACATCTTTGAAGAGCCTATCCTCGTCCTCAAGGTCGACTCGCCTAGAGACGTCTACACCCACGGACTGCTCGTCTTCGCATACTTTGTAGGTTCAGGCGTCCTAGCGGGGGTCGTGATCGCGTTGCTGTCGATATTCGTCATGAACCACTTCATACTTACACGGATAGTGAAGCTAAGCAAAGATGTCAGCGAGATAGACCCGCATATGATAGCGACGACGAAAGTATCAATCCCCGGGGACGACGAGGTCTCGATGCTCTCGGAGAACATAGACGCGCTGTTTGATGCGCTTAACCTGTACCAGCACCGCCTCAAGGAGAGGGAGAGGATGGCCACCATCGGGGAGACCTCAGCCATGGTGGGCCACGATCTGCGAAACCCGCTGCAGGTAGTCTATCTGCTGGGCTCGAGGCTCGGCAAGAAGATCGGGGTCCTCAGGGACGGCGGCGTAGACGACTCCGATCTAAAGGATCTAGAGTATATCGAGGAGAAGCTCTGGGAGCAGACCAACTACATGAACAAGATCGTCTCAGACCTCCAGGACTTCTCGAAGAACATCATGGTAGTCTACGAGGACGCGGATCTTGAGCAGATGGTGATCGACGTCATAGGGACTCTGAAGATTCCGGATGATGTCGAGGTCTCAGTAAGGCTCGACGAGGGGCTGCGGAGCGTCCGGGCTGACGGAAACCTGTTTAAACGCGTCTTCACCAACATGTTGACCAACGGCATCCAGGCGCTGCCTGAGGGAGGATCCCTGACTGTCACGGGGACAGCCTCGGATGACGAGGCGACCATTGTAGTTTCTGACACTGGGGTCGGGGTCTCCGAGGAGAACATGAATAAGCTGTTCCAGCCGCTGTTCACCACCAAAGCGAAGGGCACAGGTCTCGGGCTCGCCGTCTGTAAACGCATCGTGGAGGCTCACCACGGGGAGATAACCGTGGAGTCCGAGGAAGGCGTGGGAACCTCGTTCACCATCAAGATCCCGATGCATCCTGAGGAGGAAGACGAGAAGAGTTCAGATGAGATCGGAGTCTCCGATGCAGAGGAATCACCCGAACTTCAAGAACAGCAAGCTAAGAACAGTTAGCCCGGCTTCTCTTCTTCCTTTTCCTCGTATTCCTCTTCGATGAAGGCTGTCAACGCGCTCTGCGCCGTGTCGGCCGTCTTTAGCCTCTCCCACTCCCGCTGGTCCACGGTGCCACCGATCTGCTCCTTGATGGTCACCGCCAGCCTGGGGCCTATCAAAGGCAGAGCCGTCAGCTGCCTAAGCTCGGCCCGCTTCAGCCTAGCTATGCTTGTGAACCCGGAGTTGTAGAGCACCTGGGCCCTGACACGGCCTATACCTTTGAGCCTGACTAGGGGCAGCAGCTTCTCGGAGACTCCGTGTTTGACGCGGTCCCTGAGCTTGCGTAGGTGAAGCCTAGGCTCCGGCATCTCTAGGACGTCGGCGAGCTCGTGGGCGGAGTACAGCAGCCACTCCGCGTTGGTGGCGGCGCTGTACCTGTCCCCCGGCTGCACGTTGTATCGCTCCAGGAGGTCGTTCTCGGAGACCTCCTTTATCCACGCCTCTAGGACCATGGCAGTCTTTACCTCGCCGAGGAAGTTCTCGTAGTCGATGTAGTCGTATGCCTCGCCTACTTGGACGGCTAGCTCGTCCCTGTGGTCCTCGAAGTAGGTCTCCACGATCTCCAGGTCTTTCCGCCTGGGCCTGAGTATGGGCCTCATGTCCGGGGTGTGACATACGAGTTGGAGCCAAGTGAAGTCTGTGACGTCGAGGGCTCCCCGTTTGAGGCCGTCCCTCATGACGACCGCGGTCAGCGGGTCGATGTATAGCTCACTCACGCGGCGACCGAAATCGGTTGCGTGGAGCCTGTCCCGGCTGTACTCTATCATACCCTCCCTGTGGAGGTAGCGGAGCATGTTGCCTATGATGAGCTTGATGCCCGACGTGGGGTAGTTGTAGCCGTAGAAGGTTGAGCCGAAGAAGTCGAGTAGGCCGCCCTCGGTGTGGGCGTAGTCTGAGGCGACGGCCGCGAGGGTGTGGCCGCGTAGCGCCGACTCCTGGGCCAGGCGGCTGTCGATCCTCTCGGGCTCAGAGAGGATATAGTCGGTCATGAGGTAGTCCTGTTCGTCCTCGGAGGATGCTATTAGCAGGGCCTCGCCGACGTCGTCGTACTGGGGTCTCCCGGCGCGGCCGCTCATCTGCTTGTACTCCAGCACCTTTATGGGTTGCATGCCGTACCCCGGGACGAACCTCCTGTAGTTGCCGATCACCACGGTTCTGGCGGGCAGGTTGACGCCTGCTGCGAGGGTCGGTGTGGCCGAGAGGATCTTGATGTACCCCGCCTTGAACGCGTCCTCTATGATCCTTCTATGCTCCCTGTTGAGGCCGGCGTGGTGGAACGCTGCTCCACTGGATACGCAGCCCGCGAGGTCGTCTGTTAGCCTAGTCTTCTCCCCGCGGACAGATATGTCTGCGGCGATCCTATGGAGCTCGGTCTCCTGTCGCTTCGACAGTGTTTTCTTCAGGGCGTTCCCTGCCGTGCGGGCCGTGGACTCCGCGCGTCGTCTGCTCTCGACGAAGATGAGTGTCTGCCCCCCGTCCGTTATGGCGTTGAGGGCCAGGTTTATGTGGTCCTGCTTGTGGAAGCCCTCGATGTTTCTCACCGAGCCGTCCTTGAAGGTGATGTGGTTGCCCAGCGAGACTCCTTCGCGTAGCTCGACGGGTCTCCAATCTGTGGTGACGCTCTCGGCGTCCAGCCAGTCCGCTATCTCCTCCGCGTTCCGTATGGTTGCGCTGAGGGCCAGCACCTGGATGTCTGGGCTCATCTGCCTTAGCCTGGCGAGGCTCACCTCCAGAGTGGGGCCCCGGTCGCTTCCTATGAGGTGTATCTCGTCGGCGACGACTAGGCTGATGCCGGTCATCCATGGGCTGCGGTGCCGCAGGAGGCTGTCGCATTTCTCGTTGGTGCAGATGACTATGTCGTATGCCTCCAGCCAGGGGCTGCTGTTGTCCATGTCCCCCGTGCTCACGCCTACCCTGATCTTCCTGCCGTTTTGCTTCACTAGGTCCGTGTAGACTTGGAACTCCTCGTACTTCTCCCACGTCAACGCCCTGAGAGGCGTCAGGTACAGCACCTTCCCCTGTCGCTCAAGGATGTGCTTCATGGCGCAGAGCTCGGCGATGAGGGTCTTGCCGCTGGCCGTTGGGCTTGCCAGGACCAGGTTTCCCCCGTCTAGCACCCCGGTCTCTATGGCGTCTGCCTGAGGAGGGTACAGCTCCTTGAGGCCCCTGTCGGCTAGGATGCGTTTTACTTGGGTCGGTACGTCTAGTTCCGTTACGTTCACGTGGGACAGCTCTCTGAAGACTTGACTCCTATCAAGAATATATGGGGTTGGGTCACCCGTTGGGCAGCTTCTCCCGGGTGAGCTCCACCAGGCGGTCCACGGCTTTGCTTACCCTGGCCTCCACCTCGCCCTGGTCCTCGCCCAAGGAGCTGACCCAGAGCCTGATGCCTTCCTCCCCGTAGGGCTTCACCAGGGACTTGACGTAGACGCCGGGTGCCTCCGCCATGACCTGGTCGATGATGGGGGCCAGGGTGGACTCGTCCCGGAGGGGCAGCGCCACGATCCTCTCGGCGTAGACTTCCCTCACCATACTCTTCAGTATGGGCGTCACCTGGTCGTCGAATATCCACTTCAGCTCCAGGGGGACACCGGGCAGACAGATTATGGTGGAGCCCTTCGCCTCCAGGAGGACCCCTGGAGCGCCGCCAACCCTGTTGTCCAGGGGCTTGGAGCCCAGGGGGAGTATTGCCATCTTCCTGCGGCTGTCAGTGATCTCCCCGCTCTCTATGATGCCCCGCTCGTGGAGCATCTTGTACTGGCGCGTCACTATGTCTAGGGACGCCTGGTCTAGCTCTAGGGGCAGCTTCAGTCCATATGCCACTCCTTGGAGGGTCATGTCGTCGTGGGTTGGCCCCAGGCCCCCGGTGGTGAAGACCAGGTTGCAGCCATCCTTTAGAAGCCGGTTGAGGGCCTCCCCTATCTCCTGTACGTTGTCTCTGACGGTGATGGTCTCGTGGACCTGGAACCCTAGGGGTTTGAGGCGGTTGATGATCCACTGGCTGTTGGTGTCGAGGACGATGCCGTCCAGTATCTCGTTGCCTACTACGAGGATGCCTACTGTGTTCAAGGTGTGTGAGATGTGGGTTGTGGGGTGATAATTGTTACTCTACGTGGAGCGTTATCTTGGTGGTTGTGGGGATGGCCTGTTCGATGCTTTTGGTGATGTGGCAGTATTCTTTGGCTCGTTCGGCGCATTTCTGGTTCAGCTCTTGGTTTTCTCGGTCGCTCCATACCTGTATGTCTATGTGGATGCCTGTTACTCTGTATCCGTTTGTGTTACTGAGTTCGATGTCTGATGATACGTTTACCGTTAGGTCTCGTGTTTCGGCGTCGAGGATTCGGCGGTAGTAGTTGAAGGTGTTTATTATGCAGCCTGCGAGGCTCGTCATGAACAGCTGGTCTGGGCAGGGGGCTGTCTCGTTTCCGCCGTGCTCGTGTGGGGTGTCGAAGGGCTGTGTGAAGCCGTCTAGTTGGGCTGTTCCTCCTGTCTTGTGGTCCCATTTCGCCTCTGCGGTGTAGTGGAGGTGTTTCTTGAGCCTCATGCCTTGTTTCTCTGCTTTGGCGGCTCTTAGGGCTTGCCCTCCATGTGTGTCATGTAGGTTGATATATCGAGAAAAAAAATCTTGGATGTTCCTAGTTACAAGGAATAACTGAATTTCAATAATCGTTTAGAGATGCATGCATGCCAAATAATATTTACTATTTGATTTCAAATAAGTCTCATGTCTTCCATGGATATCGGTGAGAAGGATTCAATTAAAGAAATAATAGTACTTATCGAGAGACAACTCTCTCAAAGAAAATCGATGAGCGTTAAAATTACGCCTATTGAAGAACTTGTCGGAGTAAATAAGACTTATAGGTGCAGCATGGAAACAACTTCTGGTGCTAACGTATCCACTGAATCCATCATAATAAAACACAAACCCTTGAAATCTTTATCGTCCCAACATGAACGACAACAATTACATAGTATATTTATGGATTTAGCAGACTATACAAAAAGATTCAGCAATGAAATAGCAGCATTGACCTATCTTAACGGCATACAATTCACAACCACAATCTATCCAACTCTAATCCATCATGACACCAAGAATCTACTAATAGTAACCAAAGACATGGGCAACACCCCAACAATGATGGACACACTGAACCAACCTACTCTCAAAGACCCAGAGAAATACCTCAGGAACTATGTCAAACTATTAGCCGAACTACATAAACACACGATCCACAACTGGCATCAATTCAAGAAAATCCAGAAACAATTCAATACTTCTTCCCCACTCAGTGACTCTACAATTGATTTCCGTAATTATTCATCTGATTTCGCTGCATTCCTTGACTATCTATCTTCACGTTATGAGCTTGATAAAGAAGCTATAATCAAAGAGTTCAACCATATCGAAGAAATTATTTTCAACCCAGATAACGAGCTCCATGGGTTTATACACGCAGATTCAGGGATTCAAAATGTCAATGTAAACCTTGAATCTAAAGAAATGATCTTGTTTGACTATGAATTCGCGGATACTGGTTATATTTTGCTTGACCTTGCAGGTTTATTCCTTGGGTTTCCTCAATCTGGAAAAGGTAAAAGAGTTCCAAGTAGATTTTATGATATGTTAATTAAACAATATTTCGATTCTTTTTCTATAGTCCAAGATAATCCTAGAGAAAAACTGGTATTTGCATTATTGCATTGGACGATTGGACGTATTATCTGCTCATGGATGTTTTATCTTAAGGATAATCTTGATAGTATTAATGACGTTGATTTTGAAGTCTTGAATAGAATGTTCACTTCAAACTATGAGTGTTTGAATTTCCTTGAGAATGAGAGAGGGTTTACGTACTTGAGGAGATTCATTGAAGTTGTCCAGTTATTTATCTCAAATACATGGAAGCCTGTGGAACTCTTAGATTACTTCTCTTCATTTTTATTTACATAATAAGCAAAGTATAGAGAGATATCTCCACTGGTAGTAGGGTTCAAGCTCCACCTACTGAATATTGACGAGATTTTATATTTTCATTAACCATAGTTATATTGAGAATTTCAATATCCTTGTCACATGGAACTATGTAAAATATTCGTGGTGGATCATGTTTTTACACTATTTTGGATCAGAACGAAGCTGTTCTGGGGTTTATTTCATCATAGACGGGCTGGTTTCGGCTGGGATGGGTTGACCCCCCTCCCCCTACCTTGTCCCGAGTAGGTCCAGGACGGTTTTGACTAGTGCTCGTGTTATCTGTGGCAGGGATTCCGTGTCCACCCACTCGTTCGCCTCGCAGGTGTTCCCACCGGACGGCCCCATCATGATGACGGGTACTCCCCCATGCACTGCGATATGGTTGGTATCCGCCACGCTCCGCGCCAGAGCCAGCCTGACTTCCCGTCCCAGCTCTGCCTCGAGGTTTCGTTTCGCCGTCTTTACTAGCTCCGAGTCAGGAGGGGTGATGTAGCTGGTGGGCGCCGGCGTGGGTCGTTCATCCCAGGTCAACTCGTAGCGGCCCTCGATCCCGGCGTCGACGATCATCTGTCTTATCTGCTGGGCCGCCTCCTCGACGCTCTGACCCGGCAGTATATGCCTGTCGATGGTTACCTCGGCGAGCTCAGGCACATAGATCTTGTCTCCGCCGCTGTGGAACCCTGTGACGCAGAGGCTGCCCCTCATCTCGTACTCCGGCATGTAGCCGAACCCGTCCGGCTTATGCTTCTCAAACTCCGCGACCACTTTCGCTGCGTCCACTATCGCGTTGACTCCCTCATCGTAGGCCGCGCTCACCGCGCTCCCGTAGAACCTGAGCTTGAAGACGTGTCTACCCAGCTGCCCGATGATGATCGTCGCGTGCGCAGCCGGCTCAGGCACGACGCAGTACCTGCAGTCCTTGAGCATCCCTGTCTTGATAAGCTCGTGGACGCCTCGGCTCCAGTACTCCTCGTCGCTGGTGCCGCTGATGATCAAGTCGCCGCCCAGCTTGACGCCGGACTTCACGATGGCTTTAACCGCCTCCAGTGCACAGGCTACACCAGCCTTCATGTCGTGGGCGCCCAGCCCGTAGAGCCTGCCCTCCTTTTCTACCGCCTTGAATGGATCCGTCTCCCATCCCTCGAAGGCGTCGAACGTGTCGATGTGGAAGTTGAGCATCATATTGGGTCCACTTCCTCCTTTGAGGACAGCTGCCACCGTGTCTCCAGCCTCCTCGACGGGGAGCCGGGTGACGTCGCTCAGCCCCAGTTCAGTGAAGTAGTTGATCATCCAGTCGGCGATCCGCTGCTCTTTCCCTGTCTCCGAGGGTATCTCGACGAGGGTCTTGGTGAGCTCCACCACCCTCTCACCTGAAATAAGGTCCAGTGGATTCAAGTTGTTCGAGGATAATGCTCAACACAAACGTAATAAAATGATTGACTGAGATATTCTACACCTCAAGTCAATCTATAAAGGATAGAGATCCATTTATTGCATATTTTTGTTAAATCCGAGTCTTCATCCAGCCGATATATGCGTTAAACTTAAATCACCGGTTGGGGTGGGTTGATCGGCTCGGTGAGGATTATGAGCTGCACAGTGGTTGTTGACGGTTTCTACGGGGACGGTGGAAAAGGAAAGATAGTGTCATACCTCGCGGTGTCGGACGACGCCGCAGTCTGCGTGAGGGGCGGCGTGGGGCCCAACGCCGGCCACACCGTTGTCAAGGACGGCGTCAAGTACAAGCTCAGGATGGTGCCCTGCGGCTTCGTGAACGAGAGGACCCTCCAGCTGATAGGGCCTGGCGTGGTAGTGAACCCCGAAATCTTCCTGAAGGAGGTCGAAGAGACGGATATAGAGGGCCGCGTAGGGTTAGACCCTCAATGCGCCATAATAGAGCTCAAGCACATCGAGCTGGACCGTAAGGGCCATCTCAAGGAGAAGATCGGTACCACTGGGACCGGAACCGGCCCCTGCAACGCCGACAGGGCCATGCGCACCGCGAAGATGGCGAGGGAGATACCCGAGCTTGAGCCCTACATAAAGGACGTGCCGCAGCTCGTGAACGACGCGCTGGACCGCGGCGAGAACGTGATACTTGAGGGGACGCAGGGGACCTACATCAGCCTCTACCACGGGGGATACCCGTACGTCACCAGCAACGACGTGTGCGCCGCCGCCATATGCAGCGACGTCGGCGTCGGCCCGACGAGAGTCGACGAGGTGGTGCTCGTCTGCAAGGCCTACGTGACCCGTGTAGGCGCGGGGCCTCTGGAGGGCGAGATCAGCTACGAGGAGGCCAAGAGGAGAGGCTGGGACGAGTACGGCACCGTCACGGGCAGGCAGAGGAGGGCAGCCCCCTTCAACCACAGGCTGGCGAAGAGGGCGGCCATGATCAACGGGGCGACGCAGCTCGCCATAACCAAGCTGGACATACTGTACCCCCAGTGCAAAGGCGCTAGCAGCTACGACGACGTGCCCGACGAGGGGAAGGCTTTCATAGCCGAGATCGAGGAAAAGGTCGGGCTACCAGTCACTCTCATAGGCACCGGCCCCGGCGTAGAGGAGATCGTAGACAGAAGGTAGCTAGCCGAACAAGCCCCTCTTCTTACCGAGTTCCCGGTCCAGCTCCTCTATGAGCTGCCGCTGCTTTCTGGTGAGCCTCTTAGGCACCGTGACGGTTACATGAACCAGCTGGTCCCCCTGCCCGAAGCGCCCGCGGATTCCCTCCCCCCTCATCCTTAGTATGTCGCCGTTCTGGGTGCCGGACGGAACCTTCAGGCTCTCGGCTCCTTTAAGCGTGGGCACCTCTATCTCCGTGCCCAGCGCCGCCTGGGGGAAGGATATCTCTGCCTCGTAGATTACGTCCGTGCCGCGCCTGATCAGGTGCTTGTGAGGCTTGATCCTGACGAGGACGTAGAGGTCGCCCGGGGGGCCTCCGTATCTCCCCGACTCGCCTTGGCCGCGGAGGTTGAGGTAGACGCCGTCGTCGATGCCCTCAGGCACAGAGACCTGTATGGTGCGCCGCTTCTCCTCCAGGCCGTTGCCGCCGCAGAGCCTGCACGGGGTCTCGGCTAACTTTCCTCTTCCGTTACACCGTGGGCACGTGGTGACTGTGATCATCTGGCCGAAGAGGCTCTGAGTCCTCTGCTGTATCTGCCCCGAGCCGCTGCACCTTGGACACGTGGTGACCTGGGTCCCTGGTTCAGCTCCGTTGCCTCCGCATCGACTGCACTTCTCGAGGCGGTTGAGGCTAAGCTCCACGGTTGCGCCGAAGGCAGCTTGCTCTAGGGTGATCTCCACCCGGGCCTCCAGGTCCCTGCCTCTCCTTGGGCCCGTGCGGCTGGTGGCCCTGAAGCCGCTGAACCCGCCGCCGAATATGCCGCCGAAGATACGGCTGAAGAGGTCGTCGCCGAACCCCATCTCCCTGAAGATGCTGCTGAAGTCGGCGCCCCTGAAGATGTCCTCGGTGCTGTATGCTCCGCTGATGCCTGCGTGGCCGAACCTGTCGTACTGTTGACGCTTCTGGTCGTCGCTGAGGACTGCGTAGGCCTCGCTTATCTCCTTGAACCTCTCCTCGGCGTCGGGCTCCTTGTTCCGGTCGGGGTGGTACTTGAACGCCAGCTTCCTGAAGGAACGCTTTATGTCGTCCTGAGAAGCGCCGCGCTCGACGCCAAGAACCTCGTAGTAGTCACGCTTCTCAGACAACCGACTTCACGTCCGCCCAGTTACGCTGATTCTTCCGAGACCCTCGGTTTATAAACGTTATCAGTTGAAGAGAAAAATGTGGTGGGGCTACCTGGGGGTATCCGGGTGCCACTTCCTCTGGACCTCCAGGGTCTTCCTCATGCCCGTGGCCTCGAGGTGCTCGACGATCTTGTTCAACGGCGTGTGCTCCGCGATCTTGTCCACCTGGGTCGCCAGTCTGAGCAGCAGCCTCGCCATGACCATGGAGCCCTCCTGGAGGTTCCGTGGGTCGACCTTGTCCATCATGTCGGCGGTGGTGTGTCCCCACCCCCTGCCCACTATGAGCTGCTGGATGCTTGGCTCGGTGTGCATGTATATGCATGGAACCCCCTGCATGTAGAAGGGCCAGTGGTCGCTGGCGGCGGACGTCCCCGTAAGTATCTCCGTCGGGTACTTCGTCTCCTCCAGGAACTCTTCGAGCCAGTCCTTCATCCCGGGGGGCTGGTAGACGGTGAACGCGGCGTGCTGGGTACCCTGCTTGTACGCCAGGCCCCCAAGCTCTAGGTTCACCATGATGCCGGTCCTGGGCATGTCGTCGACGTGGTCCGCGACGTAGCAGGTGCTCCCGGTGACGCCTATCTCCTCGCAGGCGAAGCAGATGAACCTGATTCCCCTCCTCAGCTTGCCTCTGAATGGCTTGAAGGCGCGGGCCAGCTCCATGGTGACCACCGTGCCGCTGAGGTTGTCCATGGCGCCCTGAGCTATGTCGTGGCCGTCGTAGTGGCCGCCCACCACTATCCACTCGTCTGTCTCCCCGGGCAGCTCCGCGACTATATTCGCGGACTCGGTGTCGGGGATGACCTTGCTGCCGTCGCTGAGCCGGACCCTCAGCGGCTTATCCTTGGCGAGCCTCAGCATGTGGCTCCCCGTCTCGAGGCTCACCCCAACCCCAAGTATCTCGCCTCCCATCCTGTAGCTGGGCCTGAGGCTGCCCGTCGGCGGGAGCTGCCCCGGGTTATGGTTCATGAAGATGAAGCCTACGGCGCCGTACTCCACGGCGTACCCGTACTTGGTGCGTCTGTGGACCCTCTTCCCCTTGGGGCTCGTGGCGCTTGAGCACATCACAATCTTGCCTTCAACGTCTTTGGGGTCTACGGCCTCGAACTCCTCGGGGCTCCCGGTCCCCAGATCGATTACCTCGGCGTCAACCTCGCCGCCCGGGCTCATCGCCAGGCTTATGGCCTCGAACTCCCGTTCAAGAGGCTCCTTCATCTCGAGCTTTACGGGGCCCCGCCTCCACCCGTTGTAGTTGAAGGGCTCGGCGCGGGCGTCCGCGTAGCCGTACTCCTTGAGCTTCTCGACCATGTACCTCTGAGCCTCTTTTTCGCTGGGGGTCCCGGCGAATCGGCTGCCTATCTCGTCGGCCATGACGAGCATGTTCTCGTGTATCTCGCTGTTCTGCCAGATGTCGCCGATGAGCGTCCTCTCGGCTTCCACGTTAACTCTACTGAGCATTGGGATCAAACAGAACTGTTTGACGGACTATTAGGGGTTACCCGTCTGGATGGATGTAGTAGGTGATGAACGAGCCTTGGCTTGACCCCCTGAGGTATACGGTGCTGAACCAGATGACGCATGCCTCGTCGCAGTGGTAGATGCTATCATAGAGGCTGTGGTCGTAGACAGGCGCGCTCAGGGAGTCTCTGAAGATGCCATAGAACTCGTTCCAATCCTCGATCTCTTGTCTCTCGATCCTGACGGAGTTTTTGTATTTTCTTTTTATACTCTCCTCCCACTCCTCCATGTCGCCCCAGGCCAACGTCCCGTCGAGCTCGTAGCCGCGGGCCACAAGTAACTTGACTTTCCGGGCGTACTCCCTTCCACTAACGGACATCTGTGTCCCGGCGACAGCTAAGACGACGGCGATGAACAGCCCGACGGCTAGTATAGTCTTCTTCTCCTTTTTGTCGTCCTTCTTGAAGCGGCTCACAGGGTACGCCGTAACTGGATCGTGGGCAGCCGCCTAAATGGGTTAAGGAAGAGAAATCTCTAGGCTGGTTATGTGTCTGGAAACAGGGTTACTGTTTCTTTTCCTCGTCCACGACCTTGAAGTCGGCGTCCACAGTCTTCTT
>Ga0265592_1000497_pt1 | contig 20270 bp, 22 predicted proteins | sample saktaG_7_FD_190141 | JGI IMG/M metagenome (GOLD analysis project Ga0265592, IMG submission 190141) | Saline water microbial communities from Sakinaw Lake, British Columbia, Canada - sak_2010_1_5_120m | ecosystem: Environmental > Aquatic > Non-marine Saline and Alkaline > Saline ... | reverse complement strand
AAACTTGTGTAGATCACATCCGACATAATACATGGTGATTCCTCCTTTGTTAATTGTTATCCTTTGACAGATATATTTTAACAAATGTAACGTTGGAATCACCATTTATATCTCACATATTATCAGGTCTCAACTTTCAACAAAAAACAGGAATTGATACGAACCGGGTTCCGTGAAGAAGTAAAATTCAAACCATCTAAAAATATTCTCACCCAACCTATTGACAAATTCCCGTAGTATGACATACGACTTTAAAAAATCATTCACCAGAACCATCAAAAGTTTGCCGGATGAAAACAAAGAAGAAATAAAACGTCTTGCCTTTGAAATTATCGACCTTGTTTCCACTGGCAAAAAACCCTCAAAAGGGCATGGTCTGACTCGTTTACGCAAAGATTATTGGGAAGCTCGGACAACTATTCACAAAAGGATCTTATACCAATTACAGAAAATAATTACCCAAAAGATCGGGTAGGAGGCGGAATCACTTCCGCCGTCCTCCCACACCACCGGGCATACGGTTCCGTACCACGGCGGTTCCTGTTAGTTTCCGCTATATGGTCCTCAATGTCTGATGTCTTTAACCGCCAAACTTTACCTTGCGGATTCCGTCCACTACTTCCAACTTGGGCTCTCCTTCGAGACTTCTGGTCAGACGCTCAGAATATCAGTCCAACTTCTCCAACAGGTTCAGCCCTTCAGCGAAACATACTCGCCTACTATGACCTCTGCTGACTTCTGACAGTACTTCTCGCCATATCTCTATGGCGATAGTTCCTTTCCGTTGCTTTAGGGCGAGAGTTTCCAACTAATGCCCTTTCGGTTGCATTGTGGGTTCCTAATTCGTCCTTGGCAACAAAATACAACATACTATCAGACCTCCCCGGGTAATTCACAAAGACCTTCACACTTATGCCTGCCACATCTACGTCTACGCCTTCCGTGTATGTATTGAGCTTTAGAGATACTTGCCTCCTCACTCGACATATCCGCCTTGTATGTGATTTCTGTTCGTCAAGCCAGTGCTTTGCTTTCAGCTTCCTTCAGATTCTACCTCGCGATAGACACCCTTGCCGTTCAGCTAATGATTCCCCATACCGGGCTCATAGAGGACTTTCACCTCCTAGTCTTTGCGCCATGCCGGGCGCACAAGCAGAGATCCCGGCTCAAGGCCGGGATGGCAAATTGGGCGGCTGGGAGGGCAAATTGGGCGGCTGGGAGGGCAAATTGGGCGGCTGGGAGGGCAAATTGGGCGGCCGGGATGGCAAATTATGTGGCTGGGAGGGCAAATTGGGCGGCTGGGAGGGCAAATTGGGCGGCCGGGATGGCAAATTAGGGGATCGGGATGGCAATATTTGTATGGTTATATTTTTACGTTTAGCCGCACACCTTGCTATCCCGGCCTTGAGCCGGGATCTGTTATGCTCCACAAAATAGTCTAAGCACCTGACTTCCGCAATGGGACACCCAAAATTAATAATTACTTGTGAACGATATTGTAAAGAAGTTGCTGTTCCTTATCCATCTTTAACATAATCTTCTTGGAGTTCATAGAATCTGACGTTCGACATTCTATTTCATACATGTTCTGTGTCAATTCCGTTGCTCTTTTGGGGCTAAAGCCAGCTTTATTCTTATAAAGAAGCCTCTCCAGTTCTTTGTAGATTGTGTAGGCTACGAAAGCTATACAAATATGTGCCTCAATCCGTTTCTTTCGATAATGATGAATAGGACGAATTCTAAGATCAGTTTTGGAAATACGAAAAGCTTTTTCTATCTGCCACAGATGATGATAATTCTCAACTACATTTTTTGATGATAGTTTGGTATTAGTAACGTAGCCCTTCAATCCGTCCCAAAGAGAGTCTTCATTAATCTTTTCTTCATCTATTTCTACTTCAATTTTTCCCTTGAGTGTAAGGAATTTATTATATCCGCGGTTATTTATACTTTCCTTGGTTAATTTACCTGACTTTATTCTTTGGCCTAATTTCACTAAACCACGTTTTCTGTTATAAGAATCTTTCCTTTGCCTTTTACTTGAATAAGTGATAATCAATCGCGTACCATCGGATTTTTTTATTACAAAACTCTGATGCTCTTTTATGCCACGCGCTTGTTGTAATATCTTCTCTTTAATTTGACCAGTCTCATTCTTAATTCGAGCACCAATGATAAATGAATATTTCTCTTCAGTGAGATGTGCCATATTCTTCTTGGATAGTAAAGCCGCGTCGGCGACTATTGTAGGATTACCAAAATTATACTTGCTTCGAAATTTCTCTAAAATAGGTAAAAGTGTATGCCCCTCAAAAACGTTCCCTTCAAAAATATCATACCCTATCGGATAACCATGTTCTCCAACTAACAAGCCCAGCATTATTTGGGGATTCTGGAATTTTCCGTCCTTTGAAAAACCTATTTTCCGTAGGTCATCTTCGTCCTCCGCCTCAAAATACAGAGTTGTCATATCGTAAAATACAACCCCAATATTCTTTAATGTGCGTTTGGTATACTCAAATGCACATTGTTCCACGGTTTCCTTGTATTTGTCGCACAGCCTGTCTAAAAATCGATATATAGTATCCGGCTTAATGTGTAGTCCTCTGTACCTGTACAAATAATCCACGGTCTTAAGTTTACTTGTAGGATAAACCAATCGCGTAACGACAATATCTCGAAATAGGTCTTCTTTTACAATGTTAAAACCAATTCGGTCAAATAAAGTCCCAAAAATTATTTCGGGTCCGACAGTGTGTATTTGCGCGTTAGAAAGATCTTTTAAAAAATTTTCGATGATTGATTTTTCTTTGTTTTCAAATAAGAAAAATTCTCCTTGTTTCCCATCACATGTACGGATTATATGTCTTGCTTTATTGACTAACTGTTGAATCCTCTCCGGCGTCTTCGCGCATCCGACAGTTTTAGCAACCTTATAGCCATCTGCTTTGTTAATTATCTGAATACTAACAGATCCGCTTTTGTTTCGCTTCTTTCGTACAAACATTGCTATATTGTAAACGCGGGACACCCAAATTGAAAGATATTTCCATCTTTTCGTGCTTGTTTCCGTGGTTTTAGAAAGAAATTTTTAAAAGTGCGGAAGTCAGGAAAATAGTCTAAGCACATGCACGTACACATATCTTTCGTAGTTTAAAATGTGCAATTAATTAATGTAATTGGTATTATATATCCGATTAGCGAAGAGAAGTAGCAATCAATGCACGGCCACTCGGTGTAAAATTTCCGCAATAAAGGTTTGGTACTTTAGCCCCTTCTTTTTCGCTTTCCTTTTTATCAGCTTAATGTCATTACCATTCACCCCTTATTGTCATCATGACGTCTTTCTTGCGAGCGTGAATAGCGTTTGTAATTCCCCTTAGCTCCGCGCCAGTTACGGGGATATACTCGTTTCGAAGAAGTGCTTCTTCGATCTTCTTTTCCTCTTTTGTTAATTTTAGTTTTTTCATTTTATCTCACCTCTTTTATGTTTCTTCGTGTATTTTCGGCGTATTTACAATAGTACGTACGCAAATTTATTTATACGGGGTTTAACTCAGTGGAAAATGGGGACACTCCTTGTAACTCCTTTAATTTACCTTATGATGAGAAAAATAATTCCTAAGCTGAGAAAGCACAAAAAAAGCAGGAATTTTGCTATCGCTACGTTTTGCTTGATTAAACGAATAAATTGATACGAACCGGATCTTATAAAAAAGAACGCGAAAAAAACCACAATAAGCGGTAAAATGAAAGCAAAATTATAGAGACATAGAAGGCTAATCGCCTCGTATTTTAGCTGTTCCATCTTTAAGATGTACAATATCGTAGGCAAATATATTTGTCCCGTACAGGTTAACTCCGTAATAGATACAATAAAAGCGGTAATCACTATAGCTCCGGCAATATGTTTCAATCTTAAGTTTTTTGAAATCAAACGAGATATTCGCCTTTTTTTCTCTTCAGAGAGCTGAAGGATCATTTTATCTTTTCGACCCCTACAATAGTTTATGCAATCCGCCAGAGAAAGATACGCCAACACAAACAATACCATCGCCGCCGTAAGATAAATAAAAGGACCCATTTGTTTTATAAACAAAAAACTGCTCACTTTTAGCACACTCACACCAATAAGAAAATATGTCAAAAAAGTCACGGCGATAAACAAAAAACCTACTGCTAAAATCGTCTTTTTTTCTTTTCTGACTACAAACAAAGATGTCACAAAAAATATTATTGTAGCGAAAGCACAAGGATTAATTCCGTCAATGACCCCCGCGATCGCGACGGGTAACGCCTTAAAATTTTTAAATCTCTTCAAAATTTTGTTTTCCAACATTTCGCTATTGGATTTTTTAAAATCTTCGTACAGAAGGTTGCCTGAAAGAATCTCTTTTTTGCCGGTTTCCTGGACGCATTTTTCAATACCGGGATGATACTGATCGATTTCCGTAAAATAACGAGTCCCGATTATGAACGCTGGAGTGTACAATATTTTGTCTTTCGGAATATCAAATCTCCCGCCTAAATATTCATAAAACAGCGCGGATTCAGCGTCTTCAATATAAAATGTTTTAACGGAAAATTTTGGGTATCTTTTTTTGAGAAGCGCGAGATATTTTTCCATCCGTCTGCATTTCCCACAATATTTTCTTGTGGAAAATAAAATTGTTTCTATCTCTACGGCTTCAATATCGGGAGGTTGTAAGGGTTTTCGTTTCTGAAGTTTTTCAAGATTAAAAAATGGCAGAATTTTTCCTTCGTACGACTCAACCTTTTCCTCAAAACGGCCGGAAATTATTTCATCTTCTCCCATAAGATCATCATTGAACAAAATCGCGGGACCGATAGAAGTCTTTTTTTTGAAAAATTCTTCCGCGGACAAAAGCAGTTCAAAACCGTCCGGTTTGCTTATATCAAGCTCTATTGTTTGAATATTACGCTTCAGAATAATCGGCGTTATGTATTTCTCAACCGTTTCAACACATTCTTCGCATTCAGTGTCTACAAAAATGTAAATATTAACCGGAGTTGATTTGTTTCGTGGGGATAAAAAAACATTTTCTTCTTTTTGAGAAATATTTTTATTCGTGAAAAGGTTCTTGTTTTCTTTTTTTGCCGGAATTATATTCGCTCTCACCTCGATAAGCACGCGAGGGGAACCCGAATCATTTGAACATATGTATATTCTCTTTTGATCCGGTCCCTCTTCGCGTCCCGTGGAATCATAAATCGTTTCAAGTTCCGCTCTTTGTTTCGGCAAAATTCTATTAGTGGAAAGATTTGTTTTAATACACGAACAGGTCGTTCGCACGCTTTCTATAAACAGTTCACCCTCTCCGACATTTTTTATCAAAAATGTTTTTTTCGCGAGTCTTTCGGGCTGAACATCACCAATATCCCATTTGTAGTCATCAATTTCAATTCTACCGGTTTTAACGGTATTTTCTTGCGGCGAAACTTGTTCTTCCGCGGCGCTCCACGCGGTAAATACACCGAATACAAGGCAAGTCAACACTCCTATCATGAAAACTTTTTTTCTCATTTTCTTTAATCTAATCTCTTCTCGTATTCTCTTCACATACCTCCGTTCAACCTCGTAGGTTGGATTGAACCCAACCTACGAGGATGAACTTTCCTTAATTTTCTTCACTCCCTTTTCCAAAAACTCTGTTAACTCAAAAAAGTTGCCGGGAATCGATACAATATCATTGCTTTCGCTCTCCATTAAAAACATAACCGGCGTACTCAATATGGCATAGTCATTAGCAATAGTACCGTTCACTCCCCCTATAGCACGAAGATGTTTCAATTCGGGGAAACGGGTTTTTTCTATTTCCCACTTTCGAATTTCTGTTTCAGTTTCATCCAAACTGACAGCAACAATATCAAGTTTTTCTTTATTCGCGGGATCCTTGATCAATTGCTCGAGTTTAATTGCCAACTGTTTACAATGCGCGCAGTCGTTTGACCAGAATAAAAGCAATTTATAAGGCGCTTTGGTTTTCCATTTATGCAATTCAAACTTATTGCCTTCACTCTCGCCGATAACAAAATTAGGAGCTAAGGCTCCGGGAAATAACTTTGTCATTCCTTTCAATCGTTTGATTATTTGTTGTCTTTTTGAGGTTAAACAATTCGGATTGTTGATATGCTTTTCCAGAACGGACATTCCTCCGGTTATGCCGTAGGTTTCATAGCCATTATAGAAATAATCCACCATCCAGCCATAAACTTTCGGATCTCCTTTGGACGCTTTTTCACAAGCAACGCGCCCGGCTTCAATAAACTGTTTATCGCGAGACTCCTCGTCCACGGCTTGCATGGAACATAACCTCATATATCCATCCATAAACATGTTTAATTCGCGCGAACGGATGATAAGCGAATCGTTAAGATCAATTTGTTCGAAATAATTGTCTAACAATTGCCTGTTCCGTTCATCCTGTGAGGCTTTCCAATCTATTGCCGGCAAATACTGAAATCGAAACAACCTGCCGACATAAAGATCGTGGTGCGTCTCAGTTTGACCATTCAACCACGTGTTATACTCAACTCTACGTTTTTCAAACTCTTTAACCGCCTGCGCGTAGAGCTCTGATTCCGGGCTATCATAGTTTGACAAAAACTCTTTGAGAAAATACACCTGAGCGCGTTTTTCGTTGTTTTCTTCCATAAAAGCGAGATAAACCGTGTTCTCGGTTTCGCCGTCGCTGAATTTAGTTTTTTCACTGTCATGGATACGAAGCGGATCTATAGATAACTCTATATCCTGCTTGTTGATGAAGATGGTTTTTTCCGTAGGGTAAGGAGAATCGCTCTCTTTGGCGCGATAGTAAATTCTAAGTACAAATTCTCCCGGGGTGTATTGAATGGGTATTTTGAGAACAACGGTTTCCCCGTCCTTTATCTCCGGAGTCTTGGCGATGGGTTTAATGGCTTTTACCCCCTCAAAGGGTATTACAGAAATTTCTGCGCTGAATACTCCCTGTAAATGAACGGTAAGAAGACGTTCCTCCTCGCCTTGAGCCGCCAAAGCACCGGAAACCAAAACAACCGCACACCACAGAATCATCGCGCTTACAGCAAACCATTTTAAAATTCTTTGTCTCAGGTTATTAAATATCATTTTTCTCTACGTCTGTTAAAAACAATCCTCGATAATTTTCTGTTAAGGAGATTTAATAAGGATGAACATTCACTCAAATCAATATTGAGTAAAAAAGTGAGAGTATTTCTATTTTTACGTTTAGCCACACACCTTGCTATCCCGGCCTTGAGCCGGGATCTGTTATGCTCCACAAAATAGTCTAAGCACATGCGCGTACTCATATCTTTCGTAGTTTAAAATGTGCAATTAATTAACGTAATTGGTATTACCTCGCGCGTAAGATCCAAACAAATAGTTTTTTACTCCTTTTTAGGCATTTTCTCTACAATTGTGGATTCGTATATGGTAACTTTTTCCTTTTGGAAGGCGTCTTTAACCAGATCTGTTATGATTTGTTGATTGGTTTCTCTCATAAGTTCCGACTGAACTTGTCTTCGAACCTCTTCCAGTGTTCGGTCTTTGACCGGATCTTTTTCTTTGACATAAAAGATAAAGAGATCTCCATCTTTATTCGTCATTATCCGGCTTGTTATTCCGGCTTCAAGCGCGAACAGGGCTTTTTTGTCTTCAGGGCTAAGACCGTCCAATTCGGGTGAGCCGGGCATATCTTCCGACATCCAATTATCCATTTTAACCGCTTTACGTCCGGCAGTTTTCTTAAAAGACTTTCCTTTTTCTAACTGTGCCAACATTTTTTTAGCATCTTTCTGGTTTTTTGGCTTGACGTAATCTATCTTAACTTTTGCTTTGATTTGGTATTTATCCTTGTTTTTGTTGTAGTAGTTCTGTATATCTTCTTCCGCTATCAGCACTTGCGCCAATCTGTCTGTCACCAGTTTCTCCGCCAAAATACCTTGTTTTGCTTTGGCAATATCCGCCTTGACGTTTTGATTTTGCGCCAATCCTTCTTTTTCGGCCATCTCGGCTAAAGCGATCTGGGCGATATATTGACGTATGAAATTTAAACGCCAGTTTTGGCTTGTTTCAAAGTTTTCTTTAAGAAATCGGTTAAGTTTTTGGGCAACACGATTAATTTCCGAGAAATATATCTTTTTTGAACCGATTTCGGCTATTAAGTAATCGTTTTTGTCTACCGTCTCGTTTTGAAGTTCAACCTTAGTTTCAACTTTCGGTTCAGCCTTAGGTTCAACTTTCGCTTCAACTTTCGGTTCAGTTTTTAATTCAGGAACTACCGCTTTGTTCTTTTTCCCCCAAGCAAAACCGGGCGTTTCAAAGCACACCAAGCTCGCTAAAAACAAACACACCACAAAAAACGAAATACTCTTCTTGCTCATATTCTCCCCCTATTTTTTAATTTCCAACATCATTTTTCCCGGCACTTGTAAGTCTATGCGATACCCCATTCAAAGTCAAGATACTTATTCCAATTACATTAATTAACTGCGCATTTTAAACTACGAAAGATATGTGTACGTGCATGTGCTTAGACTATTTTGTGCACCATAACAGATCCCGGCTCAAGACCGGGATAGCAAGGTGTGCGGCTAAACGTAAAAATATAACCACACAAATATGCCATCCCGGCCCCCTAATTTGCCATCCCGGCCTTGATCCGGGATCTCTGCCTCTTTTGGGTAATTATTTTCTGTAATTGGTATCACCAAATCCAATTGCACCTCGTAGGTGCAATTGGGTTTCTTTGCAAAATGCAATTAATTATTTGATTCTGCAAGGTTTCCTCAAATAGAAACAATTTCTCTATTTTTTTTTGCGGAAATCACGATGAACCCGCCTTCTCCGAAACCTTTTTTGGGAATCTCTCTTGATTTAATTTCTTTTGGATCTTTGAATATGGTTTGGTAATAGGAAAAGTTTTTAAATTTCGCGGTTTTAAGAAGTTCTGTTAAATCCTTTACGCTGAACAAACGCGCGTTTTTATAGAATACGTTTTCTTTTTTTTGGTATACCTTTCCTAAAAAACTTTCTTTATCCACTATCGCGACAATGATTTTACCTCCGGGCTTTAACGCTCTTCTTGCTTCTTTTAAAACCTTTAGCGGATCGGAAACAAAGCATAAAGTAACAATTATTGCCGCGTAATCAAATGTCTCTTCTGGAAATGGAAGATTTTCTCCAAAACCGTATAGAGCTTCCACTCCGCGTGTTTTGGCAATCTTTAGCATTTCTTTTGAAGGGTCAATCCCCATTGCTATATTTAACGCTGAGGCGAACCTTCCTGTTCCGACCCCTATTTCCAGTCCCTTGCCCTGTTTCGGCAATGCTTTTCGTATCGCTTCGACTTCCGATAAATAAACAAATTTGTTTTTATCATACCATGCATCGTATCTTTCATAATGTTTATCAAAAACGGAATTCATATGTTCAGCTCCGACCACCATCCGTCATAGAACTGTTTTAAATGTTCATAAGTTTCTTCATCCATCGCGTTTCTTTTTACGTTTTTCTCTTTAAAAGAAAAAGTATAACCCGCGCAGTATTCCATAATAACGCGATTGGCGTGATTTATTTTTTTGAACATCTCTTCGCACTTCTTCTTTTGGGCGCCTCTACATCTGTCAGGATGATATTTCAAACTAAGGCGGCGATAACTTTTTCTTACCTCTTCTAAAGTCGTCTCTTCTCCCAGGTCCAACAATTTTCTCGCTTCATCGATTTGTTTAAATTTCGTCATTTTATATTTTTCCTTATATTTCCAATTCTCTCCCCGTTTCCATCGGCAAAAAATCGTCTTTATACCTCAGTTTAAAAATCTCCTCCGCGGTGTTCCCCGAACAATGAGTGGGACCGGCCTTTTTAACGCCTTCTCTTTTAAACTTATCGGCAATGGACATAATAATTTCATTTTTCTCGTTCAAAAGATGAAACCCGCCCAACACCGCGTAAATAGTCTCTTCCGGAAAATCATTTTTCACCTTTTTCAACATTTTAGTTATGCCCGGATGAGCACAGCCCGTGATCAAAGAGACGCCTCTATCGGTTTTTACAACAAGCGCCAGTTCGTATAAATATTCCCCTTTATATTCGCCTTCAATTTCACCTGTTAAAAAAATGTTTTTAAATATTTCCGTTGTCCCTTTTACTTCTTCAAGAACACCTTTTAGCGCTTTAATTTTATTTTTTAATTTTTCGCTGACATTCGAACACACATACACTTTTAGTCCTTCTTTGTTTTTTAACAGTTCCCATAATCCGCCGGTATGATCCCAATGGTCGTGTGAAATCACAACCGCGCGTATTTCGTTAATTTCGACACCTAACTTATCCATATTTTTCGTAAGCCAAGCGCCGTTTTCTCCCGTATCGAACAATACCTTCCCGTCAACAAGAAAAGAAACGCCCCATCCGGTATGTAGATTCTTGTTTTCAGTATCTTTGTTAAAAATTATTCTTATCTTCATATTCAAAAACCAAATCTTTCATTTCGCGAGAGAGAGTAAACAACCTGTAAACAACCTCGTAGGTTTCAACCTGCGAGGTTGAAACCTACGAGGTTGTTTACAGGGTTTGCGTTAGGATGATATCTCCTACTTTGCAATTTACATCTTTCGCGATTACGGGACACTTTGCCATAAAGAGAAAAAATATGGATCTTTCGGCATTTGACAAAGCCTCAAAGTTGCCTTGACCTTTACTTATGACCATATCGGCTTCTTTAAATGTTTTTAAGAACTTCTTCGAGCACAAAGAAATGACCGTTCCGGGAGCGTCCACTCCTGAGGAAACAATTCGCGCGTATTTATCTATTCCCGCCGCGCGCGCGTCTTCCGCGAGAGCGTCGTTAATGATCGGTTTTTCTTTTACGGCATAAACAATGTTTTTATCCCCATCGCCTTTTTTTATTTCTTCAATCAAGATAGAGTCAAACACGACTTCTCCGGCATTATCCGCCAGATATAAAATAGTTTTAGCTTTTTTTAACGCGCGTTTAAACGCGCCGTAATTAAATATCGATTTTCTCTCGCGGCGAATAATTTCGTCTTCATCGCGCAATATTTTCTCCAACTCTTTTTTGACGTTTATGGAATTTTTTACTCCATAATCGATAATGTTTCCGGCTATCGCGAGTTCTATCGCGGTTAATAATTTGTCCCCGGAACGCGCCACTTTTTTCTTCAGTTCTGAACGGGCATTCAGCGCGAGTCGATTACTTTTTTCTTTTATTTCCGCGTAAGGGTCGTTTTTTTTAGTCATTTTTTTGACCACGCCGTGAATTATCCTCGCCATTTCCGGCGGACTTGAGGAAAGCGGGAAATTCCGAACGCTTAACGCGATTTTATCTAAAACTTTTTTTTGTGTTTTCTCATTCGCGCCTGAAAGTCTGGCGGCTTCAAGAGCCTGTTTAAAAAAACATGGTATGCATTCCAGATATGTCTTCATATGAAATCAGACCTTGCCCCTTCTTTTCATGGTCTCGAGAGAACTTACCGGTTTAACATATTTCCTATCGGCATTATAAACCGAAATAACGTTTAATCCGTTAAAATATTTTTTAATATCCGCCATTTCCGATGGCGTAAGAGGCTTTAGGCTTTTCCCCCTGAGAGGTGTATTCAATTGAACTTCGTCGGGAGCAATTTCCTTCGCGATTTGTCCTATTTCTTCCGCGTATTTTTTATTTTCCGGCATGAACATGATTTGTAAGGCGAATTTTCCGCGGTAATGACTTTTAAACTTTTTTATTGATTCAATTATTCCTTTAAGTTTAAGAAATTTGAGCGGTTTATTGATCAATTGAAAAATGTCTTCCCGAGAAGCGTCCAACTTAGCCGCTACAAAATCCGCCAAAAACAAATCTTCCCGAACGGTTTCATCATTCAGCAATGCTGAATTTGTTAAAACCGCTATTTTTTCATTTCGAATCTTTTTTACTTCTTTGATCAACTTTCCCAAGTTTTTCGCCAACGTTGGCTCTCCCGTACCGGAAAATGTAATATAATCGATCTTTAGCGGCGGCAAACTTTTAAGTTCCGTTATAATACGTTCAGTTTTAACAAAGACATCTCTTTTATCCGTTAAGCGTTTAGTTTTTCCGATTTGGCAATATACGCAATCAAAAGGACAAACCTTGTCTTTTACGGATAAAGGATCTATTCCCAAAGAACTGCCGAGTCTCCAGGAAGGAACGGGCCCGTAAATGTGTTTATAGCTTCTCTTCATATAAATTTATACAACTTCCGTTTGTAACTTGCTCCACGCGTCAATAATCGCTTTTCGCGCTTTTCCGTCTTTATATTCAATAATGGTTTCCCCGGCAATCACCGATTCCACAACACATTTATCAAAAGGAATTTTACCGAGTAAAGTTATCTCATTTTTCTTGCAATATTCTTCTATTTTTTTTGTCATGTCCGGATTAAGATCGTATTTATTCACGATCACTTTTACCAAAATTCCAAAGTGTTTGGCAACACGAATAACCCTGTCAGCGTCATGTAAGCCCGAAAGAGTGGGTTCGGTAACAACCACGGCACAATTTACCCCGGAAAGAGACGCGATAACCGCGCATCCGATCCCCGGCGCGCCGTCAACAATAACCCAATCCGCGTTCGTTTTCTCAGCCAATTCTTTCGCGTGTTTTCGCACTAGTGAAACAAGTTTCCCGGAATTTTCTTCCGCTATTCCAAGTTTCGCGTGAACCATCGGACCGAAACGAGTGTCGGATATAAACCAAACACCCGCGAGGTTTTCTTTCATTTCTATCGCGCCGGAGGGACACGCGAAACTGCAGAACGCGCATCCCTCACAGGCAATGCCATCAACAACAAAATTATCACTTATCGCGGAAAATCGACAAAGTTTTATACATTTTCCGCATTTGGTACATTTTGCTTTGTTTATAAAAGCCGTTTTTCCGCTTTTAAAAATATGCGTTTCTTTAATGCTTGTTTTTAATATCAGATGGAGATCCGCCGCGTCCACGTCACAATCCGCCATGACTTTATTTTCGGCAAGCGCCGCGAAGGCGCCGGTAATCACAGTTTTACCGGTGCCGCCTTTTCCGCTAATAATAACTATCTGTTTCACTTTGGTCTCCTATTACGCTTTTGCCGACGCGTTTTGAGCCGCTATAACAATCGGATACATTGTTGGAGCGGATGTTAAATACGGATGCGTTGCCATTTGTAAAGTTTCCAATTCCGTCATCAAAACTCTTTTTTGGATCGCCATGCCTATAATATTTATTACTTCTCCCGCGGAAATACCGCCGGCAATCTGACCGCCCATAAGAATTCCGGAATGTTTGGAAAAAATCAACTTTATTTTTATTTTATTCGCTCCGGGCAAGCTTCCGGGATGTTTGTCAATAGTTTCAGCGCTGGAGGCGATAATTTCAAAACCTTCTTTTTTCGCGCTTTGTTCGGTAAGACCGGCAGATCCCAAAACCAAACCGTCCACATAAGTTGAATAAATCGCGATCGTTCCTTTATTCTCGCGTACAACTTTTAACCGATAAAGATTCGCTCCGGCAATCCTCGCCTCAGCAGTCGCGGTTGACGCGAGCATGACAGACGCGCGTCGTCTGGTATAAAAATCTTTTTTCTCAGCGCAATCTCCGACCGCGAAAATATCCGGATCACTTGTCCGCATATATTCATCCACCCATACGCCTTTTCCTTTTCCTACATCAATACCGGCTTCAACCGCGAGAATTGTATTCGGCACGGCTCCTATTCCCAAAATGGCACTGTCTATTTTTATTTCCTCTCCGTTCCGAAACCGCGCGCCTTGAACTTTTTCCTCACCCAAAAATTCGGTCACCTTAGTGCCCGTTAAGACCTGAACTCCATTTGCTTTTAATCTTTCTTCCGCCAGCACGGAAAACTCTTCATCAAAGGAATTGTCGAGAAGACGCGGCAAAACTTCGGCTAAACGCACTTTTAGTCCGCTTATTTTGGAAATTTCATCGGCAAATTCAACACCTATAAATCCGCCGCCCAGAACCAGCACATTCTTAGCTTTTTTTAACTTTTCTATCACTTTTTTCAAATAATCCATGTCTTTATATATCGGATAAATTCCGGGTTTCTCTATTCCCGTAATGGCGGGAGTTATCGGGCTTGACCCGGAGGCCAGGATCAACTTTTCATACTTATATTCCTCGCCGCTGTTCGTGTAAACTGTTTTATTCTCGTGATTGAGTTTAACGGCTTTTTCAACAACCACGTCTATATTGTTTGCTTCTAAAGAAGCCGTGCCGAGTTTATTGTCATCCGGATTTTTAAGGCTCCAAAACATATAAGGAATTCCGCATGGGATACATCCATTTTCTATATCTTTCATTACCAAAATATTTTTGTCCGGATAATACCTTTTTGCTGTAAGCGCGCTTATAATCCCGGCAGGTCCGGCGCCAATAATTAAAACATCTGTTTTCTTTACCATAAAAATCCTTTCTTTTTCACATCCACTCGATCATTACACAAAGTCCATGAATCGAGCTTATGCCGTTATTCCGGCAGAAAGCGATCGCGTTTTCACTTTCAGCTCCGGGTTGAAACCAAACTTTTTTTATATCCTTTTTAAAACATTCTTTTACGATTTTTTCGGTTACAGCGGGCGGTGTAACAAAATTAACAACATCCACTTTAAAAGGAATATCACTTACGCTTTTATAACACTTGAGTCCGTCAACTTCACTAAGATGAGGATTAACCGGATAAACTTTACATCCTTTTTTTACCAAAACTTTGAGAATTTTATAAGCATATTTGGTTTCATCGCGAAAAGACCCGCAAACCGCAAAACTCCCCTGCCGGAAAAATTCTTTAACCAAATTTTCCATTTATCCCTCTATCCCCATTCCACCCCCCTTTTTTTTCCAGAAAAAGAAGGTTAGGTTTTACCACCACCAACCTCGTAGGTTACTACCAACCTACGAGGTTGGTGGTGTGGTTTTCCACTTATGGGGTGAAAATGGGTTGTTTTTTGTTGTTTTCTTCCACTTTTATCTGTTTTTTGAGCTAAAAGTGGGCTTGATGTAAGCTTTCTTTTAACCATACCCCAAAACAACCTCGTAGGTTGAAACCTACGAGGTTGTTTTTGGGGAGCTTATTTTTTCAAAAAGCTGTTTAAATTTATCTGTGTATTTCGGAAATTCTTTTACTATGGGGATTCCTTTTGAATACGCGGACGCGATCTCTCTTTTGAAAGGTATCCGCATAAGAATGGGAATTTTTTGCCCCGCGCAATATTTATCGGTTTCCATGTTTCCCAAATCGGAACGGTTAATTATCACCGCGAATGGAACGCACAGTTTCCTTAACACTTCCACCGCTAACATTAAATCATTTAATCCGAACGGTGTGGGTTCGGTAACCAATACACAAAAATCGCTTTGTTTTACGGTTTCGACAACGGGGCATGACGTGCCCGGAGGCGCGTCAATAATAGTCGTACGGGTTAAATCAATATGCTCTTTAATTTGCCGGATAATGGGCGGAGCCATCGCTTCGCCGACATTTAACTTGCCATGAACAAACTGCATTTCGCCGCAATTGCCTATTTCGATCTCGCCTATCTCTTTATTCACTTCTTTTATCGCGTTTCTATGACAAAAATAGGAACAGCTCCCGCATCCGTGACAAAGATTCGAAAAAACAAGAATGCTTCCTTTTTTTTCAGCATCTCCTTTTAACACCGCAATCGCGTTATACGCGCATACTTCTCGGCATTTGCCGCAATAATTACATTTTGCCTCATCAATTTCAGGAACAGGAATAAAAACTTTTTTAGTTGTTTTAATGGATGGTTTTAAAAAAATGTGCGCGTTGGGTTCTTCCGCGTCGCAATCTAAAAATTGTACGGCGCCGTCTATGGAAAGCGCGAGATTTACCGCTATGGTTGTTTTACCGGTGCCGCCTTTTCCGCTCGCAATTGATATAATCATAATTTTACGCTTTTGGTTTACGTGCCGTTACTATTTCCTGGAAATTACCTTCGCATCTGTCCGATTTAAACCCTTTTTCTTTTAAATACATCTCTATGTCACGTAGCCCGAATTCGGCTTTTTCATGAATACCGCCGCGCGCCGCGTGAACTTTGTCAATTATTTTAAACCCTCTCTCATTGAAATCACTCAAAATAATCTTGCCGCCGGGGGTGAGTATTCTCGAGAACTCATCCATCACTTTGAAGGGAGCGTTAAAATGGTGTAAGGTGTTAACAGAGAAAATAATGTCAAAGCTATTCTCTTCAAAGCTTAAATGTTCCGCGTTCTCGATTTTTAAATTAACGGATTTTTCAAATTTAAAGTATCTTAAGTTTAATTTCGCGATTTCCTGTTCTTCTATAGAAATATCAACGCTCGTGAATTTGTACCCTTCTTTTGCCAAAACAAGCGCGAAATGGCCTTTTCCGGTACCAACTTCTAAAATATTTCCGGAAATCGGCTTTGCTTTATCAAGAATAAAATTCCGTTCTTTATCAATATCAAAGCCGAATTTCAGATACAACTCTTTACGCTCTAAATACCGCTCGTGATTTTCCAACACTTCTTTTTCCAATATTATTCCTTCCAACCCTTTAAATTGCACCTCGTAGGTGCAACCTTCGAAATCGCAAGATTTCGTAGGGGCACGGCATGCCGGACCCTTTACGCCCCCAGCCAACCTCCGAGCCATAAGGGCACGGCATGCCGTGTCCCTACGAAATTGAGGTTGCTGGCGGGTTTACTTCCTCGGCTACATTCCGGATTTTGAATCTACACTGGGGCCGGATGTTGATTTAAATCCGCCTTTTTTGTATTGTTCTACGGCATCTTTAACTGTTCCAACCACGCCGGTAACAATATTTATTCCGGCGGCAGTTAAAGTTTGAAAAGCGTTCGGTCCGACATTTCCGGTAAGAAGCGTTTTTACTTTTTGTTCGGCAATCAACTGGCCGGATTGGATTCCCGCCCCTCCCATTGAATCGATATTCGGATTTTTAATCGCGTTAAATTCCAAAGTATCGGTATCTACAATAATAAAGTATTGACATCTCCCAAAACGCCCATCTACCGCGGCATCTAAATTATCACCGCTTGAAGTAACACAAATCTTCATATTGTCTCCTTTATTTTAAAATTTTTTTCGTCCAAAAATATTCTATTCACTATTCACAATCTTTTTCATCGGGATGATCACATGCGGATTTTTCTATCCCATATCCTTTTCCGGCTCCCGGATTACAAAGACTTTCACCGCTTTTTAATGAACCTTTTGCCAATTCCTCGATCACTTCATCGATTTTGCCATTCGCGCCGATAATTGTACTGATACCGAATTCTTTAAAAAAACCTTCCGCTCTCGCGCCCATTCCGCCGCACACTATACACTCTACACCTTTCTGATGCAAAAATTGAGGAATGTTACCCGGTTGATGACCTGGATTCGCCACAGATTCTTTCTTTTTCACTTTTCCATCTTCTATGTCCACAAGAGTAAATGTAGGACACCGCCCAAAATGAGCGGAAACAAAATCACCATCAGTTGAAATAGCCGCTTTCATATTATCTCCTCCCTAAGTGAATAAGGACAATGCCTTATTAATTCCATCCAATAGGGCATTGTCCCTATTTTGAATTTCTTGCCGTTTATTCATTATCTCCTGCTTCTTGAACAGATTCAAGATCTTTTACTCGCTGATTTATGGCGCTCAATTCTTCTTTCAGCGCTTCAGCTTCCGCCTTTAACATTTCAGCTTCTCGTTCAGGAGTAAAACTTACGGGAGCCTGAGACATCATATTCGGATTACCATAAGCATAAGGTGCTCCGTTCCCTCTCCGACCGGCACCTCTACCAAATCCGAAGGCTCGTCCGTAACCGGCCCCGCGTCCGCCTCTGCCATAACCGGCATTAGCATAGCCCGGAACAGAATAACCGGCACAAAATCCGGCTCGACGCCCTGTCATAGCGCCTCTTCCCATTGGTCCAGTTCCATTTCCACCTGGCATTTTAATCACCCCCCTCTTTTTTCTTATTCACTTCCACCACTTATTTCACCAGAGTAGGTGGAATAAATGGTTCACCTTCATTTTTTATTACATTTATCACACAATCCATAAAACTGTATTAAATGATTCGTGATTTTGAACTTATATTTCTTTGAAAGCCCTTTTTCTGTTTCGTTAAGCAATTCCACTTCCTTATCAATAAAATCCGTATAGTCAACAACTCTGCCGCAATTTGTACAGATCAGATGATGATGGTGCCCGATTCCTTTCGGCCCTTCCGACAATTCATATCTCGCCCGGCCGTCTCCAAAATCAAATTTGAAAACAAGCCCCATTCGCGCTAATAATTCTAAAGTACGGTAAACCGTCGTAAGCCCCACATGACTGTAGATCTTATGAACAGCTATATACACATCCTCCGCGCTCAAATGCCGGGATGTTTTACTCAATACGTCTAAGATTGCCTGCCTCGGCACAGTCATTCTATAACCGCATCCCCTGAATCTCCCCTGCCACAAAGGCGGCCCCATTCTGTTCCTGCCGGGCATATTCACCATCTCCTTATTGATAATGGTTTCCATTATCAAGTATACACAACAAAGCCCTTCTTGTCAATATAATATTTTATCCGGGAATTTTACTGATGGGGTCATAGGGAACCCCATTTGCTTTGGTAAAAACCGGACATTCTTATTTTGGCTTGACCTTTTTATGAGCAGCAGCCATGTAATTTTAAAGGTATACTTCTTATATGTATGGCATTGAACGGGACTCAAGGTAGGCGATGGGGGGGGAGGGGTGATGAGGTCACCTATTAATATGAATGTCAACTATGAACAAAGGTTCCCCCATTTATGCTTTTACTCCAAACAAACCTTTCATCCCGCCCAAAACTTCATCAAACGGCACGACGTCAACTTGCTTGTGAATTGAATAACGTCGACTCCCGGGATAAATCACGGCGATGCGTTCCAGTTTCAAATATTCAAGTGCCGTTCGAATAGATGTCGTCATTGTCGGAGCGTCTTGACGTTTGATTTCTACACCATACATCCGTCCGCCTTTAAAAAAGATGAGGTCAATTTCTGCTCCTTGATGTGTCGCCCAATAATAAATATCTTGCGGTTCTACCCAACGAATGATTTCTTCAATGACGAATCCTTCCCACGATGCACCACACACAGGATGACGGGAAATCTCTTGTTCCGAATTAATTCCGAACAACGCGTGCAAAAGCCCTGTATCACGAATATAAACCTTTGGAGATTTCACCTGGCGTTTTTTGATGTTGGCATACCACGGCTGAAGCTGGCGAACCATAAACAATCCTGTCAAAACATCTAAATACTTACGAATTGTAGGATGAGTAAGCCCAAGAGATGCGGCAAGGGGCGAGGCATTCCATATTCTCCCGTGATTGTGAGCCAACATGATCCAAAATTTATGAAGCGTCACAACCGGCACATCAAGCCCCTGCGCTTCACGAAGATCGCGTTCCAGAAATGTTCGAATGAAATTAACTCGCCATGACAAGCTATCCTCATCGGTATTGGCGAGGAACGACAGGGGAAAACCTCCCCTGTTCCAAAGGCGCATTTGTTTCTTTTGTCCCACCTCGGACAATCCAAAACCCTCCATTTCGATCAATTCCAATCGTCCGGCTAATGATTCTGAAGATTGTCTTAATAAATCCTGCGAAGCACTTCCTAAAATCAAAAATTTGGCAGGTAACGGCACGCGATCTAACAATACACGAAAAATCGGAAAAACATCCGGGCGGCGCTGAACTTCGTCAATCACAACAAGACCCTTCAAATGCTCAAGCGCCGTTTTGGGGGCCTCAAATCCTATTAGCGTTGACGGATCTTCAAGATCAAAATAATTGGGCGAACGAATATCAATAAACTGCCGCGCCAAAGTAGTTTTACCGCACTGCCGCGGACCTAATAAAGCCACAGCCTTGCTTCGATTAAGTGCTCTCTCAATATTCTTCTTATAATCGGTACGTTCAATCATGTCTTAATAATACCATGAAAATTGAAAATGTCAATTACAATTTTCGTTAATCTGCCAAATACAAAAACCCTGCCCAATCCAACGCATACAACCCTTCATGCAACCTACCAGCCATAGGTGACCCTCATATATTTGATTATATTTCAAGGTTACCTACGTGTCGGCGTTTTTGTTGAAAGTTGAGACCTGACCCTCATATATTTCACGAAAGGCGCAGAATCCCAGGAT
>Ga0265592_1000491_pt1 | contig 20435 bp, 20 predicted proteins | sample saktaG_7_FD_190141 | JGI IMG/M metagenome (GOLD analysis project Ga0265592, IMG submission 190141) | Saline water microbial communities from Sakinaw Lake, British Columbia, Canada - sak_2010_1_5_120m | ecosystem: Environmental > Aquatic > Non-marine Saline and Alkaline > Saline ... | reverse complement strand
ACATTACAGCATGAGCCAGCCCTGGGGTCAAGCCCGGGATCTCTTCTCCTTTTGGGTAATTATTTTTTGTAATTGGTATAACCTACGAGGTTGGTGTTCGGGGTCAGCCCCTATGGTGTTAAATGACCCGTTTTACTCCGTCGCGGCCCATGTGTCCTGCCGGGTATTTAAGCTTGCCCTTGATATCCAATGGTGCTATAATTTCTCGGATAATGTCGTTGGTTTTAGCACTTGGAATTATTATGAATATTAGATAGTTCCGAAATCGTCAGCATATTTTACTCTTATCAACACTGGAGACTCAATTGGAAAAACTTCGAATAGGCGTAGTAGGCGCGGGACATCTCGGTTCTTTTCATACTAAAGTATATGCCGCGTTAAAACATAAACTGGCAATAGATTTAGTCGGTGTCGCGGATATAGTAAAAAGTTCGGCAAAAGAAGTCGCGCGGAAATATAACACAAATTATTTTACGAACTATCACGATCTTATGGATAAAGTTGATGCCGTCAGTATCGTTGTCCCCACTAATCTGCATTATATGGTCGCGAAAGATTTTCTGAAAGCCGGAATAGATGTCTTGATCGAAAAACCTGTCACGAAAACTTTAGAAGAAGTGAACGAACTTATATCTTTGGCTAAAGCTAAAAAGCTCATAATGCAAGTTGGGCATATTGAAAGATTCAATTCAGCGGTTAGAGCGGTGGAACCTTACTTAAGGAAACCAAAATTTATTGAATGTCAAAGACTTGGTTCTATAAACAGAAAACTCCGAATTAAAGACGTCGGGGTTGTACTTGACCTTATGATCCATGATATTGATATCATACTGGGATTGGTAAATTCCAAAGTCAAAAATATAGAGGCTGTCGGCATAAGCACTGTTTCCGAGCATGAAGACATCGCGAACGTACGTCTTACGTTTCAAAATAATGTAATCGCGGACATTACCGCCAGCCGTGTAACAAAAGAAGAAACTCGTAAAATCAGGATTTTCCAAGAAGACTCCTACATCCTCCTGGATTACCTGCACCAGGAAGCTTTCCTCTTTAAGGGTTCGGATAAAAAACTTCTTAAGGAAAAAATAAAGATCAGAAAAAAAGAACCGTTAAAAGTCGAGCTTAAATCTTTCGTAAACTCTGTTCTTACAAGAAAAAAACCTATAGTTTCGGGGCAAGAAGGAAAACAAGCACTTGAAGTCGCGCTCGCGATCCTGGAAAAAATAAATAACAAGTGAGTAAATGCTCTCTTGTTAATCCCAAGATAAAACTTTTTCAATGAATAAGAATATTCTCATAATATCCGGCGAACCTTCCGGCGACATGCGCGGCGGAGAACTCGCGAAGGAACTGAAAAAATTGCTTCCCGAAACATCGTTATGGGGCATAGGCGGTGACTCCATGGCGGGCGTCGGAGTTGCTCTCTCTGAACATATCCGCGATTTTTCGTTTGTCGGAGCGTGGGAAGTTCTGTGTAACCTTTCTAAGATACGGGAACAATACAAGAATTTAACTAAGCTTATCATAAAAAATAAACCTTTCGCGGCCATTTTGATCGACTATCCCGGATTCAATTTACGCATAGCGCGTTTTTTGCGCGAAAACAAAATCCCGGTAATCTATTACATCATTCCTCAAGTCTGGGCATGGGGCGCGCATAGAGTACGCCATTTAAGAGATTACGTGGATAAAGCGCTTGTTCTCTTTAAATTTGAAGAAAAATTTTTAAATACACATCACATAAACTGTGAATTTGTCGGACATCCTCTGATAGACGCGTTCCCTCCGCTCTCACCTCAAACAGAAAATCTCGCCCCCGACCGGTTTTGTATCGCGCTTTTGCCGGGTTCTCGAAAACAGGAGATACAAAAATTACTGCCGGTTATGCTTGAAACCGCCAAAAAAATAAGTTTTAAGAAAAAAAATGTCAGTTTTGTTATAGCGGAAAATTCCAATGTAGATAAATCCCTCTATGATTCGTTTGTTTCACGCTATGCCCATATGGATATTTCGCGCGTCACAAATGATACATTTACCGCGTTAACTCAATCCGATTTCGCCATAGTGGCTTCGGGAACAGCAACCCTTGAAGCGGCCTTACTGGAAAAACCTATGATTATCACGTATAAAGCCGCTTTTATCACTTCCGTCTTGTATCATCTGGTTAACAAAGCGCCTTTTTTGGGATTGGTTAATATTGTGGCGGGAAAAGAAATTGTTCCGGAACTTTTGCAGAATAATGCCACGAGTGATAAACTCTCTTCAAAAACCTTAGAAATCATATTGAACCCTGCCAAAATGAACGAAACTAAAGAAGCTCTTCGAAAAGTCTCGCTCGCCCTAGGCAAAAAAGGCGCTGCCTCAAGAGCCGCCGAATCAATCGCCGAATTCCTTCGAGAAAAACATCTTTAAATAAATGTCCTTAAGGGTAAAATAGGAACGTCACTCATGCATGTTCTGCTAAGTTTTTATTTACCTAATTTAATGGGAGACGTCCCTATTTATAGGACTTGGAAAACGATTTTGTTTATATTCGCTATGGCTATTGTTTCTTTTTGGTCGATAAGGAACATTTTTTTGCTTTCTATTGCTAACGCGCTAAAGGCATTTTCTGCCAAGAGTCTCATTGTATCCGGACCGACGGTCGGGACATCCCATCTTGTGTCCTGCTTGGGCCGGCTTACTTTTACCATAACACATCCGCGCCCGGCAAACGTTCCGGCTCTTTTTATCGCTGAATCCGTACCTTCGATCGATTCCACGGCAACCACGGTTTTATCTTTCACTATCACCGTTTGCCCAATATCCAATCCCGCGATTTGTTTTGCCATACTGCATCCGAAAGCTATGTCTTCGGAGACCTTCTCATCCGGTCGGATAATACTTAAAACACCTTTTTCCGGCATAAGATGCGCCAGATACTCTTTGCCGTCTATAACTTCTATCCCTATTTTTTTAAGATGCCTCGTAATTTCTTCTAAAATAGAATAATCTTCACGGGTTTTTAATTTCTTAAGTGTATTTTCCGCTTCAATATCGTATTTTTCGTTAAACAGCGCTTTTTTTTCCACTTTGCCGAGAAGCGCTAAATGGCGGATTCTTTCTTTAACTAACAGAAACGCGAATTTTGTGTATTGTCCAATCTTAAGCCAATATATTTTATCCGCTTGCCGTTCAATTTTTTCGTCAGCCATGCCTGTAAGCGCGAATACCACCACCTTTTCATGGCGGGCATTTGCCTGCTTAATAAATTCCAAAGGAAGGCTCCCTCCGCCTGCTATTAATCCTATTTTTTTCATAATTTTTTTACCTATTCAGCTTCCCCTGAATTAACCCGCGAGATTAAATTGGTAAAGCCGCAAGCGGCGGCGTCATACTTTGCTTTTAGAAACTATACTGAACATCAGGTCCGCTTCTGTAACAACTTTACCGTCAACGCTTGCCTCCCCATGAGTCTGCACAATGTTTTCCCTCACCCGTTTTGTTACCGTTACGTTAAAAAGAAGCTGATCTCCCGGAACCACAGGTTTACGAAACTTCGCGTTATTGATCGTCATAAAAAAAGCTATTTTTTCTTCGTCACTGCCGTCGATCAACGCGAGGATACCTCCGGTCTGGGCAAGCGCTTCAATTATGAGCACTCCCGGCATAATAGGTTCCTCCGGAAAATGTCCTTGAAAGAAGAATTCGTTCATGGTCACATTTTTAATCGCCTTTATCCACTCCGCTTCTTTATAGTCTATTACTCTATCCACTAAAAGAAACGGATATCTATGCGGGAGACGTTTCATGATCTGTTTAATGTTTAGGGATCTACTTTCCATAATTTTTCTCCTTTGTCATTTTACGCGCGTATTTTTCATATATTTTTCTCATCATTTTGCCGTTTATCTTATGTCCTGATCTTTGCGCCTCGACCCGGCCGATTATCGGCTGTCCCAGCAAATACAGGTCTCCCACAAGATCCAATATCTTGTGTCTGACGGGTTCGTTGGGAAATCGTAAAGTAGTCCCCACGGGGCCGGTTTCGTCCAAAACAAGCGTGTTCTCATATGTAGCGCCGCGTCCCAGTCCCGCCTTCAAAAGAGCTTCCGCTTCCGCTTTTAAACAGAAAGTACGCGCGGGAGCTATTTCTTTTTCAAAACAATCACGCTCCGGATAAATTGTAAAAGTTTCACTTTTTATCACGCCGGGCCCGTAATCGATGTGATATGAAACGCTGAACACTTCATCGGGAAAAATCGTAAGCTTGCCGGTCCCCTCAGAGACTTCTTCTTTTTCGGAAATTTTTATAAACTCTCTCGGGGCGGACTGCTCTTTAAGCCCCGCGCTTTTCAGCTTTTTTATAAATTCCAAAGAACTTCCGTCCAAGGCCGGCAATTCCGATCCGCTAAGTTCAACAATAATATTGTCTATTTCCAAGGTCCAAAGCGCGGCTAAAAAATGTTCAACAGTCTGGATTCGGCAGGCTCCGTCAGCGGAAGAAAGCATACTGCGCCGGTCTCCGGATGAAAACAGCGCGTCTTTAAGAGCTATAACCGGAGATGCTTCAAGATCCGTTCTTTTAAAAAGTATGCCGTCGCTTATACCCGCGGGTTTACACCAAAGGCGCACTTCCTCCCCTGTCTGCAGAGCTTTCCCCTCGAAACTTATTTCTTTTTCTATTGTTTTTTTGTTCATTTTTTTCGGATCTGTATTTTAAGTGGTCTTTTCTAGGGCGGACACTTGGGTCCGCCCCTACGAAGTTGAGTTTGTTAGCGAAAGTTTATGTTTTAAGAACCCTTTTTCAGGGCGGACACTTGGGACCGCCATTACGACGTTGCTTTTGTTAGCGAAGGTTTATGTTTTAAGAACCCTCTTTCAGGGCGGACACTTGGGGTCGCCCCTACGAACAGAGGGGACTCTCAACACAAAGGCCAACATCCTGCATCGAGAATATTGGCCTTTATTAAATTCTGACGCGGTTATTTTTCTTTATTAAGTTTTTCGATCACTTTTTCCGTAAGTTCAAATTTTTTGTCCGCGTACATAATGTTTCGTGAATCAAAAATATAATCATATCCGCCGACTTTACCCATATTCTCAACCACTTCCTGAATATCCTCAACAACCTCTTTAAACATATCATTTTCTTTGCCCAAAAGTTCCTGTCGGGCTTCTTGCTCAAAATCCTGTATTTCAAGCGATTTGTCGTTTACCTGTTTCATCTTTTTTTCTTTTGCCTCGCCCGCTAACATTTCCGCTTCATCCCTCATTTTAGATATCTCTTCTATCATTTTGTCGCGTTTTATTTGACGCTCCTCGGTCAAATCATCGATACTGTCTTTCATGGCTTTGGTTCTATCATACTCATAAAAAGCTTTTCTTAGATCGACATACCCCACTTTGCCGGTTTCGGCCATAACGAAAGAGCTTTTCATCGAGAAAATAACAAACATCACCATAAACACAACAGCTATTTTCATATTCAACTTTTTCATCGTGTTTTCTCCCTGTTTAAGTTTTATCAAAACGTCAAACCGCTCTTAAAATCCGTGACTTACACTAAAATAAAACTGTCCTTCTTTTTTGTCGCCTTCATTATCGTTCAGCGGATACCCATAGTCAAGTTTTACGGGTCCGATAGGAGTTTTTACCCGCACTCCGACCCCGACACCCTGCTTGTATTCGGAATCCGAAAACAGACTGCTGAATTGTGTTGTTACATTTCCGACATCATAAAAGACCGCGCCCTTTATTAATCTTTTAAAAACCGGAAAAGTAACTTCCGCGTTCCCCAGAAGAAGCGCTTTGCCTCCTACAACTATATTTTTGTCACGCGCGTCTCTCGGTCCGACACCTCTTTCTTTATACCCGCGTATGGTTGTCGCGCCGCCGGCATAAAACCTTTCATATATCGGAACCTTATCGGTATCGGCATAATTTTCAACAACACCTCCGCGGCCGGAAAGCTCCAAAACTACGTTGTCAACAATGCTGTGATAATAGTTGGAATAACCGTAAAATTTATAAAAATCTCTATCCCCTCCGATAAATCCTCCGGCATTTTCCAAGGAAAAGCCCGTCATAAGACCTTTTGACGGAGAATATTTATTATCGCGCGTGTCATAGTTCAAACGCCAGGTCAATCTGCTCAAAATATTTTCGCCTCTTTCATCTTTAAGATCATTGCTGACATCGTCAGGCAGTTCACTTATTTTTACTTCTTCAAGATTGTACAATAGACCCGTGTTCACCTCATCGGTTAGATCCTTACCAAGCCTTAGAGATCCGCCTGTGCGCCTTTCCGCGTAATCATATCCGGATTCTCCGAACTTTTTCTGTTCGTTTCGATAAAGATCAAAGCCGAATAAATAAGGGTAATCAAATATCCAGGGATCCGTCCAACTGACATAATAATTGTTCTTGGCACTTCCGGCTTCGGCTCTTACAATAAGATCTTGTCCACTGCCGGTAAATGTCGGAAAATTTAAAATATCAAAATTACGCTGACGGATCTGCACAAACCCGATAAACGCGTCAACGGAACTATAACCGCCTCCCAAAGAAAAATCTCCTGTTTTTGTTTCTTTGACCGTTACATTCAGGTCTTTAACGTTTTTTATCTTGGTCGGTACCGTCTCGAAATAAACATCTTCAAAAAAGCCCAAATTATAAATACGTTCTTTGCCTTTTCTAAGCTGTTCACCATCATATTTTTCGCCCGGATATGTTCTTAACTCTCGGCGTATGATCCTATCCTTTGTTTTTGTATTACCGATAATATTTATCCTGCCGACATACGTCTCCTCCTTAGCCTGGATCTCATAAGTGAGATCCATACGGTCTTTTGCCGCGTCGTACTTATGAAGCAGATTCACTTCGGCATCCATATATCCTTTGTCATAATAGAGCATTCTTATTTTTTCAACATCTTCTTTTATTTTTTCATAGTCAAAAGTATCTCCGGGTTTTAAATTTATTTTTTTGTTCACTTCTTTCTCGGGAAAAACCAGATTACCTTGAACCTCAAGACTGCCTATGAGGTATTTTTTTCCCTCTTCGACAACAACGATAACGACAATCTCCTCTTTATTCTTTACATCTTCCGTTTTACCGGTAACCTTCGCGTCAAGAAACCCTTTACTCCGATAAGCGGCTCTTATTCTGTCCAAATCCGCCTGAAATTTTTCTTCGTCAAACGCTCCTTTTTGGATAAACCAAAACGCGGGTTTCGTCGACATGTATTTTCTAATATCATCGGAGGAAATATTTTCGTTTCCTTCCACTTCCACGGATTTGATTCTGAGCGCGGCTCCTTCATTTATCACAAAGGTAACTACCGCTTTACCTGTCTCCGGATCGGTTTCCACTTCATATTTGACGTTAACCCGGCTGTATCCTTCTTCCGTGTAATAATTTTTTATTTCCGCGGCATCCTGCTGAGCAAGATGAAAATCTAAAAGAGTTCCTGTTTTTGTAACTATTTTTTGTTCCAGTTTCACTTTTTTTATACGGGAGGCGCCTTTGAATTCAATTTTTGAAATGATCGGTTTCTCGACTACCGTGAAAACTATTGTTACGCCTTCCTCGTGGAATTTGGTTTCAACAAATACGTCGGAAAAATAGCCCATAGCGTACAGGCGTTTTAATTCCTTGTTCAGCGCGCTTTTTTCAAAGTCATCGCCCTTGCGCAATTTGATCTTGTTTAAAATAGTCGTCTCGCTGATGGCGCTATTTCCCTTTATTTGGATATCAACAATTTTTTTTCCGCCGGAGGTATCGAGCTGCGCCCGCGCGGGAAGATGAAACATAACGCCTGCCATCACAAAAATGGAACACATTAGCAATAATCGTTTTTTCATCAAAAACCTTCTTCCTCTTTTTGTATTCTGGACAAATTACTAAACTTCGTATATTCCGGCAAGAAAGCGAGTTTTATCGAACCTACCGGCCCATGTCTTTGCTTGGCAATTATCAATTCCGCCATACCCTTATTTTCTTCGGTCGGATTATAATATTCCTCTCTCAAAAGAAGCATAACCAAATCCGCGTCTTGTTCAATAGCCCCCGATTCTCTTAAGTCGGAAAGTTGAGGTCTGTGGTCAGCCCTTTGTTCTACAGCCCTTGAAAGCTGGCTTATCGCTATAAGCGGCACGTTCAATTCACGCGCCAAAGCTTTCATGGAACGGGATATTTCCGATATTTCCTGCTGGCGATTCTCGTTTCTCACCTCGCCTCTCATAAGCTGAAGATAGTCTATGATGATCAATTGAATGTCATGCTGGGCTTTTAACCTTCTCGATTTCGCCCTTATCTCAAGAGCGGATATTCCGGGAGTATCGTCTATGAAAATGGGTGATTCGGAAAGTTTTCCCGCCGCGGCGACAAGTTTCGGCCAATCCGACTGCGCGAAAAATCCCGTTCGTACTTTATGCGCGTTAACTCCCGCTATGGAACAAAGCATCCTCTGCGCGAGCTGTTCTTTAGACATTTCCAAACTGAAATACACGGAAGGAACTTTGGCTACAACTCCCGCGTATTCAAGCATGGAAATTGCCAACGCGCTTTTCCCCATGGAAGGCCGGCCCGCGAGTACAAGAAGATCCGACTTTTGAAGCCCGGCAGTCATTACATCCAGATCATGAAACCCTGTTGGTATGCCGGTAATATTTTCTTTACGCTGATACAATCTGTCAATCGTTTCGATACTTTCTTTGACGATATCTTTCATTGAAGAGATCGTCATATTTCTTTTCTGAGACGAAGTAATGTCAAAGATCAGTTTTTCCGCCCGATCCAAAAGGCTGTTAACTTCGCCGGAAGGTTCGAAACTTTCGCTGACAATTTTAGTCGCGGTATTTATCAATCGCCTTAAAAGATATTTTTCACGTACAATTTTGGAATAATGGTTGATGTTGGCGGCTGTGGGAATGCTGTTCGCGAGTTCTGAAATGTATACGGGACCGCCGACATTGTCCAAAACATTTCTTTTTTTCAATTCTTCGGTAAGAGTAACTATATCGACAGCTTCATTTCCGTCGTAAAGTTTGATTATAGCTTGGAATATCTGCCGGTGGCTTTCTGAATAAAAAGCGGTCTGCTCTAAATGTTCTACGGCGCTTGAGATCGCGTCTCTATCGATAAGCATTGACCCCAGCACTGCTACTTCCGCTTCAAGATTCTGTGGAGGTAATTTTTCAATAAGTGTTTTAGGAATCATTGTGTTTTTTCGGCAAGGACCGGATACTCTTGGAAAAACTCTATCATTTTTTAACGATCCAGATTCTCGCCTCGGCCTTAACTTCCGGATGTAGCCGGATCTCAATGTTATAAACTCCGAGCGCTTTTATCGGTTCTTCCAAAACTATTTTTCTCTTATCGATCTCAAGACCTTCGACTTTAAGAAAATCGGCTATCATTTCAGACGTTACGGAACCGAACAGTTTATCTTTTTCGCCCGCGTCGACAGAAATGGTAAATGAACCCGCTTTTATCTTTTCGGCAAGCGCGAGGCATTCGTCTTTGATCTTCTGTTCCCGCCGGCTCGCTTCCAGTTTCTTTTGCTCGAGTATTTGAATCGCCCCTTTATTGGATTCAATGACTAATTTTCTAGGAATTAAATAATTCCGGGCGTACCCGTCTTTTATTTCCAACTCGTCTCCGATACTGCCCAATTTTTCTATATCTTTCATTAAAATCACTTTCATGACGCTCTCCTCGGTCTTCTGCGCGCGAGTCCCTCTTTTATCTTCACAAAAGGAAGTAAAGCCGCGATCCGCGCCCTCTTAACGGCGCGGGCAACCATCCTCTGATGTTTAGCGCAATTACCGGTAATGCGGGAGGTTATGATCCTTCCTCTATCGGATACGAATTTATTCAACAGATCAACATCCTTGTAATCAAGAGCCTCAACCTTATTCCGGCATAATCGGCAAGGTCTTTTTTTTAGAATTTTTCTGGGTTTTTTTAATTCTTTCTTTTTTTTCATAATTTTCCGCTCACTTGTTATTTTTCTACAGTCTAAAGCGACTGTCTATCTTCTTTTTAATGAAAATTCCGAGTTTTTAAAACGGATTTTGCCCATCGCCCGATTCCGCTCCCACATCTATGGAGTCAACCCCATTATAGCTTTCTTCGCTCTCTTCCGCTTTCCCCGATTTAGAGGCGCCTTCAAACGGAACGTCTCTTTGGCTTTGCTGTGTTTTGTCACGCGTACCAAGAAACTGCACATTCGTCGCGACAACATCCATCGCGTTTCGTTTCTGCCCTTCCGGAGTCTCCCACGTTCGAGATTTTAAGCGCCCTTCCACTAAAACGGCCCTTCCTTTTGTAAGATATTCTCCGCAAATCTCGGCCATTTTACCCCACACAACCACACGAACAAACGAGGTATCCTCTTTCCGTTCGCCGGCGGTGTCCTTATATGTCCTATTAACCGCTACGGAAAAATTAACTACCGCCGAACCGCTAGGAACATATCTTAGTTCCGGATCTCTTGTTAAATTTCCCATTAAAAAAACTTTGTTCATACTGGCAGCCATATCTCATCCTCCGTTGTTTAGTCGGCAGTCAACAATTATACGCCGGCCCCCGGCATATTCCTATCCTGAGAAGATCCATTTTCCCCGCCCCAAGCCCTCTACTCCGCGCTTATTAAGCCGATAAATCTATCAACGACCGCAACACATCGGTGTTTATATTAAACATTCTCCGCATTTTTTCCATGCTTTTGGGCATCGCGGAAAAAATAACCTCGTAATATATACCGCTGTTGTTTTTTTTGATGGGATACGCGAGATTTTTTTTGCCCATCATAGTGTCTTTCAGAATTTTACCCGAATTGTCGCCAATAACCGCGCCAATACCGCGCTTCACCTCATCTATCGCCTCCAATTTTTCAGGAGCAATAATGAAGAGTCCCGTGTATGATCTTACTTTTTCCATATTTTACCGCCAATTTAATAGTTTAATTATTATGATTTAATCTCCAAATGTTAACACAAATCCCAAATACAATCAAGAGTTATTTGCTATTAAAAAGTCCTCCACTATACTTTTTGATAGCAGACCAGAGCCGCTTGGGAGAAGTTTTGTTCTCTAAAACTTATCCCACATCCGGGCGGCCGGACTATGTCACATCATACCGCTTCATAACTTTTATTGTTTCTGAGGAGGTAAGCCATATTTCCGCGGCCATAGCGGCATTTTGCACCGCTTCTTTAATAATTCCCCGTTCGTCAGGCGGAAACGCCGCCAATACATATTTCGACATATCTCCAAGCGCCGCGCCTCCAATACCTACTCTTAATCTGGCAAAATCCGGACCGATCCTGTCTATTATCGACTGAAGGCCGTTATGCCCTCCCGCGCTTCCCTTTTCCCTAAACCGGATACTTCCCAGAGGAAGATTAAAATCATCACTTATCACCAATAGATCCTTTGTCTTATTTTCCGCTTTAGAGGAAAAAACCGAATATAAAGCTTCTCCGGATAAGTTCATGTACGTCGCCGGCTTAAACAGCATAGCTTCTCGCCCTTTTATCCGGCCGATACCGTATATTCCTCCAAATCCTTTTTTCTTTAGACGGATCCCGCACTGCTCAGAAAGAACTTTAATTACCATAAACCCGACATTATGTCTGGTGCTCTTATACCTCAACCCGGGATTTCCCAACCCAACTATAATTTTCATTGTATCGCCTGTGAGTTTTACCTTTTTCCGTTCCAATTCATCTAGGGAAAATCGGCGCCGGGTGAAAAACTTTATTATTTTTTTTCCGGAGTTTCTTCCTGCGCTTCTTCGTCTTCTTCTTTCTTGCCCTTCTTAATAATTTCCGGCTCTGTCCCTTCTTCTTCGGAAACTTCCGGCTCCTCTTCTTCTTCCACCTTGGGTATATGTACGGAGACAACAACCTTTTCGGGATCTTCCAAAACATGAACATCCGTCGGAAATTCCACATCCTTAATGTGAATGGCGTCTCCCACATGTAAGTTATCGACATGCACAATAATGTGTTCCGGAATCGCTGTCGGCAGACATTCAATTTCAATTTCCCAGAGCACCTGTGTCAATACCCCTTCTTCTTCTCTGACTCCGACCGCTTCACCTTTCGCGACAACCGGCACATTTACTTTAAGTTTCTCCTTAAGAGAAATCTCATGAAAATCGACATGCACAACTTCGTCACTAACCGGATCAACTTGAATTTCCTGGACAATAACTGTTTTTTTCAGTTTTTTTTCGTCACCTGTTATGTCCATGTTTATGATAGCGTTCTCTCCGGCTTCCGTATGAAGGGCTTTCCACAGATCTCTTTTCTCAACCTGAACACTAACTCCCTTCTTTCCGCTTTTGTATACTATCCCGGGCACACTACCGGCTTTTCTCACCTGTTTACACCCGCTTTTACCAAAATGTTCCCGAACAATTCCTTTTAAAATGATCTTTTCCATTTATTTCACCTCTCCTTATTTTTGTCTCGCGTTTTTTTCTCTTCGATGCTGTTTCAGATATACAATCATTTTCTGTATTTCGTATACGGGCGCGCACGCGGGTGCGCCCCTACGATATTAAACCGCCGCTATTCAAACAAAGCGCTTACCGATTCTTCGTTATGTATGCGCCTTATGGCTTCTCCGAGCAGTTCGGCAACGGACAATTGAACAATTTTATCCGATTGTTTGGTTTTATCCAAAATTATCGTATCCGTTACGACTAATTTTTTAATTTCGGATTTGTTTATCCTTTCGATCGCGGGTCCGCATAATACCGCGTGCGTGATAGCCGCGAAAATATCCCGCGCTCCGTTCTTTTTAAGAGCAAGCGCCGCTTCAGACAAACTTCCCGCGGTTGCCGCAATGTCGTCCACCATGATAACATTTTTGTCTTTAACGTCACCCATAATATGCATCACTTCCGCTTTTCTGTCATTGATGCGTCTTTTGTCGACTATAGCCAAATCCGCGTTAAACCGTTTCGCGTAAGCTCTGGCCATTTTTATCCCTCCGACATCAGGGGAAACAATCACAACGTCTTTCATCTTCTTTCGTTTAAAATATTCTTCAAAAATGCTTATGGCATACAAATGATCTAACGGAATATCAAAAAATCCCTGAAGCTGACCGGCATGTAAATCTATTGTAAGCACTCTGTCCGCTCCCGCGCGAGCGAGCAGATTCGCGACAAGTTTCGCCGTAATGGGTACTCGAGGCTGATCTTTTCTGTCCTGCCTGGCATATCCAAAATACGGAAGAACCGCGGTAATTCTGCGCGCGGACGCCCTTTTCATCGCGTCGATCATTATTAGAAGTTCCATAAGGTTTTCATTCGCGGGATGTGAAGTGGACTGCACTAGAAAAACATCTTTCCCTCTGACATTCTGATTGATCTTAACGCAGGTTTCCCCATCACAAAATCTGCCGACATCTATTTTTCCGGGCTGAACAGCCAAAGCGCCGCAAATATCTTTCGTCAGCTTCGAGCTCGTATTTCCCGCGAAAACCATCAACTTATCCATTATGATCACTCCCTGTTTTATTAAATGACAAAAAAAGATTCACGGGCGCGCGCTATCCGCCCCCCCCACGCGGATGACCAACAAACTCCGCCAATAACCTCGCAGGTTAGTGGTGCTCTAACCGTCGTTTATCCTCTTAATCCATCGTAGGGGCACGGCATGCCGTGCACAAGGTTGCTGGCGGACAATTCACCTTTTATACGGCCGGGCGGGCACCCCCATCACTGTTTCTCCCGCTCCTACATCTTTATTTTTTGTAACAACGCTCCCGGCTCCTATTTTCGCGCCTTTTCCGATCTTTACCGGCGCGACAAAAATCACTCCGACTCCGATAAAAGCATCATCTTCTATTTTTGTACAGAATTTATTCTTACCGTCATAATTTGCCGTAATTACACCCGCTCCTATATTCACTCTCCTGCCGACTATCGCGTCCCCGAGATACGTATGATGTTTCACCCGCGTTTTAGCTCCAATCTTTGTCCGGCAAATCTCTACAAAATTTCCTATTTCAACTTCTTCGGAAAGACGGGTTCCCGGACGAAGTCTGGCAAAAGGTCCGATACGGCAGGCGCTTTTTATTTCAACATCCTCTTCTATGACCGTATTTGGAAAAATCACGGTCTCTCTGCCTATAATCGCCGATTCATCAATATACGTCGTTTCAGGGTCGACTATTGTAACACCTTTTTCCATTAAGCTTTCGATCTTTTTCTTGTTTATTACAGCGTTCACCCGTGCCAAATCTTTTCTTGAATTTATTCCTATGGCTTCTTCCGGATCGCAGGCGGCCGAGACCACTTTCTTCCCGCGCGTTACGAAAATATCCACAACGTCTGTCAGGTAAAACTCTTTTTTCTTTTTGTTAAGCTTGATGCCGGAGATAAACTCTTCAAGCCCCTCCCGGGCGAAACAATAAGTCCCGACATTTATTTCATTAATTTTCTTCTCTTCCGAAGAGGCGTCTTTTTCTTCCCGAATCTCCGCTATGTTTCCATCCGCGCCGCGTACGATCCGACCGTATTGGCCCGCGTCGGGCAACGAAGAAGTTAAAACCGCGCAATCCGCTCGAAGAGCCGAATGCCGCTGAAATAAAGCCCTGTAGGTCGCGCTTGATATAAGCGGAGTATCACCGCAAGTTACCAGTACATCATTCTTTTTAGGAACACACCTTAAAGCCTGTTTCAAAGCGTCTCCCGAACCCAGAAGTTTTTCCTGTTTAACAAACTTTATTTTTTTTGATATCAAAGAACTTTCTATTTTCTCAGCGTCATATCCAACAACCGTTATTATATCCGTTATATCCGACGCTTTAAGATTTTCGATCACCCGTTCCAGAATCGTCTTAGAACCGACCTTATGTAAAACTTTCGCGGTGCCGGATCTCATTCTGGTTCCCATACCAGCCGCAAGAACAACCGCCGTAATATTGTTCATCTTTTCCGTTTCCTCGTTTTTTTTACACAAATCTCTGATCCGTCCGTTTATCGTGTAACCATTCACTATTCATACGGGCGCGCGCCGAGACCCCGCCCCTACAAAAACCCAACAAACCCCGCCAATATCCTATTAATCCATCGTAGGGGCACGGCATGCCGTGCCCCTACAAGGTTGCTGGCGAACGATTCACCAATAATGGCTGGCGGGCAAGGACTCGAACCTTGACGAACAGCTCCAAAAGCTGCTGTGCTGCCATTACACTACCCGCCAATATGGTAAATAGTTGAAGAGATCGCGCCGGAAGCAGGCAACCTTCACCAATTACAGTTCAATATCACTTCCGTCCGCCACATTAATGGTTTCGTCCACACGCGCGGCTTCTTCGGGTGGCAATTCGGGAGATTGTAATAAAATGTCTTGATCTTCCTCTTTCGTCACATCCCTCGCGGGATTCTCGGGCACGCTTTCAGCTTTTTGTTCTGTTCGCGCATTTTCTCTGACCGGTTCGTCACTATCCTTGTACGCTTTCAAAATCTGTTCCTGTATATATACTCTGCAGTCTTGAGTTATTGGATGCGCTATATCCATATGACTGTTAACTTTTTCATTTTCAGCATGGGAAAGAATGACCGGTTCTTTTAATTGCTGGCCGCACTGATTACAAAATTTACTGCCTACAACATTTTTAAATCTGCATTTTGGACAGGACTCAACCGCTTTTCGTGAAGGCATTGCCACAAAAAGACCGCTATTGCCCTGTATAACTTTAACATTCCTTACAACAAACCAGTCATCAAATGTCATTGTCGCGAACGCTTTAAGTTTGCCGTCTTTGCTTTCTGTCGGGAAAATTCTAACCTCCGTGATTTTCATTCGACACTCCTTTCTCTGGAAATTGACCCGCGCCGAAAACTCTGGAACCCGGGCAACGTCCGCTACAAGCGTTTTTACCACCAATCTCGTAGGGGGGCGCGCTACTTTTGCTCCCTCATAAGGTTGGTAGTTAAAAGACAGGTAGGGGGTTTTTGATGAGTAGTTTTAATACGTACTCACAACATAAATCCGCCAATTTTCTTCTTTCGGGAATATGAGACGAAGCTTTTCCGCCGCGTTCTTCACATTTTTTTTATCAAAAATTCCAAAAACAGTAGATCCGCTACCGGATAAAAGCGTGCCGAGCGCGCCGGCATTTTTTAGTTCGTGAAAGACTTTTTTTAAAGCCGGAAATTCTTGTAATGCTATTGACTGCAAATCGTTACGAAGATTTTTTGCCGCATTTTCAATGTTTTTTTCCTTGGAAAAAGCGGTGACCATTCTATCAAGGCCTATATCCTTTGTCAAGCCAAAAGCGGAAAGCTTCGAATATATGTCTTTCGTTAATATTTCAAAAGGCGGAGTCACAAGCACATGCCATATTTTCTCGCGGACTCGAAGTTCGGTAATAATATCCCCCCGACCTTTCCCGCAGGCAAAACTTACATCATTCATAAAAAAAGAAACATCCGAACCTAATTCAGGAGCTATACCACAAAGCTCGGTTTTGTTAAGCCGTACGCCGGTAATTTTGTTAAGTCCCCGCAAGACCGCGGCCGCGTCGCTGGATCCCCCTCCCAATCCGCCTCCGGTGGGAATATTTTTTTTTAATTTTATTTGAAAATGATTGTTTGTTTTGGATCTTTCCTTAAACAGCTTAACCGCGCGCGCCATTAAACTTCCGGGGCCAACCGGAATGGACGGATCGTCACAGGTAATCCGCGTCTCGCCTCCCGACTCCTCTATGGCAATTTCGTCAAAGAGTGAAATTTTTTCAAAGATCGTCTCTATTTCATGATAGCCGTCATTTCTCTGATTAAGAACTTTGAGGTATAAGTTCACTTTGGCAGGCGCGGTAATAATCATGAAGTAGTCCTGATCTGTAAATAGTAGGGGCACATTGCATGTGCCCTTGGTAGTTCCGCCAACATTCTCTTAATCCATTGTAGGGGCACGGCATGCCGTGCCCCTACGAAATACCAACAACCTCGTAGGTTGTTAGCGGACGATTCACAGTTTCCGTTTTATTAGTTTTTCCGTTTCCCTTACAATATCGTCCCGAGTTAATCCAAAATGTTTATATAACTCGTCCGGTTTGCCGCTTACTCCGAAGATTCCGTTTATTCCCATAATCTTCATCGGGCACGGGCTCGCTTGGACAATAACTTCCGCGACAGCGCTCCCCATCCCTCCATAAACAGTGTGTTCTTCCACCGTTAAAATCGCGCCGGTTTCTTCCGCCGCGTTAATTATTGTTTCTTTATCGATCGGTTTCGGGGTATGAAGATTTATTACTCGAACATTGATTCCCTTGGACTTTAAAAGATCTGCCGCCTCGATCGCTTTTATAACCAAATGCCCGCACGCGATTATTGTAATGTCTTTTCCTTCGGTCATCACATCCGCTTTACCGATTTTAAATTCGGACAGGCGTTTTAATATCGGCACTTTAGCGCGACCTAATCTTAGGTATACGGGACCGGGAATTTCCACCGCCTGTTTTGTCGCCAAATTCGCTTCCTCCGAATCCGCGGGTACAACAACTGTCATATTGGGAATTATCCTCATCAGCGCGATTTCTTCCAGCGCTTGGTGCGTCGCCCCGTCTTCTCCGACGGAAATACCGCCATGGCTTCCGGCAATATTTACGTTCAGGTTCATATATGCCACTGATACTCTCACTTGATCCCACGCGCGACCGGAAGCAAAAGCGCCGAACGTGCAAGCGAACGGTATTTTTCCCGAAAGCGCCATTCCCGCGGCCGCGCTTATCATATCCTGTTCCGCGACTCCGAAACTGACAAAACGTTCCGGATACTTTTCCTTAAACCAATTCGCTCTTACGGACTCCGTCAAATCTGCCGATAAAACCACTACATTTTTATTGGTTTTTCCTAAATCGAGTAAAGCTTTCCCGAACCCGTCTCTGGTTGCCTCTTTTTTCACACCGTCTTCTTTCATTCATAAACTCCTTATCAGTTCGCCGCACCCCTTGCCATCCCGGGCTCGACCCCAGGGTTGACTCATGCTGTAATGTTTTTTACTAACATTCCACCATCCTCGTAGGTTAGCGGCGGCTCTTTACGCCGCTATCCTACGAGGTTGGTGGTGTTTTCCGAACGGGCACCATTAACACAATACCACGAGTTCAACCTCGTAGGATGGTATAATGCGGGCACATGCAATGTGCCCCTACACCGGTGAAACAACAATCTTCCTTCGCACCGCCTACCCGAAATATCCCGGCGGAGCCTGCACTACGTCTTTTACGGACAATTTTTTGTTACTGAAGTTACAAACATTTTGTTCGGTTATTTTTAAATTCACGTTTTCCAACTGATCTTCTAACATTAAAAAATCAAAGTTTTTGAATTTGTATCCCAAAACCACATCATTCGCTATTTTAAGGATCTCTCCAACTTTTCTTTGATTTTGGTTTCCCTCATTTTCGTTCACGTTTTGGTCCGCTATATTGAACTTAACAAGAAAAACTTTCATTTCATTCGTCGAGACAAAATCACTTTCCACGTTTTCATAATCGAAAAGTTTTTTCAAATCTTCTTCTCCCCGAAACATAAGTTTTATCCTGTTGGCAATCTGCGCCGCCAGAAACTCTTCCATCGTAATGTCTTTTAAGTAAAATTTGTCCCGCCAATATCCTATATCCGAAAGTTTCGCGGGCGGGCTTCTAAAAAAATCGTCCATTACACCTTGGCGCGTTTCTTCTTCCACGCTGAAATTGTTAAATATTTTTTCTATGGATCTTTCCTTTTTTGCCTGCGGAGTAAGATTGATCGTAAAAAGAGTACGTCTAAACGACTCGCTTCTTGAAATATTTTGGTACATCCCGAACTTTACGTCTGTGACATATTTTATTATTACAACCTGCAATTCCGGCAGTCTGGCGTCCTGTGCTATTACACAATAAAACTTTATATCCGCGTCAGTGCTAAGTACAACTCTTGAGGCAATGAGGAGGAGATTGCTGATCGTATCCCAAGCTTCGGAACTAATACCCAAACCCGCGTCAAGAAGCCCTTTCATGGGGTAATATATCCCCATAGTACTGCCTTTTACCGTAACTTCCACGTCCATATCATATTCAGCTTTACAAACGGTCTTTACAGCCTCCGGCAGTTTATCTTTGGGAAACGACGGAGTACCGCACCCTGCCGAAAAAAGCAAAACGCCACTTAACCAAAAGCAGAAGACTGCCCGGATAAAAATATTTTCAGATCCATATTTACGCAAGTTTATCCCACTTTTTTTCTTGGTCATCGCCCGGAGTTTCTTGTCCGGGAGATTCTTTTTCTCCGTACTCCGCGAAAATGGCTATAATTTCATCGTATTCAAGTTCTTCTCTCTGTAATAGTTCCGAGGCAAACCTGTCCAAAATCGTTCTTTTTTCCGCAAGCATATTTTCAACTTCCTTCAAACAGTCATTCATGATCTTGTTCGTGTCTTTATTTAAAGTCTCTCTGACACTTTCTGAAAGCTGTTCTTTCGGTATCGCGGTAAAGTCACCGATAAACCCCGTCTCCCCCATGCCCAACTGCCAAACTATGTTATGCGCGACTCCCATCGCTTTTTGAAAATCAGAACTTACTCCGCTGGTGGTAGTTCCGAACTTAATTTTTTCAGCCGCGTACCCGCCGAAGGATATCATTATGTCCGAGAGCAGATGTTCTTTGCTGTGGGAATGAAGCTCTTCTCTTTCCGGCGACCATACTACGCCTAACGCGCCTTTTCGCGGGATAATGCTCGCTTTAAAAACACTTTTTGACGGCGCTTTCAAAAACGTTGTTATCAAATGTCCTGATTCATGATATGCCGTCATCTCCCGTTCTTTAGGTGTTACAGTGAGACGATACTTGATACCGAGATCAACCCGTTCAAAAGCTTCACTGATCTCTTTGAGTCCTATTACAGGTTTCCTGTGCCGGGTCGCGATCAAAGCGGATTCTTTTACGATATTCGCTATATCTGCCGGGCTTTTGCCGACGGCGCGCCGAGCGAGCCGCCCTAAATTAAGTTCCGTCTCCGATTTAACCTTGTTAAGATAAAACCGAAAAAGTTCTTCCCTGTCATCTTGGGATGGTTTTGTTATCATGATCTTTCGGTCAAATCTGCCGGGCCTTAAAAGTGCCTGGTCAAGATGCTGTTCATGCGCGTTAGTCGCGCCGATAACAACGATATTGTCGTCTTTCCCTTTAAGCCCATCCATTTCCGCGAGCATCTGGTTCAACGTGCTGTTAGTCTCCTGCCCTCCCATAAAACTATAAGTTCGGCTTCTTCCTATCGCGTCTATCTCATCGATGAAAATAATACATCCTCCGAACCCGTACGCCAAATCCCTCGCTCTTTTGAAAAGTTTCCTTACGCGCGAAGCTCCGACACCGACAAAAACTTCAACAAATTCGCTTCCCGACATCGAAATAAAAGGCATATTCGATTCTGTCGCTA
>Ga0265592_1000488_pt1 | contig 20479 bp, 38 predicted proteins | sample saktaG_7_FD_190141 | JGI IMG/M metagenome (GOLD analysis project Ga0265592, IMG submission 190141) | Saline water microbial communities from Sakinaw Lake, British Columbia, Canada - sak_2010_1_5_120m | ecosystem: Environmental > Aquatic > Non-marine Saline and Alkaline > Saline ... | reverse complement strand
GGAGCCATCAGCCGCGCGGGCTAATTCAATAATTCAAGTTTAATTGGGATAGCTACCTCAAATCATCTTGAAGAGGATGAAACAGGTAGGTTCTCCCATGCTACTGTTCGAGAACCTGGATTTAACCCCCATCCATCTCACCCTCTGGACAAGCCTCCACAAAGACGGCCCCGGAAGACCAGTAGAGTACCACCCCGAGTGGGACCTCCGGGCCCTGATGCTCCGCCAACTAGAACAGATACCCTACGTCAAGGACCTCTCGAAGAGGCTTAGACGAGACCCCAGCCTCAGACAGGTCTGCGGATACGGCAAACGGGCACCCTGTGAAGCCCACTTCAGCCAGATGAAGAAGCGCATCGGAGCAGAAGGCTTCCGCATCATCGAAGCATGGCTCAGGAAGGAGGCGTTGAAGCTCAGGAGAAGCCAGCCCCTCTCCGCCGCAGGCCTCGTACAGGCAGCCGGCCTCGACGGCACGGATCTCCCCGCCTGGAGCAGCAGAGACCCCCACGACACCCGCCGGGGCCTCGGAGACCCCGACGCCCGGCTAGGCCGGGGCAAGAAGGGCTTCCTCCTCGGATACCAGAGCCTCTTCCTCGTAGACATAGAAGGATTCCCATTGGGCCACGTCGAGGCATCGCTGAACGTCAACGAGAAACAGCTGGTCGAGGCGCTGCTGACCCGGGTGCTGGGAGAGTGCATCGAGGTGGAGCTCCTCGCCGCGGACAGCCAGTTCGAGTCCCAGGGCATCTTCCAGCTCCTCGACTCGCTGAAGATAGGCCACATCATCGCCTGGAGGCGGCTGAAGAGCCGGGAGAACCCGCCTGATGTGCTCACGGTGAAGGACCGCATCGACGTGGAGGGCCCGGAGTGGAAGAAGGCTATCTATAAGCGGCTCCGGGCTGTGGTGGAGGGCTTCAACGGCCGGGCTAAGAGCAGGCTCGGGTATCAGCGGCTGACGTGGCAGGGACTGGAGAACGTGGGCATCCATGTGGGCCTGGTGTTGATGGTGGTCTATGCCGTCTGCATAGCTGCCTATGGCATCGGGAGGCCGGAGCTCCGGCAAAGCGTGGCCTTCGCGTAAAGATGGGGGCGGGGTGGAGGGGTCGGTTAGAGGGTGCTCTGCTTCTACTGGTTCTGGGAGCCCTGTGAGGTGCGGGTTGTCCTCTGTTTATGGTTTTTGGAGGGGTCTTGAGCTGGATGTGCTTGGGGATGGGGGTAGTGGTTAGCTGAAAAGCGTATCATTAGCCCAAAAAACTCAATTATTGAATCCGCCCGCGCGCGCGGCCGGTGTACAGGCGACGACCGGGGGTCTTCTCCACGTTCTCTGCTCCGCCTGAGTCACACATACTTCGACGCTTCCACCAGCAGATCCCTGATGGCGGGTCTCCTGGAGGGCTGAGGCTCTGATCTATCAGCCACATGCTTGTGATGCGGGAAGGTCTCAACGTCGGGGTGATGCGGCCGGTTATCGTATCTCAGAATCATCCTACCCCCGGCGTCTTGAAGGTGGTAGGCGTACTTCTCAACCTCACCGCGTAGCCGATACTCGAAAAGGCGGAGCTCGCCGCCGTTTATGAACCTCGCGACCAGCCTGATGTACCCCTCATCGCCGATCCTCAGCCCGCTGACGACGCTAACATCAACAACCAGCGGGTGACGCCTTATCTCGTCGACGAGCTCGGCAAACCGTTCCTCCAGGCTCAAGGTAAGATCTCTTTAAGGGCCTCTCTCTCCTTCGAGAGCCTCTTCAACAGGTCTATACAGGTCTCCCACTCAAGGAAATCAACATCGTCCTCAAGGACGCCCTGACCGCTCCTCTCCTGAAACTCCCTCGATGCGAACCCATACTTCATCTCGAAACCCTTCAACCTCAACTGAAGCTTACCTATCGTCTTATCCACGTCGCTCAACCTCAGACTTAGGCTGCTGAGGACCACCCTCTTAACCTCCTCCTCCGGAATCTTCGTGCCAACGACCTCAATCTTGGCCAATACGTCCACCCCCACTCAACTTAAATTCACACGCCACTTCATAAAACTACCTTCGACACACCTACCCACATGCGCAGGCCTGTAGATGACGCCGACAAGCCGGATTACTCTCGACGCCAGGGAAAGCAGAACCTCTTCATAGGATGAGGGATTCCTCGGTTGGGATATAGGTCACAACGACCTTCCTGCCTGGATGCCTCTCGACAGCCGCTCTGTAAGCCTCAGCAGGATTCTCCGAAGCAGCGACGATCTCGCCGTCAACGAGAACCGCGTGCATCCCGCCATACCTACGGATATCCTCCAAAGAGATGACCCTAGCCTCGCCCATACCCATCACCCATTACAGAATAAGGCCACGATATAAGGAGGATGCACTAAACAGCCGGCTATGGCCCCCATCATCACAGACGATAACCCTGCCCACCGCCTTCATCAACCGGACCAGCACCGAGGCAACGCAGTGCTCCTCGTTACAAGCAGGCACGAGAGCCACCACCAACCCAGACATACGTACCCTACACATACCTACCAACATATTTGAAACATACCGATCAAACCACCACTAACTGTTCAAACAACGATCTAACTAGTCGAATATCAGGTTCAGAATCCATCTTAAGAAACTGCGAATCATTGGAAAAGAAAAATGCTACCGTTGCTCCTGATACTTTTCAGAGCCGAGATGCCTGTCATCACGGCACATCACAGGACAGACAACCCACAACACTTATTACATTTCTTGTAGCAATACTTACCGCTGCGGTAAGGAACGTTACATGAAATATGAGCTGGGTCCCCTGGAGGCTGAGCTGATATTCACCCTAGAGAGAAAGGGTATAAAGGCGTTCACCGTCGACGACGCCAGACACCTGCTGAAGACCTCCGACGAGACGCTGTGGAGAGTCCTCCACAAGCTGACACGTAAGGGGAGGATCCAGCGCATCAAGCGAGGCCACTACGCCCTCGTCCCGGCGAGAGCCGGCTACCAGCCAAGGTGGAGGGAGCAGGCATACACCTTCCTAGAGGAGATGCTGGAGGAGTACTACGTGGGGTACTGGACGGCGATGAGCCACTGGAACATGACCGAACAGACCCCCCGGACGGTGTTCGTGGCCACCACCCGCAGAAACAGGGATTTCGTCTACGACGACACGATGCCGATCCATTTCGTCACGTTGAACCCCCGGAAGCTCTACGGATGGGTCTACGCCGCCGCCGGCGGCAACAGATTCAGAGTATCCGACCCGGAGAAGACAGCCGTAGACTCCATGGACCTCCCCCGGCACTCGGGAGGGATCCCGGAGGCGGCGAAATCCCTCCACTACCTCCATGACTGGGACAAGGTCATCGAGTACGCCGACAGGCTCGGAAACAGAACGGTCCATAAACGACTCGGGTACCTCATACAGCTCCTAGACATCGACGCCCCCAGCCAAACCCTGAGACGCCTCAAGGCAGGGATCAGCAGCGGATACGTCTGGCTGGACCCCACGGCCCCAAAAGAAGCGCTTGGACTCGACGCAACGTGGAGGCTGAAGATCAACGTCCCCGAGAAAGCCCTGAGGAGCTGAGCACGTGATCGAAGACATCGAGCTCCGAGAAATATCGGTGGACACGGGCGTCCCCGTAGGCACCGTCGAGAAGGACCTGGCAATAACCTGCACCCTACTCGCCGTCTCCGAGACGGATCTCAGAGATCACCTGACGTTCAAAGGCGGCACAGCCATAAAGAAGGCCTACTACCCCGACTCCAGGTTCTCGGAGGACCTCGACTTCACAGTCACAGACCTCGACGAGAAGGAGGCGGCTCAGCTTCTGGAAGCCCTCAGCAACGCAGAGATCAACTCCATCACATTCGGAGAAGTCGTTGAAGACGGCTACACCCGTGAAGGCGTCAGATACAGGCTCCCATTCACCGGCCCCCTCGACTACAGGAACAGCGTACGCATCGACCTATCCTTCAGGGACGACGTGATCCTCGGACCCATAGACAGAACAGTATACTCAAGCTACAGCGAGGACCTCTCATCCACGATAAGCTGCCTCAGATTCCCCGAGCTCATGGCAGAGAAGATACGGGCAGCCATGACCAGAGAGAACCCCAGAGACTACTACGACATGTGGGCTCACCTGAATAAAATCGACGACAAAGACACCCTGAGAAGCCTGGCCCAGAGAAAATGCGGCGCAACAGGATACCCGTACGACCCATCAAACATCTTTGAAGCTGCAACCTTGAGAAGAATAGACTCCGCGTGGAAGACACAGCTCAAACACCTGATCCCCGACTACGTCGACTTTGCCACGATACTCCCACAGCTTAAAGAGGAAGCCAGATTCATGTTTGCCGAAGACTTAGCACCATAAGCTGATTAACCGAGATCAAAACATTCACTCCACATATAAACGCTGACGCAACGGTGCTCCTCGTTAAACGCAGGCACAAGAGCCACCACCAACCCAGACATACGCATCCTACACATAGCTTACAAACTATTTGAAACATATCGATCAAACCACCACTAAAGATAGGCAACAGCCAGCCAAGACACCGACAACCTCATCCCAGCACACACATGCACAGACGACCCAAACCACCAACAACGCAAGCAGAGGAACCAGCAGAATGAAACCCAAGCCGAACCGAACCATCTCAACCGCCCCAGCTTCACGGCTTACTCAAAGCCGTCCATATACCTCATAGCCCGGACCACCACGCCGTCTACCCCCCTCGCCGAAGACAGGGATACATGCGACGACGAAGAGCCAGCACACCTCCCCATTCAACGCCTATACAGGCCTCAGGGCTGGAGCCGCCTCGAAACCGTCTGGCACCCATGCAAGACCGTGGAGAGATCACCGAAACCCGGGTCTACGAAGCCTTCTTCCCATACCTGCTGGCGTCGATGATCGTCAAGCCGACCACCTCCCCGGACCTGTTCAGCTTCCCGATGACGCATCCCTCCTCGTCCAGCGCCTCGTCGTCCACGCCCTCATCATACCTGAACTGGACGTAGAGCACGTCAGCCTCCTCGTCGCAACCCACGCTCACAACCCTGCCACCGATGCGCCTCTTCGCCTAAACCAACTCAAGCCTGTCAGACACCCTTGTAGGCCTTCCCTCTCGGACCAACGTACTCAACATCCACTATGTGATGAGCCCAATCGACATGGTAAACTAGTCTGATGCCCCCAATCCGGATGCGGTAGGCGTCTTCTCGACCTCGAAGCTTCGAGACATCATATATTCTGTAGGGTATCGGCTCAGACTTCAGCGTAGAGACAAGGTCCAGCAATTGCGCTCTATGCTTCGGTAAACTCTTTAGAAGAGCCTTCTCTGCCTTCTTATTTAAACGGACGCTGAACGTGTGGAACGTCTCCTCACGTCGCTTCGAAGCATCCTCAGGAACTCGCTCTCAGAGAAGTATTCCTTGGACTCATCGTCCAAGGCGGCCGTCTCTTCAGGCGTTGGCTCCTCTTCCGGGAGGAGAGTCTCCGCTAGCCGCCTGTATAGTAAACGAAGCTCCTGGATCTCCTCCCGGAGCTGCTGAATCTCATATGACTCCGTCATTTCCCTGCACTCCAAAATGACTCGGATCGTAATGAAGGTTTCTAAGACCCCTAAGGGGCATACGCCTCCCCTATCCTGCGCCCAGCCTCCCCCGCCCTCAACAATATCTCGGTGCTGGCCCCCATCCCGTCCTCCGTTATGTTCAACATCTCCAGCGCCCTCCTCCCATAAGCCCTGAACCCCGACTGGCTGTCCGTTATCCCGCTGCCGTTAACCGACAAGGCGTTGATGATCCCTATGCCAGCCTTCCTCCACCCCGGGACCCCCGAGTCCCCCTCCAAGAACCTAGACCCTATCACTATGTCGAGCTCGTTCTCCCTCAACATGTCCACGAGCCGGGTGAGCTCCGCCGGGTCATGCTGCCCGTCGGAGTCGATGGTCACCGCCACGTCGGCCCCCATCTCCACCGCCGCCCTGAACAGCGACCTCAACGCGGCGCCGTACCCCATGTTACGGTCATGCCTGACCACCGTCGCCCCCATGGCCTCCGCTATCTCCCCCGTCAGATCCACAGACCCGTCGTCACACACGATCACCCGGTCAACACATTCCCTGAGCCGCACCAGCAACGAGGCGCTCCTCGTTAAAGGCGGGCACAAGAGCCACAACCAACCCACACACACCACACCCCACACTACAACATGTTTGAAACATACCGATCAAACCACCACTAACAGATGAATCCATGAAACCATACAGCGAACAAAGACACTGACAGCCTCGGTCCAATAGAAAAACAATTCCTACCGCATGGGTAAAAGCCCATACGTCAAGCCACATGCGTATTGGCAGGCTTGATTAGAGACTCGGCGTCTAGTAAATGATTTCCATCATCCTAATTCCTTAGATATTGATAAAGAATCAAGTATGCCAGGCCTCGAAACTCATACAAGAAACATTAAAACATCCTATTAGTCTCTAGCTCTAATATCCTCTATCAACTTCGACACATAAGCCTCCTCACGGTGAGCATAAGAGTCTCTAGACACCCTTAAGAGATCTTCATCCAAGTCCTTCAAGTAACCATACCCGTCGAGAACCCTCCCCACCACCTCTTCCTCCCCGGGTAAACTTCCCCTTCGTACAAGCCTCTCCAGATCCGTCCAATCGTAACCCCCACTCTCAACCCTTTCAAAAAAAACCTCAGGGTCAAAGGGGTCCCTGACGTTCCAGCACTTCACCAAAACCATGTCCCTGACTCTCTCCCTATCATAAGGCCTATCACAGAACAGATATAGATCGTACAAATCTCTGCTGCTGGCCCTCTGATACATCGCCCTTATCTTCTCCGATAGGACCTCGTCTCTCTGCAGGCACCGAACCGGGAAGCTCTTAAACTCGCAGTACTTGAAATACATCTCATCAATTAACTCGTTCTCCAACAACGGAAGAACAGGTTTCTCACGGAAGCTGACTTGAAGCTCAAACACCGAGGAGCCCCATTCATGAGAGTAGTTCACCGCCGCATAATAAGACTCAGGGCTCAGGTTCTCCTCCCTTACCTCAAAACCTATGCCGTACCAGCTTTCTCCATGTAAAAGATCCTTAACCTTTTCGCGTAGTGTCTGCGGATCGACGTCAACCGCCGTGAAGTCTAGATCCATGGAAAACCTTCCAGTCTTGCCGAGATACACCTTTTTCAGGCAGGTCCCTCCCTTAAAGGCAAGATACGGTAAAAGACCGCCATCACGCAATACACGAAGCACGTAGGTCAGCACCACATTCCGCTCAGCCCTGTCCTCCGGGACCCCACCCGAGCGAGCGTAAAAAACAACGTGCCTCCTCTCCAACACGGTTACTCACCCTATCCCTATCTCGCTCAACAAGACCCACCTAGGCACATTGTTGACAACCTTCCACTTACTACACAGATCACCAGTCTTAGGCCTTCCTGAATCCAGGTATATCACAGACTCACCGACATGGCTAAGCAAGACATTCTCAACCTCATCCTGAGGAGGCTTCACCAACCCCTCATCCACCAGGAAAGAGACGATAAACCCCATCCTCTTAACCAGAGACTGGTTACCCATCCTGACGGCGTACTCTACCAGCTTCTCCACGTCGACACGGGGGAGGCCACGCCACACAGCCCCCGACAGCTGCGCAACCCCACCGGCATACTTCGGCTTGTCAAAGGAATCCACCAGCGACTTCTCGGGCGAAGCCATATACACCAGAGTATCAAGAACCTTCTCTTCCCTGTACCCGAAGAACTTGTCTTTAGACAAGGTGACGAACTTGAACAAGGTGCCCGACCACTCAAGCTCCGGCTTACTCTTGGTGGATGCAACGTAAACCGTTGAGGGAACCTGCGTCGTAAACCCGTAATGGCTGTTCGAGGTATAGTAGCTAAAATAGTACGGCTCAACCAGCGAGGAGCCCACCAGATACGGGTTCACCGGGGACACCCGCTCCGGGTAACCGTAACTCAAGGGGATAAACTGGTAAACGCCGTGAGTAACCCTCTCTATCCATCCCTTATCCTCGAGGCCGTGGAGAAGAAAATAAGCGTACCCAGGGGTACACTTAAGATCATCCTGTACGTCAGAGGGGCGGATGATTTTCCTTCCCCCAGACTCCCACATCGCCACTAGTTTAGCCTCGTCAGGGGACAGACGCACCCGTTCAACCGGCTCCCTAACCGTAGGCTTCCGAGCCTTCTCCACGTCTATGCCAAGCTCCTCGAAAGTCACCAACTCCACCGGCATCTCTTCAAGCACACCTCTCACCGATCCAGACACCCCCGGAGCAACCACTACTAACTCAAAACTCTTCAGAGGAGGATCAAAGTTGGACAAAGCCGTGTAGACATTGACTAGATGATTAAGCCATGTGCGACCAACTTTATGGGGTGTCACCTCCACAAACACGTCGGTTCCATCGTCTTTCCTGAAGTGAAAATCGATCACTATTCCACCAAGTAATGTCTCGTTAACGGCTACGAGAGAGTATTCACTGTAGAGCCTAGGAATCTCGCGAGAAACGTAGGCTTCTAGCGCATCCATGATGTTCATTAGAAAGGAAGACACACAGCCTTATAATTATTTCTCAAAATCTTAGTTTCTGATGTAATTTTACTAAGATTAAAGAAAATAATTATAATACCCTGTGCTCATACTGCCTCGGAAAACCAGACCTGAAACCAGTATATTGGAATCCAGTAACACTCTAGGACGAGACAACTCTTTCTGCCATCAGCTCTTCTCTAGCCTTCTCGACTTCCTCCAAGAGCATCTCCCCCGTTACTCCCTCACTCTTAGCTATGGTCTCAAAAATAGGGGTAATCTCATCCGGTGAAAGCTCATCAACCTTCTTTAAAACAAGCATATTACCCGCCCTGGTAACGTATAGGTAGCTATCTTTGTCCAAGGAAAGCTCCTTTCTGAACCTGGAGGGGATGGTTACCTGTCCCTTCGAGGTAACCTTGATTATCTCAGACTCAAACATACAACACACCGTAAGAATTCCTTACATATGTGTCTATGCTAAGTGTCTACGCTAAGGCTCACTCAGAGCGATTAAAAACCGGCGAGGGTAAACACAGTTACGGATAACACCAACAACCACCAACACCCTACGCATAGTCTTAAACCCTTCTCACTCACATCATGCCGACCCCCACGGAGCCTATGGCCTCCGCTATCTCCCCCGTCAGATCCACAGACCCGTCGTCACACACGATCACCCTGTCCACCTGCCTAAACAGACGACTCAGCACCGAGGCTATGTAGCTCTCCTCGTTGAAAGCGGGCACGAGAGCCACCACCAACCCAGACATACGTACCCTACACATACATTACAACATATTTGAAACATACCGATCAAACCACCACTAACAGTTCAGACAACAAACAACCAAGATATCGATAACCTTGTCCCAGAGAACCATGTCAAAATAAAAGTTGAAGTATCGTAGGGTATTCGTACGCGAAACGTGATCGTCTTACAAGAAAACGATAATTAACCATAATCGTCTTCCCTCAGGACAATAAACGCAATAAATCGTCTTAAATTAAAGGCCAATCATCTACGGAGAAGCTTAAGATACTCCTCCCTCGTCAACCCCGCATCCTTAAGGATCTTAGAAAGCAGACCCCTACCGATCTCTTCGCCTCTATGAACCGGAACTACCGTCATCCTCCCATCATCACGCTTAAGAATAACGTGACTACCACGCCGCCTAACAGGCTTGAAGCCAGCCTCGGCAAGGACCTTAATGAGCCTCTCAGCCTTGACGGGTCTAAGGCTCACCGGCGGGAACCTCTATAAACTGCAGACCGACCAGCTCCCGCCTCCCCTCAGCGACGGCCTCATCGACCTCCAGGTAGAGCTCAACGGCCTCCCTGATGCGCACCATCAGATCATCCAACGTCCTAGCCTGAGTGTGACAGCCCGGAAGCTCCGGGATGGACGCTACATAGACACCGTCCTCATCCCGCTCAATGACCACACTGAACCTCAAAAACTCCACCAACCACTCAATACCCCACGCATAGTCTTAAACCCTTCTCACCCTCATCATGCCTGACCACCGTGGCCTCCATGGCCTCCGCTATCATCCCCGTGAGATCAACGGACCCGTCGTCACAGACGACAACCCGGTCCACCACCTTCATCAACCGGACAAGCACCGACGCTATGTGGCTCTCCTCGTTGAAAGCAGGCACAAGAGCCACCGCCAACCCAGACATAAGCACCCTACACATACCTACCAACATATCTGAAACATATCGATCAAACCACCACAAACAGATCAGGCAACCAAGACAACGATAACATTGCACAATGAAGCGGATAGAAGCCCTCTATCTAGACTCCAGCAGCTCCTTCACCCTACCCAGAAACCTCTCCGCCCCCTCGACAGTCTCAGCCGCCCCAGCCTCAGAAAACTTGAGGCCGTAATCGGCTTCCTGCCTCAGGTTCATGGCCTCCTCAAAACCGTCCACCATCGAACGCTCAAGCTCACCCGAATAGAGCTCACGGATGGCCGCCAACAACGCGGCGTGGCTCTTCTCCCTGTATCCACGGCGATACAGTAACGCCCTCGCGCCGTGAAACATGGAGTAGTACCCCTGGATGGTCGCCCACTTGAACCCGCCCCGCTCCAAAGAGTCACGCGCGTCTCGAAGATCAGACTCAGCCGCCTCAACCTCCCTCCGCACCATGTCGGCGGATATCCTAGACTTAACCAGCCTCCTCTCGGCCACGAGCCTCTGAAACCTTGAGCTTACTCCGCCGCCCATAACACGATTCCCCGCTCGACGTTCTCATACAGCGGCCTATCCTCCCTCTTCAACCTCGCAAACTCGTTGGAGTCCACCACTATCGGCGAGACCCTTCTCCCTTCCTCCTGGTTGAAGTCGCCGACGATTCCTCTCACCGCTTCCTTCTCGGAACTCAAGATAAACAGATCGATATCGCTCTCCTTGACATCGACCCCCTGGGCGCAGCTCCCGAAAAGCACGACTCTTCGTGTATGCCGCTTAAGATGGCTCAACAGAGAACTCAACGCATAGACGTTAACCAGTACCTTGAACTGTCTGACGACAGGGTTCTCGGCGTCGAGCCTATAGAAAACCATTCTCCCCCTCCTCTCCCTGATGAGGAAACCGAGGCCGGCGAGCTCTCTGAGTATCCGGTTCGCCGAGCCTTTACTCACGTCCGTCTCCCTGATCACCTCTCTCTCATGATGCTCCGCCATGGGGTCGCTTAGAAACAGATCGAACACCGTCATGAACGTGGGCGTAATGAAGTCTAATTTTTGGGGCATATGCTCAATTTTTTATACTTCTATATATTTAAGGTTTCGTAACGCGTAACATACGACAACCCTGTCCACCAGCCCCAGCAACCGCACCAGCACCGACCCAACGTAATGCTCCTCATTAAACGCAGGCACGAGAGCCACCACCAACCCAGACATACGCACCCTACACATACCTACCAACATATTTGAAACATACAGATCAAACCACCACTAACAATAAAGAACCACAACCTAACAAGAAGATACCAGACACGGATACCATCACCAGCAACTCAACATTGAATAAACGTTGAAACAGAGCCGACGCGAGGCCGAGCTCCCAGCACACGAGACGTAATCGTCCTACAGGAAAACGATGATTAACCATAAATGTCCTCCCCTAGGACAATAAACACTCGACTTCGATACCTGTACTCAGCGGCTTTGGGCAGCCTTCTTCTTGAGACGCCCCCTCATGAAGTCGAGAAAGTATCTGGATGCAGCTAACGGATCGTCAGGCATGTGGCTCTCTACAACGTTTGCCTCTGTTTCGAGGTGGAAGTGCCTCGGAAACGTCTCTACAGCCCTCCAACGTATGTGAGGAGCGTTGTCGTGCCTGAAGATGCTCCCGTCCACGTGCCTCCTCTCCCAGTGGAACGCGTATCTCTCCATGAGGTCCTCCTCCCCATGAAGCCAGACCTCTAGAAAGCTCCCATCCTGAAGATATACGCGGGCGCTCTCGTCGTCGAACCCCGTCCCCTCAACGATGTCCGCGTAGTCCCTCTCGACCATCCTGCAGATGAGCCTGTAGACCTCTCTCCTACTCAACCGAAGCTTCCTCTAGCAGCCCCTCGAGAGCCTCCCTCCGCTCCTCTAGATGGCTCAGCCTGAAGAAGTCCCGCCAGCTATCCTTCTCGTCGAGCTCCCCCCTCTCATACCTCTCGTCCATCTCCTTAGCTGAATCAACGCCGTACCTGCTGCGGATCTCAATAGCCTCAGAATTGACCCTACGGAGCTCCGACTTGAGATACTCCACGACGCCCTTCGCCATTATTCTCTCCTTCAACTCCCCCGTCGCCTCAGCCACACGCTCTAACAGAACTGGAACCTCGACCATCTTACGCCCCGCCACCACACAATAGAATTGTAGAACGATAAATATATACATCGTCCATGTTTCTCCCATGCCGGACCACCACGGCCCCCATGGCCTCCGCTATCTCCCCCGTCAGATCCACAGACCCGTCGTCACACACGATAACCCTGTCCACCTCCCTCAACAACCGAGTCAGCACCGAGGCAACGAGGCGCTCCTCGTTGAAAGCAGGCACAAGAGCCACCACCAACCCAGACACACCGCACCAAACACATAGCTTACAACAAATTTGAAACATCTCGATCAAACCACCACTAAAAGATAAACCCAGACAACCACCCAAACAGTATCACAGATACACACCGCGTGAAAAGACCGTGAATACTTATACACAGAATAGAGCAGCGGCAAGCCCCCAGTGATACCCAAACCGGGTTAATACCGGGACTCGACAATCCCTAAAAACCGGGCCAACACCAGAACACCGGGGCTACAGGGTGCTGGGGTACCTGCGGTACGTATACGCCAAACTAGGCGTCATAGCAGTCGCAACCACATACTACCTGGTCCTCGTCACCTTTCTCACCGCGTACACCCACCCCGCCAGAGCCGTCACCGTCACCATCGACACCTACGACGAGGCCGAGCTAGAGTTAGCCTTCATGCTCCTCAGCCTACCCGCGGCCGCACGCTTCCTCCTCGACAACTTCAAGAAATACACCAAAAACACACCAGCCGCAGAGCCACCCGGAGCACCCCGACTAGACGGCCTCGACGCCATCAACCTTAACACCCCACCGCAGCCGGCAAACCAGCCTACCTGCTCATATGGCAGGCCTAGCCGCCGCAATGACCCCACTGACATTCAATCCCTACACACCAGCAACTAACCAGCGTCTATATTGAAACATACCGATCAAACCACCACTAACAGTATAGACGACCAACAACCAAGATATAGACACTTGCTCCTACCATAATTTAGAAAGCATCATAGATTCTTCATTCGTTCCAAGAACCTTGCCGCAGCATCCACTGCATCCTCAGCTTCCTCAGAGGAGATGCTGATGTTCATGCCATATGAACAAAATGTTCACGTTTTATAAACACATTGTTCACGTTACATGAATAAATCGACCAACCACATCCATATACGCGTCAAACACCCCGAAAAAGTCCAGCAGCTCCAACACACCCAGACACAGCTGAAACACCAGCACAAACGGAAAAACCCGCCCAACCGGCACAAGCGACCCAAAGCAAACAACCATTCCTAAACAGGATATCAAAAACAGACTGCAACCCGAAGCACCGCGAACAGAGGAACATATAAATACACTGATAAATACACAGAAAACGATGGAGACATGGGCCACAGAACCTTAACCATCTCGGACGAAGCCTACAGGATACTCTCAAGCCTGAAGAGGGAGAAGGAGAGCTTCACCGACGTCATAAAACGTGTCTTCGGCGAGCCCCGGAAGAGGCCCCTGGCGGCCTTCACGGGGGCGTGGCAGGGCAGCGACGAGGAGCTGAACCGGATACTCGGGGACATCGACGATCTCTGGAAGACCTACGACGCGGAGCTGAGACAAGGGGAATGGTCTGCCTAGACACGGACTTCATGGTCGCCCTCCTAAGAGGCGACCCCAGGGCCGCCGCGAAAGCCGGGGAGCTGGACACGAGAGGAACGAGGTTGGCGACGACCCCCGTCAACGCCTTCGAGCTCTTCCTGGGAGCCCACCGCTCAGAGAGGAGGGGGGACAACGTCACCCGGGTCCTCGAGCTCCTGAGCAGCCTAGAGACCCTCGAGTTCGACCTGTGGGCGTCCGAGAAAGCCGGCTCCATCGCCGCCGACCTATGGTCACGGGGAGAACCCATAGGCGCAAGGGACTCCATGATAGCGGGCGTGGCGATGAGGCACGGCGAGGCCATCCTCACCCGGAACACCAGGCACTTCTCAAGGATCCCCCAGCTCCGGCACGAAGAATGGTAAGCCAATCTCCGCAGAGACCCTGGCCAAAGCACGGCGTCCTGCCCAGCGAAGATAAAAACCATTCCAGCTCCACCCCAGACCTCCATCATTTTAACCCACCTTCAACAACATGTGAACGACATGACCCAGGCAACAACCGACGACATCATCGCCGAGGTGAAGAAGATGAACCGACGGCTCGAATCCATAGAGAGAGCCCTCACATCGATGATGACCATGCTCATGCCCGAGGAGGAACTCAGCCCAGAAGAGTGGAAGGAACTGGAGAGCATCGAAGCAGAGATGATGAGCGGCCAAACGGTACCCCTGGAAGAACTCGAGAAAGCGTTGAGGTAGACCCATGCCCGGCTAACCCTCCACCGCTCTCAGCGCACAGGTTCATAACCGGCCTAAACAGGCGGCGGGCAAGGAGAGTAACACAGGAGATAGGCGACCTCCGTAACTATCCCTTCTTCGCCATGCCCCACGACCTAGCCAAGCTAAAAGGCAGGAAAGGCTACTACAGGATCAGGATATGAGCCCTGCGCGTCATCTTCAGGGTATTCGAAGAGGAAAAAGAGATCTACATAGAGAAAATCGACCACAGAGGAAAAATCTACAAATAACTAAGTCTTCACACAAGCACCGAGGTAACGTAACGCTCCTCGTTAAAAGCAGGCACAAGAGCCACCACCAACCCAGACACGCAACTCACAACATATTTGAAACATACCGATCAAACCACCATTGAAAGTCATTTACGAGCATCGAAAGAGTAGATCAAGCCTACCCCGCCAACCGCCTTCAACGCGTGTCAGCCGCCGAGACGCTAGCTAGGCTCCCTGCGGCTCAGAATCTTCAGGCACAGCTCTCTGGTAACCCAGAAGCCTTGACTGATCAAGGCGCTGCACAGCTCCTCCGGGCCCTCACTCACATACCCTTTGTCCATCAACAGCTTCAAGACACCCAAGGTGCCCATGACTCCTACTCCAAGCCTCCTAGCCGCCCTACGGGCCCTCAAGTCGTCGAGTAGAGCCAGATCCGCGTCCACATCTAATGCCAGGGCGATGGTCTCAGCCTCCCCTCTCCCCAAGGTCGAGGACAAAACACCCACGAGCTCAATGTTAGAGGCCTCGGCGACGCGGGCGAGCCCCAGACCGGCGAGCCGCTCCAACTCATCATGCAGCTCTCCACGCCCGACCTCATCCACCACGGCAGCCGACAGAAACACGTCATCGAAGAGCCTCGGCAGCAAACCAAGATACCCCATCCCGCCGAGAGATCAGAACGGAGGTATCCGCTACAGCCCTCAACTGGGCTGCTTCCCCGCGACTTCCCCAGCCGCGCCGACCTCCTCGAGAGCCTCATCCTCGTCCAGGTAGCTGTACCTGAACCCGATGCTCCGGAGCAAAGCCGAAAACTCGTATCGAAACATCCCCACAAGCTCCGCCGCCTTCGCGAGAGTCACACTCCTCGAAGCCAGGAGACCCAAAGCTATGAGGAACCGCTCCTTGTCCTCCCTCTTCTCGAAAAGGGGAAAATTCTCCACCGAACTAGACAACGACGTACGCCAGCTAATGGATGACCCCCAATCTATTTATTCTTTTCAGAAACAACTGATGGATCAACGATCATCATGTTAACACACTCCCTGAGCCGCACCAGCACCGAGGCAACGATCCTCGCCTTAGGCAGGCACGAGAGCCACCGCCAACCCAGACACACCGAAACATGCCTAACAACATACTTGAAACATATCGATCAAAGTAACGTTGAGACATTATAGAAGTCGCTTCGAAGCCGGGTTTCTCATACGCGAAACGTAATCGTCCTACGGGAAAACCCTAATCTTCTATTTATGTACAAAATAATAATTTATTTATAATTTGTTACATAAATAACACCCATGAAGCGCCTAACCAGATACATCCTAACCACGTTCGGCGGCGAAACAGTGCGAAAAGCCAGCCTGAAAAACACCCGTATAGGCACCAACACGGTTCCCTCTAGAGTTGCCTAGGCTCTCCCATCACCCACCCAACCGGCTATAAAACCTGTTGTCTACCAAGCCGTTCCCCGAGATCCCAGCCACGAGGCACATCGTCGACGGGACACCGTCTCCAACTCCTCGGCGAACTCCTCGTCGGGCTCCAGCGATCTGACGAAGCCAAAGAGGGTTCCACGCTCCTTCTTCAGCCGTGCGAGGGCCTCATAAGCCTCCTCGGAGACCGTCAACGTCTTGTGACCCATGATGAGTTAAATACACGCACGTATATTTAACCGCCTCTCGCAGTGGAAGCCAACGTCAGGAAACTGCCTTAAAACACTTATATACCATACCTACATTTATTTATCAGAAGTCGTATGAATGACCGAAAATCAATAAAAATATATAGGAAGGGTTTGTCGGGTGATGAGGCAAGGATCTTATCCGACCTAAGCTTCAAAAGAAAACAAATTTTCACCCTAGAAGACGTAAAAAAATACAACAAGAACAGCAAAGACCTTCTGTATAACCTCACACAGAAAAACTGGGTCATAAGAATCAAAAATGGATTATACATGATCGCCCCCCTGGAAGCAGGCGAACATGGAGCACAAAGCTACACCGTTCACAGCTTCATAATAGCTTCACATCTGGTGGAGCCATACTACCTCAGCCACTGGAGTGCGTTGAATTACTACGGCTACACCGAGCAGACCCCCCCAGCCGTCTACATAACGACGACGAAGCCGAGAAACAGGAAACACATACTCGACACAGAGTTCATCTTCGTAACAGTAATAGAACGAAAAATGTTCGGAGAAACAAAGATCAAGATAGAAGACACATCAGTAAAAATATCTACACACGAGAAAACAATAGCCGACTGCCTAGACCACCCCGAACACTGCGGAGGCATAGAAGAAGTCGCCAAAGCACTCTACTTCGAGCACACGAACCTAGACATCGAGAAGATCATTCTCATGGCTGAAAAAATGGGCAACAAGACAATAATAAAAAGACTGGGCTATCTTCTAGAAGTATTTGAAGCAAGCGACTATCAACATTTACTAGGGGGAATAAAACTATCCAAAGGTTATTCAGACCTGGACCCCAAACTCCCAAAAAAAGGCAGGATAAACGATAAATGGAAACTGCGAATAAACACAAGGGTAACCCCTGAACAGTGGATGAAATGATCACCGGCCCTGAACTAAGAAAAATGGCGAGAGAAAGGAACCTCCGCCTTGACATCATTGAAAAAGACTATGCACTCGGCTGGATAATGATGGGCATCTATAACAGTTCACTAAAACGCAGCCTGATCTTTAAAGGCGGAACAGCGCTTTCAAAAATATATTTCCCATTAAACTGGAGGATCTCAGAGGACTTGATTTCACGTTATCAGAAAACTCGGCAATGGAGGACGTGCCTGACAAGTTACTAGACGAGCTCCCAAGGATCGTAGAAGACTTGAGCGATGGCATGGTTCTTGATTTCAAGGAAGAACCTTACATTAACCCACATTTTCTAAGATCTAGAGTACAGTTCACAGGCCCAATATCAAAAAACACGGTCAAAATAGAGGTAACAAGAGAAAACTTCATCGGCGAATCTGACCAAGTTACCGTTTCACAGACATATGACTACCCAGTATTTAACTCCCTAACATATACCCTAGAAAACATACTAGCTGAAAAGCTGAGATCAATATTAGAAAGAACCCGAATAAGAGACTATTACGATACTTGGAGACTGCTAAAGGTAACACCAATTGACCTCGAAAAAACAAAAACGTTATTCCATAAAAAATGTGAAGCAAGGCGAATAGGATTCACTAACATACAACAATTCTTCCCTGAAAACCTTGTGGAAACCCTTGAACCATACCTACATACCTTAACAAGACTCACAGCAGAACCCCCATCCCCTTTAAAAAAGTTGTTAAAAGACTTAGGAAAGAACCTAGAGACTATGTTTCAGTGAAACACTTTCTTTTTTAGTTAATGAACCAGAACTATTCTATCCCTTCAAGGATATCTGACCCTGAGATCATCAAGAGAGTAACACCCCGGCTCCTCCTCGAAGAACCCCCTCAAGAACGCCTCAAACAACTTCATCGCGGACAAGGTCTCCCTACCACCAATCAAAACGTCCACCTTTCTATTCAAAAGCAGGAGCAAATCCCTATCTCCCTGATCTCAACCTCTCTCTCCATCATCATAAACCCATAAAACCAGCCCTTTAAAGATTACCTGTACCCTTCACAACACCCCTCCCAGACCACTGTCAACGCCGCCCCAGCATCCATCTCCACCGCCGCCCTGAACAGCGACCTCAACGCGGCGCCGTACCCCATGTTCCGCTCATGCCTAACAACCACCGCCCCCATGGCCTCCGCTATCTCCCCCGTCAGATCCACCGACCCGTCGTCACACACGATCACCCTGCAGGTTTAAATGAACCCACAACCAACCATCTAAGAAATTCTTAAATCCCCCGGTTGTTCAGTGAACCCTGGAAACGAGATGACTGAAGCCTACGTATGCAAAGTAACCAGAGTCGGCCAAGTCACCCTACCCAAAGAGATCAGAGAAAAACTAAACATAACCGAAAACGACTACATCACCATAGAACAGATCGGCGACACCTACTTCATAAAAAAGCTACGCGGAGACAAAGACCTACTCGAAAAAATCAGAGCCCGGGTAAAGAAAAGCGGCATAACCCGAGAACGACTCAACGAGATAATCGAGGAAGAATCCGAAGATGCCTGGGAAAAACATCAAAGCCTTCCTCGACGCTAACACCATAATAAGCGGACTTCTCTTCCACGGGAACGAGGCCACCCTACTCGAGCTGGGACACATCCGCGCCGTAAAACTAGTTACAAACCACTACGTAATGAGCGAAGTAACGGCGGTCCTGAACAGGAAAGAGTTCAGTCTAACCCCTGAAGAGATCACCGGGCTCACACGGTACATCCATGAATGCCTAACAGTAATCGAGAACCCACCCAACGAGCTCGTACAGAAAAAAATGGACCTCCTAGACGACAAGAAGGACATACCCGTGGCACTGGGAGCCCTAAACCCTGAAACAGACTACCTCGTAACCGGGGACAAAGAACTACTAGACACAGAAAGTCTCCCCTCCATCACAACGAAAAACCTCCTGAAACAGATCCTCCCAGAAAGCCAATAATAAACACATCAAACACCCCCCAACTAGGTCCACCATCCTCATCACCGCCCCCAAACACGACCAAGTAAAAAGCATCGTCTTCAAACACCTCCACACCATCCCCCAGCGCATGCACACAGACAACCCAGGCCACCAACAACGCCGGCAGAGGAACCAGCAGACTGAAAACCAAGCCGAACCGAACTGTCTCAGCCACCCGACGGACCGCCGGGTAGTACACCACCCCGAAATGGTTCAGGAGCAGCGGAACACTGAACGCCAGCTGAAAACCAGCGTCGACCCCATCCCCTACCTCGACTTTGTGGCTGAACTTGCAGGCAGAAGCGACGATTACAGAATGAGAGTGATCATGGAACCGTCATGATGCGCCCGCGCAGGCACGGATCAAGAGAAGCCCAGCAAAGCTTATACGCATATACAATACGTAAATACAAGGTGTAACGCGTGTCCTCGTTGTCCATCAGAGTCGAAGAAGACCTGAAGAAGGAGATGACCGCCCTGGACATCAACTGGTCCGAGTACATACGCGAGACCATAAGAGCCAGGATCGCCGAAGAGAAGCGCAGGAAAGCCGGGGAAGAGCTCCTCACGAGCCTGGAAAAAGGCGAACACAGGGTCCCCGAGGGCTTCATAAACGACGCCATAAGGAGAACCCGGGAAACCCGATGACACGGTACGTCCTGGACGCCCGCGTCGCCGCCAGGTTCCTCCTATCAGAGTCCCTGAGCGCAGAGGCCGCCGCAGTGCTCCGCGACTACATCGAGGGCCGCGTCGAGCTGGCGGCCCCCAGCATCCTAACCTACGAGGTCGGCGACACCCTTTGGAAGGCTGTACGAAACAAATCCATGGAACTGGACGCCGCCAAGGCAAAACAGCGAAAACTGTTCGACCTCAACATCACCATGGTTG
>Ga0265592_1000484_pt1 | contig 20532 bp, 14 predicted proteins | sample saktaG_7_FD_190141 | JGI IMG/M metagenome (GOLD analysis project Ga0265592, IMG submission 190141) | Saline water microbial communities from Sakinaw Lake, British Columbia, Canada - sak_2010_1_5_120m | ecosystem: Environmental > Aquatic > Non-marine Saline and Alkaline > Saline ... | reverse complement strand
AGCTACAACCCCAACTTCTATTTCCTCTCTACGGTAGCCAATCATTACCCTATATAATGAGATCGGGCTTATTGAACAAAGGATTGAGTTCGACCGCTTCGCGGATCGACTCAATCCTTATAGGTTAATAATTCCCGTTTCTCGGTCGTTACTAAAAACCTTTATCGTCCAGTGTTTCATATTACTATAATAAAATTGTTATAAATTCAAGAAAAAATCTTGACTGTAATATAGCTATTTTGTCATATGGGTAAACTTTTTAAATTTCCGGTATTTGAAGGGGAAATTTAAAAAGTTAGAAAATTGGGGGTCAGGTCTTGCTTTTTGCCATCCTTGACGCGATTTTGCTGACCCGTGAATAATGAAGACCAATGTGGTTGCCAACATCCTTCAATTTATATCCCCAACGGTACACAGCATCGTAGATGCTGTCGTTTCTTTCCGTGCCCTCGAATATCTCCGTAAGGGAGGGACGTGCGGCATACTTCTCCATTCGCACAGCCTCGCCCGTTTCCGACTCATCGATTAACTTTTGGACTTTTTCAATAAATTCTCCTCGCCCTAATATCAGCCCGCCTCTCGCTTCTTTCAAAGGACTTTCACTGTCCAATCCTTCCTTCACAAAGGAAGTATACCGTTCACGGGCATGAACCTTCGAAGGGGAGAATAAACCGAGCAGCCAGTCTGTGTGGAGAACCGATTCTTGTGGTCTGATACCGGCTGTTGCACCGTATGACGACCAGAACCATTCTTCCGGTGAACGAACCAGTCCCGCCCGTACAGGATTCAGCGCAATATATCGGCTGAGTTCGAGAAGGTAGGCATCCTTTTCGACGACAAATGCTTTATAGCGGCCCTGGAAGAGATGGCCTACACGATCGTGACGCCTGTTATATTTCTGGGTATACACGCCGTTGATCTGGCGCATGCCCTGGGATAGATTGGCCTGGGGAGTTTCCACCAGGAGGTGATAATGGTTGCCCATAAGGCAGTACACATGGACAATCCAGCGATAACGTTCGACCACATCGGCAAGAATCATGAGAAACGTCCGGTAGTCTTCAGTATCTGCAAAGATATCCTGCCGGGCATTTCCCCGGGAGGTGACATGGTAGAAACCACCTTCGTATTCTATGCGTATCGGTCGTGCCATAAACAACTGGTATCATACATGATGGCAAAAAGCAAGACCTGACCCCATGACCTGGTCGTTGTTATGTATAAGACCCCCTATCTCTATTTAATCAAATACCGTGGCCAGATCAACGCCGGTCCAATTCTGAAAGCCGGGAACTTTCAACCACAGCTTTAATTCTCCCGGAATGGCAATAACCTGATATACCGTTTGAATCTTTTCTCCCGCGGGCCACGTTGCACCGCCCTCATTCATTGGAATGTCGAGGATATCCATCATGTTGCCGACATTCATCTTCCCCTTGTTTTCATGTCCAAGCGAAAGTAGATTCTTACGTCGTTCTACTGTTTTAAAACCCGTATTCTGAATGAGCGCCATTCCCCACGCAGGGTTTACAAAGTGATTTGTCGCGACAAGGAGCCCTTCGACTTCACCGGTCCTGCGCCTTACGTCAAATGGCGGCCACTCATAGGAATACGCACAATTATCGTCGGCAACGTTGATAATAAATGTGAAATTTGAGCGGGTGCTGTTAAAGGCAGCGTTGAGTTGTTCCATGGTGGAATAATCAAGCAGGAAAGTCAACAGGTTGATTATTGCAGGCACTCTGTTTGTATATGAAAGTTCTCCTCCCGAAGGCAACCCGTTGTTCAGCTCCAGGAACAGTCCCTCTTTGTTGATTCCGGTAGTCGCGTAAATTATGCCGGCAAAGGTAACAATGGCGCAGGGTATACCTGAGTCGGCATTAAGAACAGTTACGGTAAGATATTTTGCAAATTCCTTATAACTGTCAAACCAGTCATAGTTTCTTCCAAAAAGAAGAGGCCCGCCCTTTGTATAATCACCCCAGGCGGCTATGCCCGAACACCCGGAAATCGTACCGTATAATTCAAGCCCGTTCAGCACGATATGTTTCTCAATCGACAGTCCCGATGTTTCCGCCATGCCATGGATGATGTCCTTGAATCTCTTCGGATACAGGTTGAACAGCGCAGTTGCCGTGTCCTTCAGAGTTTCATAGGATAGCCCTTTTTTGCCGATAAAGTATTCCTCAATGGCAATTCTGTAAAGGTGATTGAGCTGATCCTTAAGGAGATATCCATATTGACGTCCCATCTGTCGATATGTGCCACGGAGATCCAGAACATTTATCATTCCCGATTTATAAAGACTGCCTCCTTCAAATGAGGAAACGGGATGTGAGGAATCAACTGTTGAATTTACCGCCCCTGCAGCCGGGCTGAAAATCAAAAACAGAATTGCCGTGATTATCAATAGATATTTTTTGTTCATAGCGGTATCCTTGATCATTATTTTCAACGGTCGTGTTACTGAGAGAGCCCCTTTGCCTTTTCCCATTCCGATAACGTCATGCCGAGCAATTTATCGGGGGGTTTTTCCGGGAGGCACGCATCCTTTATTAAATGGGCGCTGTTCCTATTTATCCTTTATTGTACCGATAATTTTCGTATCCCATCCAAAAGCACTCTCGTCGCGACACAATCATCTTCGTTGTAATCGAGGATTCTCTGTCTGATTTCAGGATCGCCGCTTTCCGTCCATCGATGATACCACTCTATAGAAGCCGCACCCGATGGATTGGGATCGCGCCAGGAAAAACCGAGAAACGATGCAAGCGTCTTAATCGAAAAATCACGGGTCGGCCATTCGGTTTTTGGTCGGACAACGTGATGATAAAGATCAACGGCATAGGCCGGATCGAATAAATCCTCAATCGCTTCCACGGTCATCACATGGGGGTACTTTTTCTGGAGCTTACGCCATATGGTTCTTTCGTAGGCTGAATAATAATAGATCGCGCAGGGCTGACTGTGTTGAATATACGCCCACGCCGCGGCAAAAGCCTTTTCTTCTTCTTGCTCCGAGGGTTCTTCTGCAAGAAAAGGAACGTATCTTTCAGTACGATTGTCCCCGTTGCGTCTTTCAGTAAACCCATGTAAATAACAAACGTCTCTCATGGGATCGGTCTCGATATCAAAGAAAAGCTCCATATCGGATTCCGGCAGCTTCAGCGGTTCTTTCACGTAAGGTTGAGCCCCCGGTTTTTTTTGTAGTTTCGCCCGGTTCTGAAATTTCCGCAGTGTGTCCGGCCCTATTCCGGGAAAATCCGTTTTCTTCCCCCTGATGAGCGTTTCCACGTCGGCGTCAGCCAAATCCAGGACAGTGGACAGGTGATTCATCATGGTATCTCGCTTTGACCTGCCTAATTCCGGAATGAGTGTCAGATCATCAGCTTTTTCCAGCCTCCGGAGACATGCCGAATACCAATGGCAAAGCTTACACGTGCCACCATATGCCGGAAGCGTACTTCCTGTTTGATCGAGCAGGCACCGGACCGTTTCCAATGCAGCTTCGTATTCATCCCACAGACTCCTGGGAGTTCTCGAACCTTGAGGCGCATCTAAATCATACACGACTTCCCGCCCGTGAACGTCCCAAACGAAAGGCGCTCGTCCTGCTGCAAACCCCAATCTTTCGATTATGTCGGTATACAAGGCAAGCTGAACGGCGTAATGTTTTTTGGGTCTTCCATCCTCATCTTCGCTGCCGCCTTCTTCACCCGCTCCGCTTTTTATATCGCCCGCGATGTAGCCGCCAGCCTGTTTTCTCAAAAGATCAGGTTCGCCAACAAGATCTCCGATTGTTATTCGTCCGCTGTATATAAGTTCATCCCCCCGGGCTATCGCCTCTAAGGTCCGGCGTTTCTTTTCCTCTCCATAATACTCGTGAAGATCGGTGCATGGAATACCGAGGCCATCTATAACCTCTTTTTCAAAGGCGTTTCCTTTTTCCCAGAGCAGTTGCACAAAGGGATTAACAGGATCTTTCAAGGCAGGATTTTCAAATACGTCCATCGTGACACGGTGAGGACATTGAATGAGATTATAAAGCATGGAAGCAGTTACTAGTTTTTTCATACTCAGCCTCATTTAACACCAAGGGAGCGAGGTTTTCAATCAAGAGATAGGCATCATCTCCAACTCCCCATACCTGGGATTAAACTGGTATTCGCATTCGGGGGACAATATATACATCATTCTTGTCTCTTTTCTTTGAGAAATAGGTAAGCTGTCCCCGGAATTTCGGAATTGGCTTGTAGTAAAGGGTATTTACTCCCATGCTTTATTCATTAAAGGTTAGTCTTCAATACCTTCCAATATATGCCAGATCTTTTTATAAACTAACGCGTTTTCTCCAAGTGCCCCTGCCCATCGTTGATCTGGAAGACTTCTGAGAGAATTCCTAACTTGCGGCAAAGGTTGGTTAAGGATATCGCTCAATGAATTGGCTAATGGCATCGCAGCTGTTCTTGGAATGCCTAAAAGCCGTAGCACAATGGCTGAATCGTCGTTGACTCCGTAAAATGCTCGGGAAGGTAGATTGCTCAACTGTTTATATTGTTCCTCCGGCAAATCACCTGCGGTAATGGAAAGTAATGCACCGAGCCCCCAAGAGGCGGTTTGTGTTAACTTTCCAAATAAGTTCTGCCCGCATTTGGTCATATTACTGTCAAAATAAAGGTCTGCAATGTCCGCCACTGATTTCCCGTTCACCCAATCTTTTATGATGAGCGCAAGCTTGTTTCCATCCGGAGAACTGCCACCTGTGGCTGCTACAAGATTCTCCCTAAGTTCTGGGACACGAAGGAGAACGCCCATCATATCTTCAAGGGTATTGCTTCTGTTTGTAAATAGACTCTCTGAATCCCAAGACGAATTGTCGATACCTCCCTTGTTTGTCAGTACAGTGTTGATGCTCTGCAGCGAGAATCCAGTACTGTCCACTAATTTAAGAGGCTGGTTCGGACGCTTCAGGTAATCTGTGTAAATATGAATGCCGCTTAAAAGTTTGCTAGCTAGCGTTGAATCGTGGGCGCGAAGCTTTTCGAAGCCTAGTGTGCCACGCAACACCTGTTCAACCTGCCCCATAAAAGCCTCTGGCTGGCCCATCTGGCGATAGGTATGTGCCAGATACTGCAGAAAACTCGACCATTCAGGCTTTATATAAACGATACCCGCGAGATCCGTCATCAAATCCTTTGCTTCTGTTGCCAATTTCAAAAGCGCAGAATTCAGATCACCGGATTGATTATTAATGAACTCTTTAAGCGTTTCAGCTTTTGCATTGGTGTCGGCTACAAGCGCAACAACTCCGAGACTTCCTTGTCCAACGCGACCTGCTCGTCCCGCAATATTCCAGAAATCCTCAGGAGGCATATTAACCATCCGTTTATTATCAGGGTACTGGTGTGAGGCCATGACGACACCGGTAACCGGAAAATTGACACCCTGCGCAATGGTGGTTGTGGCCACGAGAAACTTCAGTTCACTTTCTTCAAACAACCATTCCATCAGAAAACGAACGTCATCAGAAAGCCCCGCATGATGAACACCGATCCTATAATCGAGAAGCTCAATTAACGGAAAGTCTCGGCCAAACTCCAGTTTCAGGAAATCCTGAACGAGACGGATATTTTCTGAGAGTTCTTCAGATATATTACTCTCGATTTTTAATTTTTCAGCCAATGACCACACCCAGTCAGGCCGGGAATGCATAACAATCACAGGTCCCCGTTCTTGAAACTTTTGAGCCGTGACTGCAGCCATTGCACTCTGATTTGTGACCTTGCTGTATGTTTTCGCGATTTCTTCCGATTTTGGAAAATTAAGGAGATCTTCCACAGACAATGTTTTACGGGTTGTATGAACGGTTTCAAGGTTCAAGCTATAATCAAAGCTTCGTCCGTTCAGGGCTTCACCTTTTTTGGCCTGAACAACACCAACAACACGGTCATTGGGTTGCCAGTCAAGCGCAAGGCTTACATCATCCGAACTCGTGCCACCCAACCAGCGGGCAACTTCACCAGCATTAGCAATAAACGGAGTCAGCAATAAAAACTGCGCACGCTGGCACTCTTTATTGATGGTCGAAAGCAAGAGTTCAAGTTTTAGCCCTCTGCGAAGATTTTGGATATTATGTGCTTCGTCTACAACCACCAGTGTTAACTTTCTACCAATTTTTTCTTCCCAGCCCTGACGCAACATCAAATCCAGTTTCTCGGGAGTTGTCACCAAAACACGGAAAGCCTGATTTCTATCGTGTTCCTGCAATAGTCCCATTTCTATGTTGTCAACCTGAAGAGCTGGGCTGACCTGTTCCACTTGAATATCCAATGGAGCAAAATCACGCCGCAGTTGGCGGGTAATCTGATTGACCAGAGTCCGGGTCGGAGCAAGATAAGCAACCCAGCCCTGTTCGTGTTCAAACTGATTTAATGCCTGCAAAATTCTGAACTGTGCAATCAGCGTTTTACCACTTGAAGTCGGCAGGCTGACAACTACAGCACGACGGCTGGAGCCCAATAAACCTTTTTCTGCCAGCGTACGGCGCTGAGGGGGCAATACATCAAATATGGCACGGTCACCGCGACCTTGATCCACAAGACTTTGTACAAATTGCGTCACACGTGAGTTTACGGCCCGGGTAACTGTCCAAATGGAATTTTCCACCATCTGTGAAGCACAGGCCGATAGCAAACGTGTTAACGACTCCAGTTCCAACAATTGTGTTGTGTTACATACAACAAGCACCCGGTCGAAGTGTGTGTCCAGCAATTGGTGAATTTGATAATTGCCATCAACCACACCATCGGTGATGAAATATGCAAAAATTTCGGCTGCTTTAGCCAAATGATACAGCCCAATTAGTTCGAGCGCAGTGGCCTTGGAAGCTATGCCTCCGTTCTCTCTCATCAGATAGTGTTCTTCAAATTTCTGTTGGGCACTCCGTAAAGCTGCAATGCTTTCCAATACCGCATCACGGTCAGTCCAGCCTTGTTTCCGGATTAGCTTCAGCCATATTTCAAGAATCACCGCCCAAGTGCGGTCATGCCAATCCGAAGATTTCACAGGCAATTGCGGCCAGTCAATTTCACGCAATAGGCGAGCAGCATCTGCACCCATATCACCAAGTAAGGCAAGCGCACTCATCCGCAACAACTGAATACCGTCGGCTATCGGACTGTCACTCCTTGGCAGAATACGATAAAGCCGGAATGCATCTGCGGCACTTTGCTTAAGAGTATTACTTTTATCTTCATTTTCTTCAAATCGCTCAAGGATCAGGTCAATCGTGGCCAGCTCTAGAGCTTCTGCCGTGCGTTGAATCAGTCCAAAGTCAACATCAATTGCTTTGTTCAGCAACTCACGATAAACCAGAACCTGTTCCGCCTGTTTTAGTGCCTCAATACGGGAGGCGTCGATATTGTCTAAAAGCCAGTGATTCATGATGCGACACCTCCTTTCACTCTTTCAGGAAGTAACGCAATGTTGCAAGGCAGATGCAACGCAAGCAGATGGCAGGAGGTTGGGGCACTCAGGGAGCGACCTAAAGCTTTTCCACGGCTTTTCAGATCGAGCTCATTGGCATCTGTATCACGAATCAGAACACCAAAAAGCGACACAGCTTTGTTGCCGGAATTAAAATAGAGAATAGCGGATTCTTTGTAATAAGTTTCAAAATCTGTGTTCTTACATCGGTGCAAAAGCCAGTTCAGCAGTGTTCGAATAGTTTTGAGATCATTCGCTAATCTGTCAATCTGGTGAATCATGCCACTACGCCCATATAAAACATTAGGTGGGCACTGATCTTGGCTGGATGACTTTACTTCACCTATCACAAGCTTTGTGTCATTGTTATTTACAACGAAGCCAACAAGATCTGCTCCGGGAAGGCTGGCGTTGGCGTTTCGTTTATCCCGCTCCATATTCCATGGCCAGATGACCCCGTCTTTTCGACTCAGCCAGGCTTCGGCCAGTGCTTCCCCTACAGCCCAATCTCTCTCTTCTGGGGTGTCAGCTTCTAATACTGCTTCAAGGCTGGTCTCTCCAAATCCTGTTAATGAGAGTCCTCGCAGATATGATTTAAATTTGTCAGAACCCTCTTCATCATTTAGACGCGCGGCTACATCTTTAATCATGAATGAATCAAAATCATCACTGTCCGGCAGATTATATCCCTGCCAGCAGACCTGCTGTTCTCGATCTTCATAGGCTAATTTAGCCAGTGTTTCACTCACGCGTTCATCTCCAGTGGAAGCATCAACTTATCGCCTAAACATAAAAAATCCATCAATAACATTAAAAAAATATTAACAACAATTAGATTGATCTGCATAATATACGGATTTCCGGTTCCCGATCCGCATAACACACCTTGGAAATTTTTGTTGAAGACGCGCTTAACTCTTTGGATTCAAAAGGTTGCAGCCTTCCATCGGGTTAATACGGTATTTTATGCCGGCATAAATCCCCCCGTTTTTCAAAGCCCATCAACTGGACTACGAACTCCCGAAGACCCTTTATTAATTGGGTGAGTCCAGAGCATTATCTTTTTACCCTTGTACCTGAAAAGCTTATGAATCGTGCTGATACTATCCGCTATCACTAAGATGCGCAGCAGATGAAATTTGAATCCCCCAACGAAAAGCATTATTTAAAAAACACTTTTGATCAGGATTGTCAACGATTATTACGGCTTGTTTCAGTGCTTTCCATGCCTTTTAAATGTTGATCGGATTCTTGACGAAAGTTCTTATCAGAATCAGAAGGCACGTTTTAATTGGCAGTGGCTATATGTTCACCTACTTTGTAAAACCTGTCACTTTCAGCAGTAAATTCTTTAATTACTCCCGGTCTGAAAAAGAGACAATGCGTTGATCCTCCAAACTGGAAATAACCTACCTCTTCACCTTTTTTTACATGATATCCCGGTTTGATATTATCATTGATAATACATGTTGATACTTCTACCATACCTACGGGCATGAAACACATCAGTCCTATTTTAGGATCATCAGCTTCGATGAAAAAGAGAGCGCGTGTCTGGACATGCACTAAATACCCTTGTGATTTTTCCTGAGCTGAAGGATCTACTCCTTCTGAATCGGCCTGACTGAAATATAACCCTTCTTTTACAAAAGCTTTTTTTATTGTTCCGGAAACGGGGCTGTGCCAGCGGTGATAATTGAAGGGACTGAGAAATGCCTGATAAACGTCCCCGCCTACAAATTCATCAACTAATTCATCATTAGCCAACAGATCATTTAATGAGTACGGTTGAGATTTAATCCAGAACTTATTGTATTTTTGAACGTTTTTACTAATGTTATACACGGTGGAATCGCAGGCGCTGACTATAACTTTATTGTTGTCCGGTTCTGCTACAGGACGCGCACCTTTAGCAAGTCTTCTTGTGAAGAAATCATTCCAGGATTTAAATCCCCAATATTTATCATCAGGATTATACTGATAATCACTCATCTTTAATTTTTCCCGGGCTTCTTTACACTTCCATCCATTAGGAGAATCATTGATTACATACTGCGATTCCTTGCTATTAAGAAATTCTGACCAGACAGCTAAATATTTTTTTATCATTGTATTAATTTTTTCATTACGGTACGCCGCAAATCCGGCGGGTGTACTCATTGTCCATACAAGTATTTCCGAAAGAGGAGTACCCGCAAGATGTGTTGGATTATATTCAGGAGCACGTTTTAATAGTTTATTCAGCTTACATAATAAATCCTCTACGTTTTTTAAATTTTTATGTTCCGGCGGAATCTGGTCAATCATTTGTGTTAGGTACATTCTAACCACAGGATCTTCGTCTATTATTTTTTTAAATTCTAATATTACCGGCTGAAACTTTATGGGATCTTTTGCAATTGCTACACCGGCGAATGCAGAAGACGTAAATATTAAAAAGAACAACCCAAATACTAAAAAACGTTTCATCTTAATTAAAGCCATTTTAATCTCCTTCCCGTTTAACAATGATCTTCCACTTTTCGCTTAAAAGAAAACCCGGGTTCTCGTCCATCTCCGCGCAGATGGCGGTGGGCTCTTGCAGAACTATGGAGAAAGCCAGGGGTTCGTCCGGCCGGGGAATAAGAGGGACATCTACATCCACCTGGATCAGATAACGATAGGGATCCATATTGCCAAAGAAGTATTCTATGAAGTCATGTTTTTCTTTATCTGTCATGCTGGTATCGTACTTGGCCAGCTGTCCGACAGAGGTATCCACCGGTATCCAGCCATAGTTTTGCAGGTAGATGTGTGCCCAAAAGTGGTCACCGCAGCCGGTTTTGGGATTTGGGAAAAGCTGCATTCCGCCCGAGGCTCTGGCAGGGATGCCCATGGCTCGGCAGAGGGCGGCAAAGTACATGCTTTGGGCGCCGCAGTCGCCGTAACCATGCCGGTGCACGAAAACCGACTCGGGAATTTTAAGGGCATCCAGAGCTTCATGTGGAGTATAGCTGTAATCGAGATCATACACTATATGGTCATAGAATTTTTTGGCGATCAGGTAGGGATTGGTCTCGTCCCCGGCGATCTTTTTGGCAGTTTTTACAATAGCCGGTGTTATACTGATGTTCTTGTACGAGGCAGTATAGCGTTTGTAAAGATCACTGTCCTTATTGTATTTGCCTACATTTGAGGGATCGACCTTGAATTTCTCTTCATAGTGAATGAAGTTAAATTTCGCGCCGATCTTGAGGTCGCCTTTTATTTCTTTAAGAGGGATTTCAAAATATACAAGGCCGATATCGCCGTCATTCTTAAGGGGATATTTGATATATTGTTCCGGATAGATGGAAACGATCTTCAGATTTTGCTGGGCGGCGTTTACCAGAGGAAGTGGCATCCAGACTTTGAGGAGGCCTTTTTTCGCTAATTTATCTCTGGGAATAACTGCTTCTCCGGCAGCGGAATATGAAAAGGGCTTCGTCAGGGTTCGCCCGGGTTTAAGGGGTGCCTTGTCATTGATGAAGGGCCCCATCACATCCATAAGTTTACTCTGATGTCCCAGTGCGCCGGCTTCTTTTTTGGCGCGAAACTCGGGATATATATGGAAGAGTGTATTCATGAAGTATTGAAAGTAGTATGTTTTTCCTTCTATGGTCATATGCGGCAGGCGGCCGCCGGCAATAACTTCATTGATCCTGCCGTCGGTCGTCTTTGGATATTTTTCTTTGATCATCTTTTTCACTTGATCAACTTTATAAGGGTACGTGGTAGTGATCTGTCTCATACGGGTAAACGCATAGCGGCACTGGTCGGCAAGCTTACTTTTACCCTCTTCTACCAGCAGGGGTTTCGCCTGGTGGTAGGCCTTATCGGCAGAAAAGTAGTCCGCTTTCCCTTCAAGCCTTTGGGCTTCTTTGAATAGTTTTTCTCCCTGAGTAGCGCTTATAGCAGGTGGGCAGGCAATTATGGAAAATACCAAAAGGAATATAATACATATCGATTTCTTCATTTTTTCCTCCTTTAAAACAGGTGGCAGCACGCTTAATTACTTTACCATATACCCGTCCGATTTTATCTTCTTCTCGGTTATTTCCATTAGTGCATGGGAGGGTCTAAATTCTAAATCGTCGATCTTTTTCAGAAGAGCGTTCGGAATGTGTGCGTGAGAAGTGCAGCTACTTTATTTACGTGAAGAAGTCCTCCCCGCTTTTTGCTTACAGACAATATAGCAGGCGAAATCGAATAATCAAGGAAAATCCGACACATAAAATGGGAATAGCGCTATTTGTTTAATAGCACTACCTGCAGTGGGGAGACAAAAACTGATTCTTGTTCCCATATTTATTGATGTAACATTTGTATTTTTTTAATGGTATAATATGAAATATGGTCAAACAGTAAATGTGATGTAGATTTTGTCCGCTTTTTATTCTGAATAATATGAAAGGACACAAAACGATTAAAAAGAGGGATTGAGTCATGATAAAATCATACTGCGAAGTAATTATTGAGGGGTCTCTGGATATTATCAAAGGTTTTGTACTTGGATATATCGAAGGGAGCGGGATTCAAGGAGAGGCAATATTCGGTGAAGAACATCATGTGGAAAATGAAAGCAAGTTTGGGCAGCTCATGCGCCTGCTTCATGTCACAGGAGAACAGGTTCATCTTATTGTTGGTTCGGGGATATATGATTTGCTGAAGAAAGCTATCGACAGGCATATCGACGAACTGGGGGTAAAAATTTTATCGGTAAGGGCAATTTCCGATGCCCATTTTGACTTTTCATACAAGGCATTTAATAGGGAGCTTGGAAAAGAGTTAAAGGAAAAGTTTGGGGATTTACCTGAGGGACTGAATATGGAAGCCGGCTATAATCCTGAAGAGCAAATTAATCCCGAGGCTAAGGGCGTAGAAGCTTACGCTCCACTCCATGAATACGAACTTAAGGCAGAGGGTAGAATCCATGGTCCAATAAAAGCGGTTATTGATTTTTATGGAGACGTCGAACACAATTCTATGGTCGAATTGGGTGATATAAAACTGGAATATAAATAGGGAAAAGGGGTCAATCAAATACTACGGTTTTTGAGCCGCAGACCAGTATTTTGTTTTCCAGATGAAGTCTTACCGCTTTGGCGAGGACGGTCCTTTCCAGGTCCTTCCCCTTGAGCATCATGTTATCTACCGAATCCCGGTGCGTTATTTCAATGACATCTTGGGCGATTATCGGCCCGTCGTCGAGTTTCTCCGTGACATAGTGGCTTGTCGCGCCGATGATTTTGACTCCTCTCTCATACGCCTGACTGTAAGGCTTGCCCCCGGCAAATGCGGGTAAAAAGGAGTGGTGTATGTTTATCATCCGGTTTTGATACTCATTGACAAACTCGCCGCTTAGTATCTGCATGTAACGCGCGAGAATAACCAGGTCGATGTTATTTTCTTTCAACTCTGCACGCTCTTTTGCTTCCTGGTCAGCTTTGCTTCCGGGGGTTATGGGATAGTGCCTGAAGTTCAAACCGAACTGTTCCGCTACCGGCTTCATGTCAAGGTGGTTACTGATAACAAGGGGTATTTCGGCTTTAAATTCACCCATCTGGTGCCTCAGTATCAGATCATAAAAGCAGTAAACATGTTTGGACACGAATATGGCTATCTTCGGAACGTAATCGGAGAAGTAAACTTTCCACTTCATCTTGAATTTTTCTGCCAGCGGTGTAAAAGCGGTCTCTATTTCCTTACGAGGAATCTCAAAACCATCAAGGTCCCATTCAATCCTCATGAACAGTATATTTTCCGGCTGCGCTGTGTACTGCCTAGCGTCCAGGATATTACCCTTGTGACCGAAGATAAAATTGGATATCGATGCAACAATTCCTTTTGCGTCAGGACAGGATAGCGCGATAACAGCAGTTATTTGTTCCATTGAAACAACTCCTTCGTTTTGAAATCTCTTATACAGGAATCGATCTTGAATTGTCAGTAATTAAGTAGATTTTTCCCGATAGTTCTTAAAATATTTTTCTACCCGGCTGAGCCCCTCCGCTATGTTTTCCATCGAATTTGCGTATGAGAAGCGAATGTATCCTTCACAGTTGTCGCCGAAATCGACTCCCGGAGTAACGCCGACATGGGCCTTTTCCAGGATATCGAATGCGGTTTTGTAAGAATCCATTGAGTATTTTTTTATATTCCCCAGGATGTAGAAAGCACCGGTTGGTTCCACGGTAATGCCGATGCCGATTTCATTCAGGCGCTCGATTATGAATTTTCTTCTTTCGTTGAAGATGTTCCTCATCCTGACCACATCATCGCCCGCTTCCTTCAATGCGGCAACACCTCCCCACTGGACAAACGAATTGGCACAGATAAAGAGGTTCTGCTGTATTTTCTGCATCGGCCGAATATATTCTTTCGGGGCGATCAGGTATCCCAACCGCCAGCCGGTCATTGCGTACACCTTCGAGAATCCGTTGAAGACGAAGGCATTGTCCGTAAACTCGAGGATGCTGTGCTCTTCCTCATCATAGACGAGGCCGTGGTAGATTTCATCGGAAATAACGGGGATGCCGAGTGAGACGATTTCTTTCATCCGCCCTGCTCCGAGGGTATTTCCCGTCGGGTTTGAAGGCGAATTGATCAGGATGCCCCTGGTCTTGCCGGTGATCTTTTCCCTGATTGCCTCCGTAGTATACTGAAACCCTTCTTTCTCATAGACATTGACGCTTACAGGAATTCCATCGAGGAACGAAATAAAATTGGGGTAGCAGGCATAATGGGGATTGGAGATAATAACTTCATCATCTTTTTCGAGGAGGGCGGATAAAAGGAGAAACATGGCGGGTGATGTGCCGGATGTAATAATGATCTGATCCGGTGAGATGGTGACACCGTATTTCGTAAAATAATGTTCACATATTGCTTCCCGCAATTCTATAAGCCCAAGGCTGTGAGTATAGTGCGTTTCCCCTTCCCTGATCGCCCTGAAGCATGCCTCGTTAATGCACTGCGGTGTGTCAAAATCGGGTTCGCCGACTTCCATATGGATGATATCTTTTCCCTCCCGTTCGAGTTCATGTGCCCGTTCCAGCACATCCATCACGATAAAAGGGGGGATTTCTGATGCTCTTCTGGTGACCATACTGTACTCCCGTCAAGGTTGACGAGTCGGGTATTTTTGAATAGTGTACACTATATGGATGAAAAAAACCTGTCAAGCTGCAAAAGGTGTCATCAAAAGAAGGGCCTATGAGATTTTTTCCGCCAGAAAAATAGCGGATGCCTTTGATTTTCCTGATTTTTCGGTGGATTTTACGGTTCTTGACTGATAAGGTATTAACTTCAAAAAATTATAAAATATGGAACTTACGTTTAATTGAGAGGTGACTTTGAAGAAAAGGCTGATTTTAGGACTTGTGCTTGGCGCTGTTTTTATATACCTCTCCCTCAGAGGTATAAATTTTAAGGAGGTAGCAGCAAGTTTCAGGGATGTTCACTACGTATATATCATCCCGGTTCTTATCATCCTGTTTTTAGTGCAATATCTGCGGTCATATAGATGGGGGGTGATCTTAAGCCCTATAGAAAAAATTGATCAGCTTTCCCTTTTCTCGGTAACATGTGTCGGATTTTTAGCGATAGTTACAATCCCGGCACGGATAGGTGAGCTGGCACGGCCTTACCTTATAACCCACAAGAGTAATATAACGATGACGTCTGCACTGGGTTCTGTTTTTCTGGAGCGTGCATTCGACGTTTTGACAATCCTCATCATGTTCTTCATAGTTGCTTTTTTGACCCCTATGCCCCCATGGCTGATGAATTCAAGCATAGTCTTTTTTGTAATAATTCTCGTTATGATCGCCCTCGTGGCACTTCTTCTAATCAACAAAGATGCTTTTCTTAAAATAATGAGGCCCGTTATCAGCAAACTGCCCGAAAAATATTTTCATAAGGTAGAAGATCTGATTGATCACTTTATCAGCGGGTTTAAGATAGTCGGCAGTCCGGGACTGATTCTGTATGTCGCTTTTCTGTCGCTTCTGATATGGGTTGGCATTGCGCTGGCTATCTATATTCTGTTCAGCGCCTTTGATTTTCAGCTTTCTCTGCTTGCCGCATTTGGTGTAATGGTTATTATTATAGTTGGTATTTCAATACCAACGGCGCCGGGCTTTGTCGGAAACTTACATTTTTTTTGTATTCTTGGACTCGGCCTTTTCGGAATTTCCAAGGCGGAGGCCGTTACCTACGCGGTTCTCTACCATTTTCTGGCGATCGGTCTGATCATTGGCCTGGGTCTGATCTTCCTGCCATTTAATACATTCTTCCTGTCGGACCTGAAAAAGATAAAAGAATCGGAAGCTGCCGAAGATTTATAAGAAAACAATGGATGGCTATTTTCAAATTTGCAAATGAGAAAAGGGGATAATTAGATGATTTTCCAGGGTATAGGCGGGTTGGTGATTTTTTCACTGATTGCCTGGGCTATTAGTGAAAACCGCAGGCAGGTTCGTCTGAAACCGGTCATAATCGGCATCGGAATCCAGGTGGCGTTGGGAGCGATCCTTTTAAATCTCTCCATTTTCAGGACAGTTTTTCTCTTTTTAAACAGGCTTGTTTTGTCTTTAGTAGAGGCCACAACAGCAGGAACTTCCTTCGTCTTCGGTTATCTGGGAGGAGGGAAGCTTCCCTTTGTTGAGACGTATCCTGGATCGAGCTTTATCCTGGCCTTCAGAGGACTTCCCCTCGTCCTCGTGGTGAGCGCCCTCTCTGCGCTTTTATTCTATTGGAAAATCCTGCCCGTTGTCGTGAAAGCTTTTTCATGGGCTTTGCAAAAAACGATGGGCATAGGAGGTGCGGAAGGGGTAGGGGTGTCGGTCAACGTTTTTATAGGGATGGTGGAATCTCCTCTTTTAATTCGCCCCTACCTGAACGATTTGACCCGCAGCGAGCTATTCACCATCATGACCTGCGGCATGGCGACCATAGCAGGTACGGTCATGGTGCTTTATGCAACCATATTGAGTAAAATCATTCCCGATGTGATGGGCCATATCCTGACGGCTTCCATTATCAGTGTTCCGGCAGCGATTACCATTTCCAAGATTATGGTACCGGCAACAGGCACACCCACTCCAGGTAAATTAACTTCTCCGGAAGAAGCAATGAGCTCTATGGATGCAATCACCAGGGGGACGGTTCAGGGGGTGCAGTTGCTTATAAATATTGTAGCCATGCTGATAGTACTCGTGGCCCTTGTCTATCTTGTCAATCTTCTATTAGCCCTTCTGCCGAATATCGGGGGAGAACCGATAACCCTTCAAAAAACTTTGGGATATATCATGGCCCCTGTTGTCTGGCTGATGGGTATCCCGTGGAAGGAGACGCTGACAGCGGGATCGCTGATGGGAACCAAAACGATTCTCAACGAGCTGATAGCTTATATTGATATGAGCCATCTTCCGCAGGGCGCATTGAGTCCCAAGAGTTTGTTGATCATGACATACGCCATGTGCGGGTTTGCAAATCCCGGCAGCCTGGGGATCATGATAGGCGGCATGGGAACGATGGTTCCCGAAAGACGGGATGAAATAATTTCTCTGGGATTCCGGTCCATTGTGGCGGGCACACTTGCCACATGCATGACGGGTGCAGTAGTTGGAATCCTTTTATAAAGCTACTATACTTCTTCCCGGTTTTTCTTACTTCGCAGTCTTTTGTAATTTACCCCTCTTCGGCTCCCCCGTTCAAGGGTGAGGAATGTGAGGGGAGCCCCTTAAATTGAGGAGAAAAACTCCTGAAGGTTTTAAAATGAACAGAGATTCAAACTCAGCTATGATTAAGGCCTTAGAAAAAAAGATTACAGGTCAAGTCTATTCCGACAATGTTTCCCGGGAAAAATATTCATACGATGCAAGTATTTACCGGGTAAGTCCTACAGTAATTGTCTGTCCCCGGGATGCCGAAGATGTAATTGCCGTCGTGAAAATAGCCCATGAGTATAAAATTCCTATAACCGCGCGGACTGCGGGAACGAATCTGGTGGGATCCTGTCTGGGTGAGGGGATCATCCTCGATTTTTCCCGAAATATGAACCGGATAATAGGGCTGGAAGAGAAGGAGGGAAGATTTTTCGTAGACGTGGAGCCGGGGGTTATTTATGACCATTTGAACCTTTATCTAAAGGGGAAGGGTCTTTTTCTGCCTCCGGAGCCTTCCAGCAGGGAGATCTGTATGATCGGGGGGAATATTGCCCACAAGGCCAGCGGTGCCCGGTCGGTAAAGTATGGCTTCATGGATGACTATCTTGAAACGATGGAGTTTGTAACCGCCGACGGGGTACTGGTAGACACTTCCCACCCGGTGACCATTCCCGAAGAGATAAGGGCAAAGATCACCGATTTAGGAAACAGGATAAGGAGAGATCAGGAAGTAAAAGAAATATTTGAGGCGAAAAAAGGGATCAAGACGGCAAGCGGTTATAATCTAAACGCATTTTTTAAGTACCATGAGCCCGGTAAAATCATTTCTCATCTTCTGGTAGGGAGTGAAGGGACATTAGGGGTTTTTACCCGGCTGAAGTTGGAAGTGAAAAAGATTGTTCAGGGAAAAGCAACCAGTCTTATCTACTTTAAAAAACTCCAGGAAGCAGGAGATGCTGTTTCCCATATCAAGGAGATAGGGGCGTCCGCAATTGAGTTGATGAATATCACTTCCCTGGGGTTGGTGAAGGAGCGATATCCCGGCCTTGGAATACCCGGAGAGGAAGCGCATATGCTTCTGGTCGAATTTGAGGGAGAAGAGAGATTTAAGAAGACAGATGAGCTGAAAAAGATGATTGAAAAGAAGGGCTATCACCTCAGCCGGGAAATACGTTCGGAGACGGAAGACGAAGAGAAACAGGCCCAATTGTGGGAAGCGAGAAAATCGCTGGTTCCTATTTTGTCAACTTACAGCAAAGAGCTAAAACCTGTAGCTTTTGTGGAGGATATAGGGGTTGAAGCTTCTAATCTGTCGGATGTTATTGGTGATCTTGAAAAAATTTTTCGAAAGTATGGCCTGGTTGCCGGAATATACGGACATGCCGGCGACGGTAATCTCCATCTGAGACCCCTGATTAATCTCGATGATAACGAATCGAAAAAGCTGCTTATCAAATTGATGGATGAGGTCTACGAAACGGTATTCAAATATCAGGGTACTATAACTGCGGAACACGGGATAGGACGAGTTCGCACCAATTATCTGAAAAAAGAGTGGGGGGAAAAGGTTTTCGGATATATGCGGGACGTTAAGGAGATATTTGATTCCCGGGGCATCTTAAATCCGGGGGTAATCTTTGGTGAACGAAGGGTAACTGACGATTTGAAGTATCCCTTAAATTATGTCAGCGAGGAGGATCATTCCTGTGTCGATTGTGGTTACTGTAAAGAGGTATGCCCCGTTTTTCGTATCGAAGGAGGGGAAGAAGGCGGCAGGTCTCTATTACAGTTGATTAGATTCAAACACCTCCCGGATACTGTTCAGGAAGATAGAAAAAAAATTAATGAACTGATTTCTCTCTGCCTGGGTTGTAAAAAGTGTACTGTCAGGTGTCCCAGCGGAGTAGATGTTTGTCTTCTTCTTGAACAGGAAAAAGCTAAGAACCCCGGTGCTTTTTCCAATACTCGATTTCTTGTCCGGCTTATGACCTATAACTTTGAGAAATTCAAAAAAGTTGCCAGAATTATGGCAAAAACAAAACCGCTTTATGATAATTCCTTTGTGCGGTCTTTGATAGGATATATCCCTTTCATCTATAATGATTCCGTGAAGTGGTCACGTTGGGATAAAAACAGGTACCTTCCTGACCTGAGAAGAGACGACCTGGTGGAAAGAGCTAAAAAATTGATAGAGCCGGTGAAAAATCCGAAGATGAAAGTCGCCCTGTTCATCGGATGCGGAAGCATGATAGTTGATGATGGTGTAATGGAAGCCACTATCCGGGTACTTCAGAAAAATCGTTTTCAGGTATTTATTCCCGGTCAGGGATGTTGCGGCCTTCCGATGAGTTATTACGGTTACGAAAAAGAGGCCCTCGATAATGGACGCAGGATTGTGGATAGTTTTGAGAGCCGGGAGTTTGACGCGATCGTATCCACCTGTGGTTCATGTACCGAAAGGCTGAAGGACTACGCCCGTATTTTTGAAAATGACGGGGAATACCGCAAAAGGGCAGCGTTTATCTCCGGTATCTCTTATGATATCAGTGAGTTTTTGATGAAATATTCGGAGGAACTTGAACTTGGGCTGCAGGATAAGCTTAATTTAAAAGTGGCCTATCATGATTCATGCCACCTGGTTGCGGCCGGAGTTACCAGACAGCCGAGGGAGATTTTAAGGAAAATCGTAAAAGAAGTGGTAGAAATGGAGGAAGGGTGCTGCGGCGGGGCAGGCGGATATACTTTTTTGCATACGGAACAATCGAGAAAAATTTTTGATCTCAAGGTACAATCGATACGAGATTTAGAGCCGGATTGTATCGCTTCCATCTGTCCGGGATGTGTAATACAGTTCAAGGAAGGATTAGAACGGCATAGAATATCTGCTCAATCGTTAAATCTTGTCCAGTTGCTTGACAGATATTACGAAAAAGAGCGGTCAAATCTTTCCTCTTGACAAAGGGTTCAACTACCGAGATTATAAGCGGGATTAAAATCCTCTTCTATCGATGGGAAGCGGTACTGAGCGACTAATCGAACATTCCCATATAATACTGACGGTTCGGAACATCATGTCGATTATGAAGTTTTTAAAAAAGTAGACTCATCTTAATCGAGGTAATGTACCATGCCCCCATTTGATAATATCCTCGTTTTAGCTATTACCGTAGTTGCCGCAATTCTTTTCGTAACGGAAAAGCTGCGCGTTGACCTTACCGCCATGTGCGTCCTTGTTCAAGTAAGCCGCTGACGCGGCAGAATTGACGGTTTCAACTCCATCTTTTTTCAAGCTTGCCTGAAAGCGCGATACTTCTCTGACTTTCCCTTCTGCAAACTTTCTCCTTTACAACTGCCATAA
>Ga0265592_1000469_pt1 | contig 20831 bp, 17 predicted proteins | sample saktaG_7_FD_190141 | JGI IMG/M metagenome (GOLD analysis project Ga0265592, IMG submission 190141) | Saline water microbial communities from Sakinaw Lake, British Columbia, Canada - sak_2010_1_5_120m | ecosystem: Environmental > Aquatic > Non-marine Saline and Alkaline > Saline ... | reverse complement strand
AAGGTTTTCCGTGTGGCAGGGATGATCTTTCTCCGGAAACTACAATTGTTTCAAAAGCTTCTTTTTGGGCTCCTTTTTTTCTCATAGTATAAGCTAACTCAGAGGCAATATCAAGCTCTCGTACACCTGGTTCTATCATTTCAAATACATCCTTCAAGCTTTCTGTGGTTATCTGGGCAGCTTTCTTCATTTTAATGATTTCTTCCCTATCTTTAATCATTCTTATCTGCTCGATAATGTTTTCTGTGGGAAGAAATTCTATAGATTCAAAACTTTCAGAATATTTCTTAAAATCAGCATAGCTTAAATTACTGCCTTCAAAAGCTATTTTTTTAATCTTATTTTTTTCTATTATCTTTTTTAATGCTAATATGCGTGCGTTTTTTTTCTTTGGTTCATCAGTTATAATTTTAAAATCAGGGCTTTCTTTTTCAGCTTGTTCTGTATAACGTGAATCAGTTAGCAAGTAATTTTTATCTCCAGCCCCAATCAAAGCAAATCCTTCCCCATCAAATCCGCTTAAATAATTTAAGTTTTTTAGGTTACTAACTAAGAGCCATTCGATTTCTTTGTTCTCTTTTTCTATTTTATCCCTAAATATTTTCAATCTTTCTTTAATCAAGATTAATCCCTCCCCCTTCATACTTTTCAATTATTTACTAATCTCTCCTATTAAATCATATTCGAGAGCTTCTGTCACTTTCACTTTTATGAATTTTCCCACTTGAGCCTTATCTCCCCTTATTATAACTTTTCCATCTATCTCCGGAGCATCTGCCAGGGTTCGTCCCATAGCAATTTTTGGCTTATCCGATTGTATTTCATCAATCAGTACTTCTATTTCTTTTCCTATATAAGAACTATTTATTTCTTTTGAAATCGGCTGCTGGGTTAACATTAATTCTTTCAGGCGCTCCTTCTTAATTCGCATAGGAATTTGTTGAGGAAAGTCATAAGCCGGAATTCCCTCTTCCCGGGAAAAAATAAAAGTCCCTAACCTTTCAAATCGAAATTCATTAACAAAATTCAATAGCTCTTCAAAATCCTCATCAGTTTCACCGGGAAATCCCACCATAAAAGTAGTGCGCAAAGTTAAATTAGGAATCCTATCTCTTAATTTATTAATTAATGAAATAATATAATCTTTTTTAACCGGCCTATTCATTCTTTTTAGTATTTTATCACTTATATGTTGTAAAGGTAAATCCAGATAGGGACATATCTTAGGAGAATTTGCTATAACCTCAATTAATTCATCATTATAATGAGCAGGGTGGGTATATAGGAGTCTTATCCATTTTAAATTATTTAATTTAAGAAGAGAAAGTTTCTTTAACAATTCAGCTAATTTATATTCTCCATAAAGGTCGATTCCGTATAAAGTTGTATCCTGGCCAATTAAAATAATCTCGAAAAGATTTTGTTTTTCAGAAAGTATTTTTACTTCGTCAATTATATCTTCCATCTTTCTACTGCGATAGTTTCCTCTGAGTTGAGGTATCAGGCAATAGGAACAATTATTTTGACAGCCTTCAGATATTTTAATATAGGCGTAATGCTGAGGAGTTAAAATAGTTCGAGGTGTATTATGGTTATAAAGAAATTTAGGTTCAGGAGAAACTGTATAGATTTGTTCGTCTTGCAAAACACTTTTTACTACATTATCAATATTTAATAAATCTCCGACTCCTAAAAAAGCATCAACCTCGGGGAGTTCCAGACTCAGATTGTCATCTTTATATCTCTGAGGAAGACATCCGGTTACTATTATATGTTTTATCTTTCCTTCTTTCTTTAATTTTACCAGATTTAGAATTTCTTCAATGGATTCTTCCACAGCATCTCTTATGAAACTGCAGGTATTTATAATCACTATATCTGAATGATCAATCTTCTCACTTATTTGGTATCCGCTCTCTCTTAACTTCCCACAAATTATTTCAGTATCGACAAAGTTTTTAGGACATCCCAAAGATTTAATTCCAATTTTCATATTATACAGTTTTATTTCCTTTCGAAAATTATTTCCGACGGCTTTATTCACATTATTGAGGGCGTATGCAATACGCCCCTACATTTTCCATTTTGCAAATTACCCTTTCATGTATAGCAATGTTTTCTTAATTTTAAATTTTGAGCTTTGGTTTTGCGCTTTTCGCTTTTTACCCTAATACCGTTCGTTCATTGTCACTTAATTTGATCGGTCAATTGGAGAATTGGTCAATCGGTGAATCGGCAAATTATCTAAAAAACCTGTACTTCTGCTTATTCTCTACATCTATTGCTTTTACGTATCCCTCTACAACTTCAGGCGGGCTACCCTTAACTAAACCAATTAAACAAAAAATTCCGATAATAATATCTTCAAAAAATCCAAAAAACGGAACTAAAAAATCAGGGATTAGATCATAAGGTGATAATGTATAGGCAATTGCCCCGTATACTAACAATTTCAAATAAAAAGGTACTCTCTTGTCTTTAAGCAATTTTAAGGACAACTTTATAAAATTGGGTATATGAAATATTATTCTGGCTAAATACATCTGCTTTTTTAATTTACCATATGGGTCTTTATTTTCTTCAGACATACAATTTACTCTCCATATTTTTATGCTATTCTTCCCTCTGTCATTGCGATCGACCAACGGGAGCGTAGCAATCCCAAACAAGGCAAATGTTATATTGTTTCCCTCTGTCATTGCGAGCACCGTTTTCGGTGCGTGGCAATCCCAAGTGAGACAAATGTTATATTAATTGTCTTACTGATTTTAACATAGCTACCAGATGAGCGTCAATTAATTACATTGGGGTAAAATAAAATAACCCCAGATTAGTTCTGAGGTTATTTCTACTTCAATTTTTCTATCATTTAAAAAAGAGGAGGGACGGTCTTAGTTTCTATAAACTTACCATGAACCACGATAACGTGAAAAATGGTCAGTTTCAAAACAACCACTACCATCATAATCATCTACTTCTATCCATTCACCTTGTCTAAAAGTGAATACTTTCTCCGGTGCCACTTCAAAACAAACGGTATATGTCCCATTAACTTTTATTTCAGGCCCAAATTGATATTCACCATCACCAAAATAGATAATGTGAATTTTGGTATCTTTGGTTAGAACATTTGGTCCAAAAGTAATGGTAACACCTTCAAGAGTGATAGAACCGCCTTCTTTCCCTATCCATTCTTGAACCTTTTCTTTTTTAGCAGAAAAAGCAAAAGTAGATAAAGCTAAAAAGATCAATACCACCACGCAGAGAACAGATAGAAGTTTTAAATCAAATCTTTTCTTCATTTTAAATCATCTCCTTCGGTGGCCCAGCCATCTTGACTAAATTAATAGTTTTAGACCTGTGACTTTGCGTCTCAACCTTTCGATTGATTTGCTATTATCGGGAGTTTACTTAAAAATTTAAACTCCGATATACCATCCCCCGCTTATATTATATAACAAATAATATAAAATGCAAATAAACTAAATATAGTATTGAGTCAAGAAAGTGGAAAAAGACAAAATACAAAGGGCGGAATAATTTTGAACTGACTATAAATTATCTATAATTTTTTTTATTTATTATTTTTTTAATTTATTCAGTTTTTCCTCAATTTCTCCAAGATATTTTTTTGTTCCAATATGTCTCAATATTTTTTGTGATTTAATCAAATTCTTTTTAGCTAAATCTATATCTCTCTTTAAAATTAACATATCACCCAATTCATAATAGGTTTCACCTTCATTCAATATATCTCCCTGCTGTGAATAAATCTTTATAGACTTCTTAAAATAGTTATCACTTTCTTCCCAATTTTTTAGCTTTTTAGACAATATCCCTTTTAATTTATATACATCTGCTGATCCCAATTTGTCTTCAAGTTCTTTAAATATTTTTTCTGCATTAGAAATATAATATTTTACCTCATTAAATTTGTCTTTTTTTAAATATTCTTCTCCTAAATGAACAAAATTAATACCCTGATTATAAATATCTCCAATTCTCTCTGATAATTTTATGCTTTTTTTATAATTAGATATTGCTGAATTTGAATTGTTTAATGTCGAATATACTATTCCAATGTTTCCCATGATATTAGACATTTCAATTACGTTGTTGTATTTTTTAGAGATAGATAAGCTTTTTTTATAAACTTCAATTGCTTTTTTCCACTCACCAACCATATCATAATATATTCCCATATTATTCAGAACCATAGCAAGTAAAGCTTCAGCTTTTATTTCTTCGCAAATCTTCAAACTATCTTTAAGATATTTATATCCTTTTTCAGTATCTCCTCTAAAAAGATATGCCAATCCAATGCTTTTTATTATCCTTGCTTTTCTTCTTAAATTATTTATTTCCTCGCTAATTAGTAAACTATTCTTAAAATATTCAATTGCCTTATCCCATTTACCAATATCGCCATATAAATTTCCCATACCCATTAAAACTAAAGATTCATTATCCTTATCACCATTTTTTTTAGAATACTTTAAGGCTTTAGTTAAATTAATTTCCGCATCTTTTCTCTCTCCAATAATCGATTGGGAGAAAGCTAACTTATTATATATTTCCGAAAGTTGAGTCAATTGTTCCTTTTCAAGTTCCGTTAACTCTAAAATCTTAATACTATCCCGATAATAATTTATGGCATTTTTAAAAGCATATAACGATTGAGCTTTATCTCCCGCTTTGTTTAGATAAAAAACAGCCTTTATTTTATCATCACTGTTTTTAAAGTGATGGGCTATTTCTTCAACTTTTTCATCGATCTTGGATAAATACATATCTTCCATAACCAAACCTATCCTATTATGCAGATTTCTTCTGGTTTTAAAAAGCAGGCTGTTGTAAGCTATTTCTTGGATAAGAGAATGAGTAAAGGCGAAATATCTTTGTAATTGAGGCACTGCTTTCACTTCTTCTACAAATTCATGCTTTTGCAATTTCTTTATCGCTTCCAATAATCCTTCGTCTTTCAGATTGGTAATCTTTTGTAATAGTGTTATTTCGATATATCTTCCCAGAACTGACGCCTGATACAGAATCTCTTTTAATCCTACCGGAAGCAAGTCAATTCTTGCTCGGGCGATGCTTTGAACTGTATCCGGTATTTGAAAATTCTCAAATATTTCTGCATAATTGTCTGGTTTATCTTTATCGGCTGATAATTTTTTTTCTTCAATTCCCCGAATAATTTCTTCAATAAACAAGGGATTTCCATTGGCAGTAATAATTATTTTATCTTTCATCAATTTATAGATATCATTCTCTTTTATTAAATATTTTATTAACTTATCTGTTTCAGCATTTTTTAAAGGTGATAATATTATTCTTTTCGCTCCAGCAATATATAGCTTCTTTTTCAGCGGTTCTCTAAAACTACAAATAAACATAACCGGATATGTTTTAAGTTCTTTAGAACATTGAATTAAAAACTCCGTTGATGCGTCATCAATCCATTGTACATCTTCAATAATTATAAGAAGGGGCTTTTGAGAAGAAAAGCTAAACAGTAATTTTTTCACCACTCTAATAAACAAATTGCTTTCTTCTTTTGATTGCACCATTATCTCTTCCAGGGATTTAATCTTTGAGGATAACAATCTTGAAAAATATGAAGAAGCAAATAATAGTGAAGAATCGATTTCCTTTAATTTATTTTCGATTTTCTTCTCAATTTCTTTAGAGTTATCGTCAAATTTTATTCCGAAGATTTTAGTAAATATCTCCTTCAAAGGAGCATAAGGTTTTGATTCTTCCCAGGACGAACAATGACTGGATAAAATATTAAATTCTTTGGCAAAAGAATCTTTGGTAAGCTCTAAAATTAATCTTGATTTACCTATTCCTAATTCACCGCTTATTTCAACTGCCTGTCCTTTTGACTGATATGATTTTTTTAAAGTTTCTTTTAAATTTTTTAATTCTTTTTCTCTCCCCATAAAAGGTGAATGGCTATCTTTCTTTTGCTCAAGAAAACTAATTTTTTTCTTTTCGCCTTTTAAGGTATAAACTAAAACCAGGTCTTTCTTGCCTTTTATCTTCAACTTGCGGGGAGGAGAAGTCATAAAATTATCTTTAATTCTTTGAAAAGTTTTCTCACCAATCAATATTCTCCCGGGAGTTGCATTTGCTTGCAGACGAGAGGCTAAATTTACCGTATCTCCAATAACTGTGAATTCTTTTCTTAAGGCTGAACCAATCTCACCGGATATGCATACTCCAGTATTAATTCCGATTCTTGCCTTTAAACTTTTTACTTTGTTACCTATTTTTATCTTTCCATTTTCTTCTATTGATTTGGTTATCTCTATACTTGCCCTTGCGGCTCTTTCGGGGTCATCTTCATGGCTAAAAGGTGTTCCGAATACAGCCATTAATCCATCGCCTAAAAATTTATTGGTGCTTCCACCGTATTTTTCTATTATACCGACTATCGGTGCAAATATATTATTTATTATTTCAGTAGCTTTCTCCGGGTCCAGTTGATCAGCAAGCTTGGTAAAACCTCTTATGTCAATAAATATTATGGTAGCTTCACTTCGTTCACTCGGCAAGCTTCCCTTCCCTTCTAATATCCTGGAAGTCACCGCCTTGGGAACATAAGGTTTAAATAATTCTAATATATTATTTTGTTTTTTCTCTTTCATTTTTTCTTTTTCCATATTATATTTTTTTTACGATTCTTTATTCCCTCTCTCTTGAAGAAATTAAGCTATTTCTTTATACTTTCCTCTCCCCTCGGAGTCAGGGTGAGGGGGAATAAATTAAGATTTTTACTATTATAACAAAAACAAAAAAATAAATAAAGAATAAAAAAAAGGCACTTTCCGTACGTTTTTAGGATATTCTATAAGGAAACTACAGGACGTGTCTTTTGGGTTCTTGTTTTATTTCCGGTTTAAGGATGAGGAATAATTGCAAAGATCGTAATTTCACCTTTGCATGGACCATAATAAAAGAAAATTCTATATGCTGCCGAAGTACTTTGCTCAGCATAAGCATCAAAAATCTTTTCTCCACCTGGTCCTTGAAGTGAATGATATATATGGGTTTGCAAGCTGGGATGCCTGGGATTTTGGGTTAAATATTTTAAAATTTTTACTACTGCTTTATACTGCTTTTTCTTTCCTGTATTTTCTTTTAGATTTTTCAACGCCTTTTTAGCAGTAAGAGTGAAATTCAATATAAATTTCATAAATCTTCCAGAAATTCTTCCAAATTTTCTACTTTTTCGGTCTTTTCTTGTTTTGCTTCAGCCAATCCCTGGCGAATTGAATCTAATAATTTAGAATTTTGATAAATCCAGGTTTCTTTGCTGGGAATAGATACCATAGGCCTTAGTAAAATATCACCTTCTTCACTATAGAAAATTTGAAACCCATCAGCTTTAGCCTGCAAACTAATTAATTTTATAATTTTTTCACCTATAGTTATCCTATTTTTTGAATCAAAGGTTCTTATGCCTGCTGGTATAAACTTTCCATTGATATTATTAATGGTCTCCTCTTTATTGATTTTCATTTCATCCGCCTCCTTATCTAATATAGTCTATAGTGGGAAATATGTCAAGTGGGATTATGGGAAAGCCTAACCAATCCATCAATTTCTATCTTTTTTTGTAACAGCAGTATATAAATTATTCATATGCACCTCCATGTAAGTTTAATATTTATTTATTTCTTTCAATAAGTAGCCTGTCTCCTTTTATTACTTCACCTGGTAAATAGCATAAAAGATAGGCGAGCTATTTTTTATAATAACTCGCCTATCTTTTAGAATAATATTTAGTTTAATTAATTATGGTGTTTCATCATTTGCAATAACAGTCAAAAAAGCGTTATAGTTTTTTCCAAGGCGGCGAGATTCTAACTCGCGTCCAAAGATATTTCAGTAATAAAAGAAAAGAGCTGAAAAAAAATCAGCTCTTTTCTTTTATTAATATATTTAATCTTCAATTATCAAATTTAAGTTATTCATGTATTGTAATACTTGTTGAACCACTTATACTACCAACATTTGCAGTCACCTGATAAACAATAGGATCGGTAGTAGTATTAGCCGCTACGGTTAGCGTGACTGTAGCCTTACCATCAGCATCAGTAGTGTCACTAGTTGCTGATAGTGTTCCACCGGTTGTATTAAATATGACACTTACACCTTCAACAGGTTCACCAACAGAGTTAATTACATAAGCAGTTATTGTTGAAGTACCACCAGCACTGGTAAATGATGCTGGAACAGCAACTACAATAATGGTGATATCAGTAAAGGAATTCACTTGAATCGATTCAGTATCATATCCTTTATTGCCAAAATAGTCTGCTACAGTAAGAATAACATTATAAGTACCAACCGTATCATAGGTATGCTCCACGATGATACCACTTCCGGTGTTACCATCACCGAAATCCCAGCTATAACTGGCAATTCCACTCTTCTTACATTCAGAATCTTCATTCCTTTTATCACATGATTCAGAACCATCAAAAACTACAGTAAAGGGAGCAATGCCTGTTGTACCAGGTGTAACAGCAATAACTGCGGTTGGTGGTACGAAATCTATTCCAGGCTCAATAGCTGGTAAATCTACGGTAACAGATTTTGAAATACTATGACCCGCCCCATCAGTTCCTAATAAGCTAATAGTGCAAGTAAGTTCGGTAACTAATGGATTTGAAGTTATATAATCTTGAACCTCTTGATAATAAAGAAGTAAATCAATGGTAGTGGTAGGGCCAGGAGTACCCGGAGAAGTAGATGGAGCCACATAAAATGTTGCTCCCACCATTTTGGTTAATGAAGTTATTTTTGCTGTTCCATTATAATATTCATATTCAAATCCTGTACCGACAAATTCTACTTCGTTTATAGAATATATTTCGAGATCAATAGTACCTTCAGTTAAGTCAATACCAGTATAGCTTAATCGTATCTGTGCCTGGGGGTCAAAGATATTGAGAAGTCCTAAGGAAAGCCAGCTACACCCCACTAATGATATTATGAAACCTAACATTATTGTGATAAATAATATTTTATATAAATTCTTTTTATTTTTATTTTGCACACTCTTGCCCTCCCTTATTTATTTAATCTATCGATTAAATAGTCGATAGTCGTTAGTATATAGTATATAGCAAAGATAAAAACAATATTCCCGCTCTGGATTCCCGTTTTCAGGGGAATGACAGAAATATTAATAATCTAACAAGTGAGCAGTAATCAGAATAATTATTTCAGTTGTTTTATTCTTGGTATGAGTGAATTTAAATAATTCTCCAAATATAGGAATACTTGACAAGAAAGGTATTTTAGTAATATTTTTTATATCCTCTGAAGTAATTAAACCACCGATTACCACTGTTTCATCCAAATTAGCTCGGATTGTTACCTTCTCTTCCCGAGAATTAATTACCGGGTAACCTTGTATTAATTCCTCGCCCAGTGATTCTATTTTAGGATTTACATCCATAGTAATAAGACCATCACTGCTTAAATGTGGAGTAATAGTCATACTTAATCCAACATCTCTATATTCAACAGTTTCAAGACCATCAGGGGTAATGATTCGAATAGGAATCTTGGAACCAGATAATATTTTTGCCTCTTTACCGTCTAAAGTAAGCACTTTAGGATTAGATAAAATATTAGTCTTACCTTCAGTTTGTAAAGCTTTTAAGGTAGCCTCAATTAAGCCGCTTCTTTCAAATGAACCTCCTAAAGTTAATTCACCAATAGTAACTTGACCTTCTACTTTTGTATCTCCGGTTCCACTAGACCATCTAATTCCTAAATCTTTTTCGCCATCAACAGTAATTTCAATAACCTTTGCTTCTATCATTATCTGAGGTGCACGTTTATCTAATCCGGCAATCATTGTTGCTACATTATCCAATTGCTCTTCTGTACCTTTTACGATAATTTCACTCTGCCGGCTATCTATATTTATTCTCTCTTCTTCCGGAATGACAATACTTAACATATTTTTTATTGCTTCAATCTCATCTTCAAAAATAGCATTATCTATTTTAAAGGTTCTGGTCAGTAACTCCTCATCTATGGTGCTGATAATTCCCTCTACCTTTTCAATTTCCTCATTTGTCCCGGTAATAATAAGGGTATTCATTCTCGCATCGGCAACAATATTAATTGCGCTCCCTTTAACATAACCATCTACTATTCCCTTTGCCGCTTCTGCACTCGCATTCTTCAACTCATATACTCTGGTAATAGGCTTCTTATATCCTTCTATTATATCTTTGGCAGCAATAATCAGGGTATCGCTTACCTCGGTATAACTTAACCCTTTATTCATTATAATTAATTCGATTGCCTCTCTAAAGGTTTTATCCTGAAGATTTAGCGTTAACTGTCCGGTTACCGAATCATCAAGCATTACATCTATTCCGCTGAGTTCAGACAATCCTCTAATGACATTAACTACATCCTCTTCAAAGACATTTAAACTAATTGGGTCTGTATAAATATCTAAAATAGAAATCTTTGGCTCCTCTTCCTTTTCAATTTTTACTGCTTCACTTTTCACCGGAGTAACCGTAAAGACCTGTTCTTCGGGAGTTGTAAATTCAATATAATCATAGACATCGATATAAAGCAGCCTGCTATCAGATGATAGTGTTACTTCATAATCAGCAACCTGAAATAAGTCAACTATAAATCGGGTAATGGGAATGGGTTCACTTTCGAATTGCCCGCACCTTACCTGTTTCACCGAACCCATATTTAAAAATAAGATATTTTTACTTAATTCATCAATACTGTAATTGGCATTTTTAACATCAATTATTATTCTCTCAGGTGCCTCCAAATAAGAAACTTCATAATCTAAAATTTCCCCACTTGCCTTAATGGTAAGATGGGTATAATTGGGTAATTTTTTATACCAGATATTAGTAAACCAAATATTCTGAGCACTGGCATTTACCACAAATGAAGTTATTAATAATAAGACCGTAATAAAAAGTAATAAAATTATTTTTCTATTTTTATAATCCATCTTATGAATCTTCACCTCCGATTTTTACTGAAAAAAAATATCCGTTATAATCGATAATTACCTTATCATTATTTATTTCTTTTATAATATATCTATCTAATAAAATATCATACAAGTTAGCAATAAAAGTCTCACCTTCCATCACGATCATTGCTACTTTCTTATCTTTTGACCCAATTATTCCGGTTAGTTTTGTCCCCGGAGGTAATTCTGGTTTGGGGAAATTTAAAATACCCTCTCCTTGCTTCTCCTCTGTTTCCCCTAAATAATAGGATGTACTCACCTTTTGAAAAGGATTTCGATTGCTTGGCGGCTCATATGGTTCATAAACAAATATTTTATCTTCATAGCTCAGCTTTCTATTTTCCATCTCAATTTCAAATTCAGTTTTCTCTTTCACTTCGGGTATGGTTTCTATATTTGTGGATGCTACGGTTGAACTCGGCGTTATTACTCCTTTTGCAGGTGTAGCCGGTAATTTTACTGAACTATCGGGGAATACAAGCGGATATCCCAAATATACTATCCCGGCTATCAACAATAGAATCAATAGAGGAATTAGTATTTTATTTTTCTTTTTCCCTTTACCTGATTCTGATTTTTTAAATAAATTTCTAATAGATATTTTTCTCACTCTATTCAGAACCCTCTTTCCCTAAAACATAAGCAAACATATTGATAGAAATATTTAAATTTTCAACTTCATTCCCTGCTTTACTTAATCTCAATTCTTTAACATCAATTATTCGAGGTAGATTTTCTATCCGGTCTAAATATGCTATTAAATCAAAATAGTTAGCTGTTAAACTCATAGTTATCGGTAATCTCCCGTAGATCCTATCTTTCTCCCAGGAAATATTTTGTGGAGTAAAGGTCGTAAAATCGACATTAAATTCAGTTAGAGTGTCCTGGATCATGACCAATAAATCGGGTATTTCCTTTTCTTTAGGTAACATTACTTCCAAAAATTCTAATTTTTCCAATAAAGCCTTATATTCTACTTTTAAAGCAGGGAGTCTTGCTGCAATTCTTTTTCCTTCAGTAATCTTTTCAGCAGTAATGGCAATATCTTTATCCAATTGCTCAATTTTTTGCATCCTTGGTTGATAAACATAAGTATAATTACCGTAAACAAAAACAACCAAAATTACAAATATTATAAACGCCATCGTGCCTTTAGATAATTTCATCTAAAAACTCCTCTTTCTTCTTGTCATTGCGAGCCCTTATTTATCAGAACGCCGCAATCTCATTACTTTCCTGATCTCTTCGGTATAAATATTCCCGATAGTCCAAATCTTACAATCTCTACATCAGTATCTTCTTCTTTAATTTTACTCTTTGTGACAGAACTAAGTTCAATATTATCAAAAGTAGGATCATCCTTCAAGGTTACCATATATTTAGCAATAAGATAATTATTATAAGTAGTGGCGGTAAAATTAAAAGTCTGATTAGCGCTTAAAGAAAGGTTATCCACCCAAACTTCATCCAGAAGTGAAGCACTATACTCACCCAAAATTCTGGACAAATGAGATTGATTGTCAATTAATCCCTGAATAATATTTATTCGTTCTTCTATCATTCTCTTATCTCTTTCCAGATTTTTTACTTCTTGAATAACTTTCTCAATTGAGGCTAATTCACTCTTCATTGTCTTTAATTCTTGTTCCTTATAATCTATCTGCAGTTCTAAAAAAAAATAAAGATATGCAGAACCAAATATTAAGATAATAAAAAATAAAATAATTAATATCCTTCTTATGCTAAATTTTTCTTTTTCTTTATATTCAACTGGCAGAAGATTAATATTTGCCATTTTTCTATTTACCTTTCTCTCATTGCTAACCCTATTACCGTGCCTAAGGTATCTTTTAATTTATTCATTCTTTTTATATCAAATACTCTTTCGTCTATTTTTAAATCCTCAAAGGGATTCCCAATTATTACCGGAATTTCAAATTGCTCGCTCAGTAAATCCTTAATATTATCTATATTAGCACAACCACCGGATAATATCATCTTATTATAGTTAACTTTTTGACTTTGTGTTTTATAATAACTCAGTGACTTTCGCACTTCTTTGGTTACTTGATTTAATATTTTTACTATTATCTTTTCGCTTTCATTCTTATTTTCTTCCTCTGCTTCTCCACCTAATACTATTTTGGTCTCTCTTTTAAGCTTTTCTGCTTCATTAAAGGAGATATTCAAAGATTTTGCTAATGCCCTGGTAATATCATTCCCTCCGACTAGAATATCTCGGGTAAATTTTAAATGACTTTTCTCCACCAGAGTAAGGATGGTATTGCTTGCCCCGATAGATAAAATTATATCAATAATTGAATCTTCCTTTTCTTCTTCTTTTTTATCATAAAATTGATTTTCAAAGGCTCTGATATTTGCAGAAGAAACTACATCTACTATTTTAGGTATTATCCTTGCTTTTTTTAATACATCCATATAGGGTTGAATGGTGCTCTTGGGAGTTGCTACTAAAAGAACTTTCATCATCTTATTCCCATCTTTTTCCACAAATTCTTCTACTTTCTCAACATCGATAATAGATTCGTCTAAATCATAGGGGACGTATTTAGGGGCTTCCCACATTACGCCTGACAACAATTCTTTATCTTCCATCAAAGGGAAGATAATCTCTCTAACTATTACTTTTTGTCCGGTTATGGCTATAATTGCCTTATTGTCTCTTATACCGCATTCTTTTATCAATTCAGCTAAAGCATCGGCAACAGCAATGGGATTGAAAATCTCGCCATTGGCGATAGCACCTTCGGGACTAAGGGTAACTCCATAATTTTCAAGTTCATAACCATCGCTTATTTTGTGAACTTTTGCTACTTTAATTGAGCGTGAGCCAAAATCAATTGCAAACATATCTACTCCTTCAATAATAATCAGTATATAATATCGAGTAAATTATCAAGATTTCTTTCTGTCATTGCGAGACTTACATAGTAAGTCGTGGTAATCTCTACTGTCATTGCGAGCTCGTCTTTGACGAGCGCGGCAATCTCATAATATATTATCACAAAATACAAAATATTATCACATTTACATTATACGACAGAACCTATTAAAAGTCCTTCTTTTTTTGAAAAATATTTATGAAAATAAAAAAAATTTATTTATGTTCTATTTATTTAAATAATTATCCATTTGATTCCATCCAATAAATTGGTTCGTAATTACCAGTTGTAGGGAAATATGGAGGTATCGCATCTAAATTCGGGTCAGTCATCCTGTCATCAAAGTTATAATCTTTATCATATCCTGTTTCAATTTCACCAGTCCAACTATTAAACGTACCAACCGGACCCCTTTGAACTTGAATCAATCCACCAAATATAGTTAATTCGCCAGTATCTTTGTAATAATTACTAAGATTATAATCTTGATTACGAATAGAATCTCCAAGAGCCATCAATATTGCATGAATTTCAAGGTCTGTAATAGAATTAATGGTATTCAGAACAATATCATTTTCAGAAATCAATCCCAGTGAGTCTGTTATCAACGGTAAATCTTCATCATCATCATCATGAATATCAATATCCTCATTTTCAATTATTGAGTTATATTTGACATCATTGGTTATAGTAATATCACCCGTTGCAGCTATAGTCAATTTACCCTGGTGTCCACCATTTCCAGGACTAGTTTCTATCGCTTCCAAACTCTCAATTTCCCCATTAACATAGAGCAAACCATTAGTAAATCCATTATAATAAATTGGGTCATCAGTGCCTTCTTGAATAACTGTTTTATCAGATGTAATAGTAGTACCATCATAAACAGAACCAGTGGGGAGTGAAGTAATGGTTGTATCAATACCTCCCTGATTAAATTTCATTACAGAAAGACCACTTTCTGTTGTAAGGGATAATGCATCTAAATTACCATCCACATAAATACCTCCGGTTCTATTACCGATACCATCGTGGGGGACATAAACTCCACTTCCCGGAGATGTCCAGCCTCCCATGGCGATACTTTGCAAACTTTGAGGGTTATCCATTCCTGATATATCACGATTCTGTGGGAGCGGAATGTACTCATCCACTCCAAGGCGATATCCATAGGGTTCAAATATTTCAAGATGTTGATGACCCCCGCCCCAAATAATAGGTTCAGTAGCAGAGGTAACCAAGCCTTTAAAAGTAGGACTACCATCAATCCTCAATTGCCCATTAGTATGCAGTCTTCCATCAATAGTATCCCCATCATAAAACCATATATTATCTCCTTCATGGTTTGAAAAATAGGCGTATTCAGCAAAATTAGTGACATCTACTAATTGTTCGATAACGCGAGTAGCATTTCTATTGAGACCTACTAATTTTCCAGTAGAAATAATTTTATATGCTCGAGTGGAACCTATACCGGCTTGCAAGGTCATTTCTATTTTGTAATATTTTCCTGGGTCTAAAGGTTCATCTTCTGGATATTCATTACCCTCACTATCACTATCAACCCATTTTTCCCCTTCTAAAAAACCAGCTGCAGTGATAGTGCTTGTGATTGGAGGAGATGGTTGTCTTTCCAGCCAATTAATTGCTCTATTAATTCCGGAATCAGCAAAATAGAAAGCTTCGCTTGATTCCTTCTGCAAGGTAGTCAATTTTGTTTCGTTATTAGTCATGGTAAGTAAGGCAATGCCAAGTGTAGAAATGACGAATGTAAAGATTAATGTTGCTAATAGCGCCATTCCTTTTGAATCATTTAATTTTTTCTTTAGCTTTTGGTTGATCTTATTAAATTTCATAATTTCACTTCCTAAATTATTCAAAATATATATTTTTCATTGAAATTCCAAATCATAATTATTTAAAAATAAATAAAAAATTAATATTTTTCTTGATTTTTATATTCCAAAGTTCCTTAGTCTTACATGAGTTTTTAAGGTAATATCCGGGTTAGAATCATCATCAACATCGACTTCAAATAAAATATCTAATTTTGCGGAATCCGGAAGTGTAAACTCAAGCTTTGTTACATTATCCAATAAAGGATTAGTGTCTCTGTATAAATATCTTCCGGATTTTGCAAAAGTAACATCATAGGCATCAGTGTCTCCTAATTTTGGTATCTTAATGGTTATTGAATCAATAAAATTAAGAGTGGCACTTTGGCCATGTCTTATTTCCTTCACCATTCTATCCATTACCTGACGAGCTTCCCGTTGGGCTTTTAATTGCGATTGCCCACTAACCCAGGCACGGGTTCCCCCGGTAAAGAAGGTAACTAAACCTAAGATGATAATGCTAAGTATAGCAACAACTACCATCATTTCAATGAGGCTAAATCCTTTTTTATTTTTTAATAATATTATTTTTATAATTTTTTTCATACTTATTTTTCCAAATTATATTATATATTTTACTCTTATTCTGGGAACGTGAAATAAATAGTGTATTCTTTCTTGGGATCTGAATTATCTCTGAAAATAATAGTATATGTCCAATGATTTGTATCCATATCACCACTAAAACGCATCTCGGCAATATATTTTGTTACTGTAGGTGACGGATACAATATTTCGGTAATTTCTATTCCAGTGGCTGGACTATATTCATATATTGATTGATTGTTGTATATTCTATTAGTATTCCAATAATCTATACTATTTTCCCATATTTGAAAACTCTGTAATTGTCTTGTTTGGGATGTCGGCGGATTTTGTATCCATATAATATCCATTTCATCTAACGGAATTTCACCTCCAGTTACTTCAAATTCAAACCTAATTCTATATTTATATTCCCAGAACCACCAACTTACAAAATATACATTAATAACAGTTATTGAAGTACTCGTTACAGACACAGTAACAGAGTTTGAATCAGCTAATTCACCTAAAGGGTCAGAAGCGGATATTATCACGTCAACATTATCCCCATAGGTTGAAATAAAGTGGCATACTTCTGAGGTCCCACCTGTAAAAGATATTTTGTATAATCCTTCTGATATTTCTGATACTTGAGCTTCAGTTGTATCTATTTCTCCTCCATCTAGCGGGTTCAAACTCAGTTGAATATCGCCAGTATAGGGCGTTGCATTATCATTCTCATCCAAGATGGTAATAGTAATTATTGATTCATCCTCACCGTCATTTGTAATACTGAGTGGAGTAGCACTTAAATGAATTTTTACTGGTTCACCAGCTGTAATAATGATCTCATCGCTTCCGGAATCCAAACCTGCTGAAGAGGCAGTAACTGTAACAGTCCCTGCTGTAGTCGAAGTAAATGTTACTGTTTGAGATAATTGACCGGTGAAAGAAATGCTATAATCTCCAGGATCACCTTCTCCTATCTGACCTATTCCCGGAGTAAGAGAAATATCTACTTCAACAGGTGAACCGCTAGAACCCAATGCTGTTGTGTAACCGTTTTCATCTTTTGCTGTGATTGTAATAGTTGATGTGGATAACCCATCAGCAACGATACTAGGTGGATCTGCTACAACTTCTAAATAATCAGGGGGACCCGTTGTAACAAATATATTAATTTCATCTGAATCTCCAAGTGTAGTATGTCTTGCAATTAACACAACTTCGCCCGTACCAGAAGTAGCTGTCATATTAATCGTTTTTGAACTATCCCCTAAAAAAGAAATAGGTGGTTCAGGACTGAATAAACATGCCGGATGAGGGGAATTATTAATTATTAAATCAATGCTTTCCGGCACGCTGGGAGTTCCAAATGGTACAGCATCCCCATAATCATCAACTACCGTTATAGTTAACACGGCTGTGTCCTCTCCATTATTTTGGATACTTGCCCGATCAGAGGATAACACCAGATGATCCGGACCGCTTGAAACTCTTACTGTGGTTGAACCTTCCTGTAAATCTACTCCTTCATATTGAGCATTCGCATTGATAGTTACGGTTGCAACATCCTCTACAGCTGATAAAGTAAAGGTGTTAGTATTGTCATTTTCAAATACAATAATTTCAGGGTTTATTATATGTTCAATATCTTCCGGATTTGTTGATGTTGTTATAGTGACGGTACCACTAAATTCAACAAGTTGATTTTCACTATCCAAAATCTCGATGGTTACAATCGACTGCCCGGTCTCTTTCAAAATAACTGCCGGATCGGCGGTTAACCTGATTTTTGCTGGTTCTCGGGTAATTTTAATGGTTTTAGCTTCGGGATATAGGTTATTAGCATTATCTCTTGCTTCAATCTGTGCTTCTCCTGTTTCTTCAGGTGTAAAGGTAGCGGTTTTATTTGTTTCTGAAGAAAAAAAGAGGTTTGCTGGACTGAAACTCCCCAAAACCGGGTAAACTGATAAATTAATTTGGCCATCGAAATTAATAGGGTATCTATCCTGATCTAATATGGTAACGGTGATATATGCGATATCTGCTGGATCCTCATCCAAGATAAGAGAAGTGTGGTCTATTGATAACAATATATAAGTCGCCACATCAATTTCTGGTTTTTGAGTTAAAGTATTTACTAAAGTTTCAAGCGTGATTTCTTTATCCTTATTATTTCTATCTTTCCATTTTACTGTTGCAATTGCTTTAGTTAAAGTAGTAATAGAAGGATCAGGCCCTTCTTCAATATCTACACTTGCAGTAAATTCTTTACCTGAAATGATTTCCGGATCAAAGCTCCAAGAATAGCCTACTTCCAAATTTTTACTTTTTACCTCTTCTAATATTTTCTGGGCAACATTACTAGCAATTGTTCTTTCTCTGGAATTAACCATTCCTTGAAAACTAGTTTTAAATGCCTGAAATATTCCAAAAGAAACCATGGCTAAAATTGCTACTGCTACCATTAACTCAATTAAAGAAAAACCCATTTTAGATAATTTTCTATTTAATTTTAACATTTTTTAATCACCACCAAATCAATTGACCAATTAGCTAATTTTCCAATTCGCCAATTTATCAATCTACCAATTAAAGATAATAATAATATCGAATATAAAATGGTCTGCCGGTCAGAAAAGATAATATTAGGAATATAGTATATATTATATCGTAAATTCTTAAGACTAAGAATACTCTATGACTTCTCTTATTGTTTATATTCCCTATTTTTTAGCTTTTTAGCTATAGTATCAAGTATCCAGTATATAGTAAAGATGATATTGAGAATAAATCGCCTTTCCTGTTTATCTGTATATCGATCAATTACAAATTCGAATCTTGAAAGTTTTTTATTTTTTCAGTCATTCTTCTCTTTCTTCAACTATATACTACATACCATATACTATATACTATTTTATTTACCAATTCTCCGGAGGTTCGGCGCTTATTCTTACCCGGGCAGTTACCGGAGTCATTATTACGTAAAGTATTTTTCCTCTTTTATTTTTTAAAGTTATCGTCCCACCCATACTGGGCACTCCGTTCGGATAAAAGTAAACTTTATCATCTGTATAATTTGTATTAAAAAGATCAATATCTTCTAACTGTATATCCTTATATACTTCATATACTTCTTCTAGCTTGTAAATTCTATATCTATCTAAAGGTTCCCAAAAATCTATTTTATAACATACACCTTCGTAAAATGCCCTTGATTGAGTATTTTTTAGCTCTGAACTTAATATTGTTGCCGCTCGATTTAGTTTGCTCCATTGCATCAAATCATATAGTCCATTTAAAGAAAGACCAAGCAATAATGTTATTATTCCTACTACGACCATTAGCTCAATAAGGGTAAAACCTTTGCTACGATTATTGCTACGTTTCATACAGCGCTTGTTTATCTTTCCTTATATATAGTTTTTGGTTCTTGGTTTTTCGTTTTTAGATTATAAAACTGAGATAAAAATTCAAATTTGTATTTCTTCTAGTTTCTTATTTTTATAGGAATGACAGATTTATTTAAAATCCTATGTACCAAGAAATAATTTTTTCGCCCCAGAAAAGGGTGATGAACGAACCTAAAACAATAAATGGTCCAAAGGGAATAACATCTTCTCTCTTTTTAATCTTGGTCATAATTAAGATAATTCCGATTAATGCTCCCAAAAAAAATCCTAAAAAAAGTGAAATGATGATATATCTCCAACCCAGGAAGGCGCCGATCATGGCTGAGAGTTTAACATCTCCTCCCCCCATCGCTTCTTTCTTGTAAATCACCGAGCCGACCAAACCAATGATTAATATTATTCCTCCTCCGACAGCTATCCCTAAAATTGAATCTACGAATGAAATATAAGGAACAAAAAAACTTATAATAAATCCTATGACTATCCCCGGCAAGGAAATTACATCAGGTATAATCTGTTGGTTTAAATCTATAAAAGCAATAATTATAAGAGCTGATGATAAAATGATATAAACTAAAGTTTGGATAGTTAAACCGTATACCAAATAAATTATTAAATATATTAGTCCGGTTAGAAATTCTACTAAAGGATACTGGATAGATATCTTACTTTTACAATTAGGGCATCTGCCCTTAAGCAGGATGTAACTCAATAAAGGTATATTATCTATTGGCCTTATTGTTTTGCTACATTTAGGACAATGAGATGCCGGAAATACTATTGATTCATTTCTAGGAATTCTATAGATACAGACATTGCTAAAACTTCCTACGATTAGACCTAATAGACTTAAGATGACTATTGAAATAATTTCTATCTCATAATACATTTATATTCCTATGTTCTGTTGTTCTGTTTTTTATCTATTCTTTTTATTTTTTAATAATAACATTTAAATGGAGAACTTCACCTCGACGATCGATACCATCAATGGTAAGGGTGTCAATTCCATCAAAAAAAACCACCACATCACCAGGTCTGCTCC
>Ga0265592_1000466_pt1 | contig 20852 bp, 17 predicted proteins | sample saktaG_7_FD_190141 | JGI IMG/M metagenome (GOLD analysis project Ga0265592, IMG submission 190141) | Saline water microbial communities from Sakinaw Lake, British Columbia, Canada - sak_2010_1_5_120m | ecosystem: Environmental > Aquatic > Non-marine Saline and Alkaline > Saline ... | reverse complement strand
ATCTAATCCGGAAGTTATCGACCGGGTTATGCAGTATATCCTTAATCCTGCCACGAAACCGGGTTGCCTGTTTCCCTACTAAATTGTATAAGTTACTCTTAAGAGGAGAGGAACAACAAATCTTTCGTTATCAGACAACTATGAATATTCCATTTATAAGACATTATACCAAAGCAGTCTGAAAACCGGGTGGAATTTTTTATCTCGCAACTATCTATCCCCACGAAATCAGTCTTTTTGGTATAAGAATACTTATTTCAGACAAAAAAGAGCATCAATTTCTTTCCAGTCTCAAAAAAAAGGAACTAAATCTGAAATTACACAGAGATGATTCTAAAGGGGCCTGATGCATGGTTATCAGACACGGAGCACTCATCAAGTGTTTTTTCAGGATCCAGCATAATAGAGAGTTGATTATTTCCTGTCGTTCCTTTTGGGATGGGTACAGCAATGACAACCCGTTTTATCTCTCCTGCATCAAGGGCAGGAATAGCTGCAGTAATATTTACTGATTTCCCGTTGGGGAGGGTTACTCTGACCGGAACCTCATGTGATGGGGTGAGTCCCACATTGGCGATGACCATGCTGAGAGACATATTCTGTCCGGGTCCTCCTGCAGCAGGTATATAAGCCTGAACAATTCGCAGGTCGGCGAGATCACAGACCTGTGGAAGTCTTGAGGGGACATCTGCAGCCGTTTCTGCAGAGGCAGTTCCTGCAATCAGAATTAACAGGAACATGAGAACTAGTGATAACGTGATGGGGTATCGTAGGTTCATATAGTCTCCATAGAGTATGATGTATATTGTATGTTTCGGGTAATGAACATGTATGATACTGTTAGTACTACAGGGAAACTTATTGGATTATACAGGGTTTATCCCATCAGGCTCTGCCTGAAAAACAAGTGATACCATACCATCATCTTCAGGCAGGATGTAATTATAGTGCACTGCAAAACTTCTTGGAATAATCGAAGTGAACCAGAAGTTATTCCAGGGTATTATACCAGGCACCATAATCCTTCCCTGACCGTATTTTCCGGATTTTTCTCTTATAGGGTCCTCACAGAATTGTATCAGACCATCTTCTTCTTCTTCAGCCAGTACGCACCATACCCGATAATAATGAACACACCAAGAATGGTTATCAGGATAGCAGGATTTGCAGAGAGGATATCTACAATACCAGGTTGTTGAACCTGTATGAATAACGTATTTTGATCAGAGAGGATGAGAGTGTGATGTGCATTGCGGTATTTAAGATCAGTTGCCAGACCATATGCCTTTATCGTCGCATCCGAATCTACTGCTAAAGTAAACACGGCGTCCTTTGATTCCCCAGGTCTGATATTTCCAAGTTGCACAGTCCCTATCACCGGTGAGACCGGACCGTTCCCAACGACCCGGGCCGTGGCATCAAAGACCTCTGAATCCCCAGTATTTGTAAAGGAGACTGAAATATCCCGGGTCTCTCCTGGTGAGAACAGATAGGGAGTGAGGGGAACCGTAAATTTCGGACCTGTTGCTACCGGAATGCCTATTGTCACCGGAACAGATTCCTGATCTATATCTGACGTGTCCTTATACCTGACCGAGAACTGGGCAGGGTACTGTGCCGCAGAGGTATCGTCTACTACCACGACCTTGAACGATACATTGGTTATGTCATCAGGGTTCAAGTCTCCAATAAAATCTACACCATCAACAGGGATGACCGGGCTTGCATTAGATTGTGTCAGTACACCGTATGCCTGTTTTGCATACCCTGATCCGGCAGTCTGAAACCCAATGGTCACATATCCTTCCTGACCCGGTACTACACCATCAGTGGTAATTATTAGATTTACCGGGCGTATCCGCTCCTGTATTCTGACCGAAACAGGTACCGATACTTTGTTATCCCGATAATTATATCGCAGGGTATCGACTCCTTCTTCCTCTGTTCCATATACATACCGGTACGTCAGGTCAGGACTTATGGTATACCATCCAGCAGTTGCATTCTCAGCAATATGTACAGGAAAGGCAACCGGGAGTACCTCGCCGGCAGGAATGTCTCCGATAAGAAACGGGCCTCCTTTTACCGTGATAGGGGCTGTGCCCTGTTGCAATGCAGCCCTGACCTCAAGAGCAAGACTCCGGTCATATGCACCAGGAACCATGATTTCTGAAAGAATCTCCTCTGTATCAAAACCCCGGTTGGATACGGTCAGCACGAGATCCGTATCAGTTCCTGGAACCAGGGTATCACTTCCTGAGATCGTTACATCAAGCAGTGGCTGCCCTGCAGGGAATATTGCTCCTGCTGCAGAGGTATATCCAGGGATCAGAAAGAGAAGGCATAATATCAGTGCAATGGTACAGGAGGAAGTTGCCTCTTTTTTGCGATGTCTTGGTATATTGTTCATGTACAGACTCAGTATATAGAGATTCATATTTGGTCCAATATCTGTCCCCTATTTATGAGATAGTGACCTTTTTCTTTTGTCGAAGGTAGTATCCACCACAAGCCACGAGAATGATAATAATGATAAGACTGATATAAAGCAGAGTGTTTTCCGGTTTGTTCACATCAATCAGAATTTTAACCGGATCTGAAACAAAATTATTATTCTCGTCATCAGTATACCGGATAAGAGAATCAAGAGCATACTCTTTGATTGTGGCATCACTATCAACCTGCAGACTAAAGACTGCACTACCACTCTCACCGGGTTTTAATTCACCAATATAGGCACTATCATCATTACTGGTAAACGGATCCACAACACTAATACGCGATTCTGCCTGATAAACCGTGTTTTTTCCCATGTTTTTATAGGTTACCTGTATCTCATCGGTTGCACCGGCATGAACAACAGCAGGTTCACTCACCACTTCAAATGAGATCTTTTCTGCGAATCCTGCGCCAAATGTCACTGAATCGCTCATGGTAGCAATGCCTTCATAATCTTTGTATGAAGCAAAAAGAGCCAGAGGGTACTCTCTGGTTGCATCGGCATCAGATGAGACAGATACCTTGAATCTGGTTTTTGCAGTATCTCCGGGTAAAAAATCTCCGATATATACTTGTGAATCAACCGGTATGACAGGACTTGCTTCTGATGCTGATAGATATAACACCGTATCCCTGCCGGTATCTGTTCCACTGTTCGTTACTTCCAGGGTAAGATATCCGTTACCACCTGCATACATATTCTCCCCTTTTATGTTCGTCACGTTCAGAAGTACATCTTTTCTGAGTGTTACCAGAACCGGTATGGTAATTTCTTCATCTTTAAAACGGTACTCGATATCGTCAATTCCTACCTGGACCGCTTCGGCCATATACTCGTAAGTAACGATGCAATCTAAATAATAGGTACCGGCATGTGCATCCTGTGGTACGGTAATAACAAAGGTTACCGGCACAACACTTCCAGAGGGCAGATCTCCGATAATCTGTGGATCAGATCGAATCGTTACCGGTGAGGTTCCTGGTTCAAGCCTGGCTTTAACAGAACGTGCTGTTGTCGGGAGATAATCAGGAGTGATATATCCACTATCAACAAATTTCATATCTATTGAGCCACTGTTCTCAATAAGTACTGACAGTGGGATCTGCTGACCTGCAGGAATTTCATTTGTACCTGACAGAACCGCAGAAATATCAGGTCCGCCAGAGTAGATCTTCTCTCCTGCATATACAAAAGGTATCATACCGGTTATCAGAAAAATCAGCAGAGAAAGGATGAGAATATGTTTGATTGCCACGATTCTTTTCATATATCTACTTTGATAATGTGCTATATAGCATGATGGTTTCATCATTGGGATTAGAAATACCCAATGCATAAATATTCTGCAGGATGACTCGGTAGTATGAAAAACAGCCTTCGGGCACAAAGACCACATGCTCCAAAACTGCCGGTAATCTCTCCAGCACGTCTGTTTGGGTGGATAGCATCGGTAATAATCAGGCATCCAAAGTTAATTCTTGCTATAATGATCGTTTTCTGCATAGTTGCACTCTATACCAGTACCTTCATTCCTGAGCAGTCCATGTCTGATGAATACATGGATAAAACATCATTTGACGGCATTACTTATGATAATTATAATGACCGGTTTGTATCAGATACCTATATTATCCTAATTCAGTCATCTCATCCAACAGATTATACGCTTCTTCATGATATTCTCATTATAAGTGAAGAGATACAACGATTGCCTCATGTTTCTCACGTGGATTCTGTTGCGGGTCTGATTACCGGTATGTATGACGGGTATCTTCCTGATAACCAGCACGTGATTGACGAGGCCTTACACGAGCTTCCCCAGGAAACCCTCAGCGAATTTATCCCGGATTCACAGACATCCCTTATGTTCATCTCGCTCTCTCCTGGTGTTTCAACAGATACCAGTCAGACCGTCGTTCCCTATGTCATGGATGTTATTACATCTGCATCGCTTCCCCCCGGAGTCTCTATAGAACTTACCGGAAATACCCCGTATGATATGCAGGTGGAAACTGCGATGATGAATGATTTTTCAGTGCTCATCATCGGTTCTATGGCTCTTATGCTCCTTGTGCTCTCTCTACTCTTTTCGAATATGCGATTTTGGATCCTCCCGATTGTCCTGCTTACTTTTGGCCTAATCTTTACTTTCGGTGTGATGGGACTCCTTGGGATTCCTGCAAATGATGGTGCAACAGCAGCGTTCCCAATTCTTCTTGGACTGGGTATTGATTATGCGGTTCAGTTCCATGCCAGGTTTGACGAAGAACGAAGAGTATCTGCATTACATCAGGCAATCAGGGAGACCATCACTAATACCGGGCCCTCTGTGCTCTACGCAATGGTTGCAACCTGTATGGGTTTTGTTGCCATGCTGATTACCCCGATTCCAATGATTCAGACATTCGGAGTCGTTGCTATTTTAGGGGTGATCTGTTGTTATGTTTCAGCACTATTTGGGTTCGGATCCCTTGCCATCCTTCTTACATATGCCCCAAAGGAGAAGAAAAACGGCATCACTGACCGCCTGATGGACGGGTACGGGAATATTCTCTCGCTTCTTGCAACAAAAATAACCTCAATTGCCGTTCCGGTCATTATATTCTCTGTTCTGATAGCATTCATCGGCATTTCATATGACGGGACAATTCCTATTGATACCAGTACAAAGTCGATGACCCCGCCTGACCTTCCTGCCCAGCTGGTGTTTGATAAAGTTGAGGCGGTATCGGGATCGATGCTCCCGCTCCCTCTTTACATTACCGGTGGGGATGTTATCAGTCTTCCAACTGTGCAATGGCTTGACCTCTTTGGATCCGGACTGGTAAGAGACCATCCTGAGATAACGGATGTATCTGGTCTCAGTCTGCTTATCAGACAGTATAACAACGGAGACATCCCAAAAACAGAAGCCGAACTAACCAGGGTTCTTTCCCATATTCCTGTAAATGAGAAGATGCTGTACCTGCAGGGTGATGCATCAGTCATGGTATTGAGTACGATAGCCCTTACCGTCAATGAACAACGAACCTTAAAAAGCAAGGTTATGGAAGATGCTACCTGGTTTGAACCTCCTGCCGGGCTGAGCATTACACCAACCGGTGATTTTAGCCTGTATACACTTCTGATAGACACCATTGAGAAGGCAAAGGATCAGATGACCATTCTCGGATTTATTCTCATCTTTTTATTCCTGCTCGTAGCCTACCGAAAACCAGTCGCTCTCTCTCCTCTGGTCCCTCTTATCTGTATCGTTGGCTGGAACCCTGTTGCCATGATACTAATGGGGCAGAATTATAACGTTATGACTGCCGTTCTTGGATCCATGACTATTGGCGTAGGATCAGAATATACGATTCTCGTGATGGAACGGTACCTCGAAGAACACAAAAAGACCAGAAACAAAACTCTTGCCATAAGCCAAGCGGTAAAAAAGATTGGGAGTGCCATTACGGTATCAGGACTGGTAACAGCATCAGGATTTGCTGCCCTTTTAATATCTTCATTCCCAATCCTCTCCTCATTTGGAATATCCACGGTGATTGCAGTAGTCTTCTCTCTTATTGGTGCTATATGTATCATGCCGGCAGCCCTGATCCTTTTTGTTTCAGTTCGCAGCATACCAGATGATAATGCCTGAAATAACCATATTTGAATTGAATATGTGAGATAACCTCCCATTTTTTTCTTAACCAGAGAATAAATTTCGTTTTTTGGTCCATTTGTATGAGGATGGCTCTGTCTGAAAAACAAGTGATACAATCTCGTCACGTTCAGGCAAGATGTAATTACATAGCATTCTGACTTTCATATTGACAAGTCCTATATTATTTTAGAATTCAAACCGCAGAGGACGCAGAGGACGCAGAGAGGGGAACCAGGTGTCAGATACTCTGTGAACCTCACTCCCCTCCGGGGTTACATCATTTCAATCATCAAACGAATGTCGTTTCAACTGGAAACATCGATGTAAAGAGTGAAGACATGATTGGCAATATCACTTAAAAAATCGACAGAACCGCCTCCTTTTTAAAATTCTTTTTTATTTCTATCCTTTTGTGATATCATCATATAACAGAACCATGTGCCTGTGATAAGAACCGGCCACAAAAATGCCCATCCCACAAAACAGAAGATGATACTGGTAAGGATGAGTGAGGTAACACTAACAAAAACACCGCCCCGATGCCTTTTTAAGAGAACAATGCCGGCAGCACACCCAAAAAGATAGGTCAGAATGAATGTTGCATTTGGAATCTGAACCAGATCTTTTAAGGATATAATAGAGAGGGAGAAAAGGATGAGCTGGATGATGCAGCAGATCAGAAGAAATATCAGCCCCCCTGCCGGGGTGTGAAACCGGATTGAGAGAGACGAGAGGAATTTAGGTGCATACCCATTTATTGAGAGAGAGTATGCCAGACGTGAAGCTGCACTAATATAGGCGATTACAGGAGCCGTGGTAATAAAAAGTGTGATAATACCGGCGATAAACATACCTGACCGACCTGATGAGAGACTGATGAGATGAATGAGAGAGACCGCTGATATCCCATTTCCATAGCTATGTGTCCCAATGACAGCAACGGCTGTTGCACAATAAATACATCCGATGATTACTGAAGCAATGATGGTGGCTTTTACGACATCACGCTGTGCATTCTCAAACTCTTCTGATACATGGGATATCGCTTCCCATCCAAGAAAACACCAGAATATCAGGGTTGTTGCATACCCGACACTCAGGCTTCCATATGGCATAAACGGGGTGAAGTTTGCAGGATCAATATAAGAAATACTCCCAGCTATTGCACAGACAAGAATGAGGATGGTTGCGATTACAACAGCCAGTTGAATCTGACCTGTCATCTTCATGCCGATATAATTCACCCCGATACCAGTAATCAGGATACATACCGTGATGATGAGCCTGAATGATTCTGTCAGTCCGAATGCAACAGTGGCATATCCTGCCCCGGTCAGGGCAATGATTGGAACCGCCATTATCGCCGAGAGGAGAAAGAACCATCCGACAAGGGAACCGACTTTGGGATTAAATGCCCGGGATACAAAATGCGAAACGCCACCTGCATGAGGATAATATATCGATAACAGACCCATGGTAAGAGCCATGGGGAACGCCAAAAGACTCATGCATCCCCATGCAAGGAGCGATGCCGGGCCGGCAAAATCAGCGGTGATGCCAGGCAAAAGGAGAATGCCAGACCCAAGGACTGACCCGATATATAGAGCGATTATCTGGGGGAGCCGTAACGATGCGGTTTTTGGGATGGATGGTTTCATGACTGGTTTATGGTATCTGTTATTGCATTGTCCTGGTGCTGTTTATCCGGGTTACACGGAGATTGTAGCATGTCAGAACGATTAGGTTGGTGATGAAAGGATTTATAGAGAAGGGAAATTTTTCATTCGTCTTTCTTAATACTCAATCGTAACGTAATTTTAGCACGTTGAGCCTCCTATTATGGCACATTTGAGAGATGCGATATCCAAAAACCCTTTTTCATTCCCCCATTCATTCGGGATGACATGACAGAAAACTGGTATGAATCTATCTCATCACTTCTGGTTATTCGCAATTTTTGATCCCGTATGCACCAGATACTCAGGTGTATCTTTTCTCTGTTGCAAAAATTTATACACCTCTCCCACAATCAGAAGTGGCAGGCCAATTATCATAAGAAGAATCCAGTCCTGTATAGATAGGGCAACGGTTCTGAATATTGTCTGGAAGAACGGGTGGTAGATAACAACTATCTGAATGATAATGCTTCCAATGAGAGCATATACAATAGCGGGATTTGAGGATAATCCGATCTCTTTAAGGGTTGATCGAAACGATCTGAAGTTGAGCACATTGATGAGTTCAAAGACGATAAGCCCGGTAAATGCCATGGTCCTGGCCTTCTCTGTCGAATCACCCATCCAGGCTAAAAATACTACAAAGGTTAGAAGTCCTATCCAGATACCAAAACCTGCAATCACTAATAATGCATTCCTATCAAGAATCGGCTTTTTTGGATCTCTGGGTTTCTGTCTCATTACATCCTTTTCTGCCGGTTCAGCACCAAGGGCAAGTGCAGCCATACCATCTGTTACAAGGTTAACCCAGAGAATCTGCAGGGGAAGAAGGACCAGTGGCAGATTCATGATAAGGCCGGCGATGATAGCTATAATCTCTCCAATATTTGAGGAGAGAAGATACCGGGTAAATTTCTGGATATTGTCATATTCCCGTCTTCCTTCATGGATTCCAGCGACAATACTCGTAAAATTGTCATCCACAAGGACAATATCACTCGCCTCCTTGGATACATCAGTCCCTTTTATTCCCATTGCTATCCCAACATCAGCCATCTTTAAAGCAGGTGCATCATTGATACCGTCACCGGTCATGGCAACGATGTGGCCCAAATGAGAGAGAAGTTGTGTCACTCTGACCTTATGGGCAGCAGTGACCCGTGCAAGGATCCGGACATTAAAAAGCCGCTTTTTTAGTTCATCATCAGAAAGGGCATCAATATCCTGGCCGGTTAAAACAGCCGGACTTACAAGACCTACTGAATCTGCTACTGCCTTTGCCGTCAAAGCAGAGTCACCAGTTATCATAATGACATCGATACCTGATGATGCACAATCTTGTAATGCTTCTCTGACCTCTTCCCGTGGTGGATCAATAATTCCTGCAAACCCCAGGAAAAGCAGATCCTGCTCACAATCCTGTGCACTCGTTGGGATCGTATCAGAAATATTCCGCTCTGCACAGGCAAGAACCCGGAGTCCCTGCTGTGCAAGGGATTCATAGATTGCACTAAACCGGTTTCGGTCGGCATGAGTCATCGGGGTATAGACTCCATCCCTGAAAAATGCAGATGATCTATCCAGGATCATCTCGGGTGCTCCCTTAGTAAAGGCTATATACTGTCCTTGTTGCTGGTAGACCACCGTCATCCGTTTTCTGACATTATCAAAGGAAAATTCCTTTAAAATATGGGGTTTCCAGGATACAGATTCTGGAATTTTCGCTTTTCCTGCAGCAACGATAAATGCCCCTTCAGTCGGCGAACCTATTATTTTCCATAAGCCCTCCTCTTCTTTGAGGATTGCATGATTACAGAGAAACCCTGCAGTAAGAAACCGTATCAAATCCGGGTGCCCTGAGGGACTAACGGATCCACCCTCATGAAGAAAAGTTCCTTCTGGTTCATACCCGGTACCAGTAACAGAAAACCGGGTATCAGGAGTGATTATCTCCTGTATTGTCATCTCATTTTTGGTGAGGGTCCCTGTCTTATCAGTACAGATGACTGAGACCGTTCCAAGAGTTTCTGTTGCACCAAGATGCCGGATAAGGCACTTCTTGGTATACATATGCCTGATACCAAGAGCAAGTGTGAGAGTAACAACCGCAGGAAGACCTTCGGGGATGACAGCAACAGCGAGTGAGACAGCAATCATAAACAATTCCTGCAGACCTCTCTCCTGTAAAAAGCCGATACAAAGTATCAGCAATACGATTCCAACAGAGATGATGCTGATGTGAGTACCAAGAGTATTGAGGCTTTTCGTAAGAGGGGTATCTTCATCTGTTATCGTGCCGGTCAACCCTGCAATTTCTCCAAACCCAGTCTGCATCCCGGTCAATACCGTTACAGCTCTGCCTCTTCCGTTGAGAACCGATGTTCCCATCATTACCATATTCTTCCGATTGCTGTAGGCAGTCTCCTCGGGTATTATCCCGGGATACTTCTCTACGGGTTCAGATTCTCCGGTGAGCGGTGCTTCATCTATCTCAAGAGAGGTTGCATCCAGTAGTACTGCATCAGCAGGAACTTTTTGTCCCATCTCCAGGAGGATAATGTCACCAGGGACGATGGTTGTTGCATCGACCAACGTTACTTCACCATCAACTAAAATAACAGTCTGTAATGCAAGCATCTGCTTTAGCGCATCAATCGCGGATTCTGCCTGCCATTCATTCACAAATCCGATGAATGCATTCATTATGACGATGAAGAGAATGGCTGCCGCCTCGAAGATTTCTCCTATGAGAAAAGAGATACACACAGCTATCAGGAGAATGCCTATTAGTATATTCTTAAACTGGTTTGCAAAGAGAATGAACGGGGATTCTCTTTTTTCTTCTGTTATCTCATTTCTTCCATATTCACTCAGGCGTCTCTTTCGCTCTGCACTCGAAAGTCCCTCTGATCCGGTATTCAGTCTCTTAATTATCTCCTCTTGTGAAAGAGCGTACCAAGGTATCTTCATGCATTCTCCCGGTTATTTGATATGAATTGCAGGGCATGTACATTTAACGCTTCGGCATATCAAATACCTGGAAAATTCATAGAAATTGTCAATTTTTTAATGAATACATGCACTTTATTCTATTCTCTCCTGAATTGAATTGATAATCCCTCTCTCACCCCGCTTTCCTGATGGCCTAATTGTGATACCAACCTCTATCTCGAATGCCTTCCAACAGATATCCATTGTCTGCATATGCATATCGTGATTCAAACGACAAGACGAAGATTCTCTTTATCATATCGCTTGCGTTTTTCATCTCTTTAATCGGTATCGGGATCGTAGTTCCTCTCCTGGCGGTCTTTGCTGATACCATGGGAGCTTCGGGTCTCTGGATAGGAGCGGTCTTCTCTGCGTTTGCATTCTCACGAACCGTCTGCATGCCATATTTTGGGAAATTATCTGACCGGACCAGTAAGAAGAAGATTATGACACTGGGCCTGTTCGGGTACTGCATCATATCACTTGGCTACCTCTTTGTGGATGATGTCACCGCATTGATATGCATCAGAATCCTGCATGGTATCTCTTCAGCGATGGTAGCACCGGTTGCAATGGCATACCTTGGAGAAGTTGCTGAAAAAGGAGAGGAAGGAGGGTATATGGCAAAATTTCAGGCAACGACTCTCTTTGGATTCGGTGCCGGACCTCTTTTTGGTGGTTTCATCTATGATCTTTTCGGATTTGATGCTGCGTTTTTGGCATTATCAGGTTTCTCTGCTGTTGCCTGCATTATTCTTATCATCTTCCTTCCTGATATCAGAACTGCAGAACTGACTGATAATACGATAAAAACGGGTAACAAAGAGGAGCAGGTAAAAACAACATGGGTGACACTTCTCTCTCATCCAATGATGGCTGGTATCTGTAGCATCTCACTATTAATAGAGATGGGTTTTGTAAGCCTGCTCTCGTTTCTCCCACTCCATATTGCCACCATCAGTACGACACGAATGGGTTCTGATTCAGGTCTTGTTATATCAGTTATGGTCTTTTTATCGGGTTTTTTGCAGATGTTCTTTGGATCTGTTGTATCAGACCGACCTGGAAGTGAATGGTTTGTCTGTATCGGATCCTTCATCTGCGGGGGAGCACTCATCTGTATTGAACTGACAAACACTATGCCGCTTATATTCCTGGTAGCAATAGGAATGGCAGTCGGGATGTTCTTTGTCTATCCGGCGGTGAATGCATTACTGGTCATTATCGGACGGATATATGAAATGGGACAGACAATGGGTGCGTATAATGCATTACGCGGTGCAGGGGATATTGTTGGTCCTATCCTTGCGGGAATTATAGCAGATACCGCAGGACTCGGGGTGATGTTCGGGGTGATGGGAATCTTTGCTGCTGCTGGAGGAGTTCTCTTTCTTCTGCTTATTATCGGGAGCAAAAATTCGATACGTTCCAATTGTTCTCTAAAATAAACGATTTCTGTCTTTTTCGAAACCGGAATCTTGTATACTAACCTGGGTACTATGTTCTGGCAATATTAAGGGTAATCTAACGTTGTATAGTACCAGATATCAGCAAGTTCATATTTGCCAATGGCACGGGCTATCCTGACCGCAAGAATATGACCACATGGACCACCCCGGTTGAGAAAATCATCACAGGTACAAAAGTCATCCTCGACCACATACTCACCACTTGTTCCCGTAACCACAAAAAAGTCATAAAACCGCATGACCTTTCCATCGTCAATTATCATAAGTGCTTTTGAGCCACGTGATTGCCACTGACCTGATATCCGGCGCCGGAGGTACAGATTCAGGGGTTCGCCTACTTCCAGTGCTTCTATCGGGTCGCGTTGACTGTATGCCATACCAGTGGATCATCAAGAAACGTCCAGCCCATCTTCTTTGCAAGAACCCGCATTGCAGGGGCTTCTGTCTGATAATGTGTTGATTCAATCAGGAGTATCGGAGATGCCCTGGCGACAGAATGACGTAACTCTGCCGATAGAAATGCATCTGCTCCCATACAAGATGCCTCTGTGATGAGATCCAGATCAAAACAGGAACCCCCGGCTACCGCCAGCCGGTGAATTGGTCGTTCTGCTCCAAATACACGAATTCCCCCTCCCAGTCGTGCTGATATCTCATGAAGAGACAGACTGCAGTCACCAATATTACCCAGACTCATCCGGGTTGTGTTTGAGAGAGAAAGCATCTGCGAGAGAATATCGTTTACTCCTCCTTGTGCATGGTCATAGTTCGTGTGCATCACATACACGTTGATACCAGCACGCAATACCGAACGAAACAGCACCGCTGGTGCACCTTTGATAGCAGTGAGCGGATACCAAATCGGCGTATGGTGAACTACAATCATCTCTGAACTCATTTCGATAGCCATTCTGACAACCTCCGGGGTTAGATCCAGCGCTGTACATACGGTGTGAACCTCCTGTGACCCTTCGATGATAAGCCCTATTTTTCCGGTATCAAATGCCTCTGCTGTTTCAGGTGGGGCAATCATCTCCAGCTCCTGTATGATATTATCCCGATCCATACCATACCTACGTTCTTTACAAAGAAGAGTACTTGGGTAACTCACAGATACAATGATATTATTTGTGCTGGTTCCTCTGACTGGTTAAACGATAAATTTTCCAAACTTTTTGTTTTAACCGTATCCTGGACTATTTTCACTTCAATCGGGTATCACATACAGGTTCATTATCTCTTTTTCGCCCTCATCCGGATTACCACTACAGATGTACGAAGCTGCCCTGATGAGCCGTGTCATTATCAGGTCATCAGAGGTTGGATCGCCTTCTTCTATTATTTTTTGCGTCAGCTGGAGGACCTCTTTGTCTGCTCCTGCCTGCATCAGTGCAAGAGCATGAGCAATATCCTCCCCACATCTACCAGAACGGATATGACGGAGCTGGTGTGATTCTGCATTCCAGTCAGGATGATAGTGTCTCTGCCAGTCGATAATGTTGAGTAGCTCTTCTGCCTGCCTGAATGCAAACGAGTCTGCTGGTGCGTGGGAAATTATGTACTGAAGGTTTTCTACAGCCGCATCAATCTCATGTCGAAATGGCGAGAAGAGACGAACAGCCTCCTGAATAAGTGCTGTCATATGAGATGGATGAATATAGCAGAGTTGTGGCGATACACGATCAGCCATCATTATCCAGAGCTCAATGAGTGTATCGTCCATAACCCATTTCTTAGAAGGCTGAATGCATATAGGTAATGAATCCGGTATACATGAGAGACCCCACAGACGTCATACTTCATACGATCTGTTTAACAGCCTGGCGATTGCCAATTTGGCCGAATAACTACTATCAGTAGAGACCATATCCGACACCATAAGCTATAGGGAGAACCCTTGCTATTTATCGGTATACTACCCATAGGTACGGTATGCATAAGTCCATCGACCTCATTAACCAGCGTTTGCAGGATGGGACTGCGCGAATAGTCACTGCTGACGAGATGCCTGCCATCGTTGACGAACTCGGCGAAGAAGGCGCACTTTTAGAGGTTGATGTCGTTACAACCGGGACCTTTGGGGCGATGTGTTCATCTGGTGGATTTTTAAATTTTGGTCATGCAGAACCCCCTATCAAGATGGAACGAATCTGGCTCAATGATGTAGAGGGATATGGCGGAATTGCTGCCGTTGATACCTATATCGGGGCAACGATGCAGTCAGAGACCAGAGGGGAACAATATGGCGGTGCTCACGTCATTGAAGACTTCATCACGCGAAAACCCATTGAACTGCGAGCACAATCAAGGGGTTCTGATTGTTATCCACGCAGGAGTATCACCACAGAACTCACTATTGATGATCTCAATCAGGCCATCATGGTCAACCCAAGAAACGCCTATCAGCGGTACGATGCTGCAACTAATACCTCAAACACAACACTGTACACGTATATGGGAACACTCCTTCCAAACGCCGGTAATATCAGTTATTCAGGTGCCGGGACCTTAAATCCCATAAGCAATGATCCAGGGTTTCGTCTGATTGGAAGTGGAGTGCCCATGTTCCTGGGTGGTGCACAGGGAATGGTTATCGGGGAGGGAACACAGCATTCATCAGGAGGTGGGTTTGGAACTCTGATGACTACCGGAGATATGAAAGACATGTCCCCAGACTACATGCGAGCGGCAATTATGCACATGTATGGTCCTACGCTCTATGTGGGTCTTGGCATTCCCCTGCCTGTACTGGATATCGATGTGGTGCGAAGCACTGCAGTCAGAGATGAGGATATACTCGTCGGTATCAAAGATTATGGTGTCCCAAGCAGGAACCGGCCTTCCATAAGAAAGGTAAGTTATGCAGAGCTAAAGAGCGGCAGAGTTGAACTAAATGGAGAAGAAGTAAGGACGTCTTCTTTGTCGAGTTATCATAATGCTCTTATGGTAGCAAGGAAACTGAAAGACTGGCTGGATCAGGGCCATATGACACTTTGTCTCCCGACACGACGGATAGATGCGGCAACGATATCCCGACCGATGCGTGAGACAAAACGGGTTCCTCTCGTGAGTGAGATCATGGACACCCGGGTCATTTCGGTAAAGGAGGATGAAGAGATACAATATGCAGCAAAGAAACTCCTTAAAGGTGAGGCAAATCACCTCCCGGTCCAGAATAATGAGGGACATCTCGTTGGCATCGTAACGACATTTGATATTTCTAAAGCAGTCGTGCATCCGGAGCGGAAGTTGAAAGTGAAAGAGGTAATGACTCGTAACGTCATAACAACGGAGGCACAGGAGCCAATTGATATTGCTGCACAGAAACTTGAACATCATCACATCAGTGCCCTGCCGGTTGTTGATGCAAAAGGTAATTGTATCGCCTTATTGCATGCCAGTGATCTCGGCAGACTCTTCAAATCAAAGGGGATGGATATATGAAACTCCTTGTCAGGTTCCATGATAAAGGGACAAATCCTATCATCGCAAAGGCCGTCATAGATACCGGTGTTCTGATAAATGTCGAACGGGCCGTTATAAACTCAAGTGAGGGAGAAGCACTTGTTGATGTCCCTGATACCGAATGCCATATTGTCAGTGATGCGCTGCGGAGTCTTGGTGCAGAAGTCAGAATCATAGATTCTGGTGTTCAGCGTGATACGTACCGGTGTGTGAGTTGTGGTGCCTGCATCAGCATCTGTCCAAAAGAGGTTTTTTCCTTTGATGATGAATGGCTGGTTATCACCAATGAGAAGAAGTGTATTTTATGCGGACGGTGTGTCCTTGCCTGTCCTCACCAGGCACTCAGCATCTCATACTGATTCTTATTTTTATGCCGGTTATTAGGACTCATTTTGAGTTTCGCGATACGTTTGCTACGATTATTGCGGAAGAAGAAGATCATATTAAGGCAGCTAAGGGCGCGATGATACAGGCCCGGCAGGAGATCGAGCGATATATCGCAGAAGATCCTCAATTTCTCACTAGTTTCGTTCCAATATCAGTCAGATCAGAGAGTAGTGTTGTAATGAAGATGGGTGAGGCCGCAAAGTCTGCCGGGACTGGCCCAATGGCAGCAGTTGCAGGGACTATCGCCTGGTGCGGGTGCCGTGCAATGGTTGAGGCAGGAGCAGTGTATGGTATCATTGACAATGGGGGGGATATTGCACTTGTTTCTGACCGGCCTGTGTGTATCGGACTGTACACCGGCACCCATAAAGGAGAGTCAGATATTGCATTTGTTCTCCCGCCTCAGAAGCGGATCTATGGAGTCTGTACCTCATCAGCAACAGTTGGTCACTCGATATCTCTTGGTATCGCAGATAGTGTGACCGTCTTCTCCTCTGATCCTGCATTTGCAGATGCATATGCAACCACACTTTGTAACCAGATTCGTCCTGATTGTATTTCTTGTTTTGAGATGGTTCCTGATATCATTCATGGAGTCTATTGTGTTGCCGGCGACTGGCAGTATTCATACGGGGCAGTCCCCCCTCAGGCCCGTGCACAGGTGCAGACTGATACTATTACCAGAGGTATCGTGTATAAACCAGGCGCAGTGAGATAAAACTGATATATGCAGTTTTTTTATTGCCTGTCACTTTAGGAATATCTGAAAATTACTGATAATCCAACGAAAAGTCACATCGATTTTGATCAAGAATATAAACCCCTTTATTTCCACTGGAGATTTTGTCATTTGCATCATAAAAAAATGTGCGTTTATGTATAAATCACGCATTGCGCCCCTAAAAAGCGCAGGATAACATTTGCAAAGAATGAGAAACCTCACAGCAGAGACATCTGACAGGAAATTCCGGCTATTATATCTCAATCAGTCGATAATCACGAGTTCCAAGTCCTATTTTTTCTCCATAGATGAGCTGATGCCTGCCATCAATATTCTCCCAGACACCGGTAAACTTATCCTCCCCTGGTGCGTGATGGGAGTGTAGTAGTGTTCCTGTATTTCCTGTCTCGTTATTGATAAGATCAATACTGGCCTGATCAATCGCCACGGGATCGGTGGATGCGAGGATACCAATATCAGAAACAATTGGTGAGTCACTGAAGGCTTCACAGTCGCAATGGGGTGTAATATTCATTAAAAAGTTTATATATCCAATTTTATTTTCTTTGCCTGCAACAGCTCCATACGCATACTCAACCATTCGCTCAATAAAAACCGGCTGATCGTCTTTCCAATTAAATCCTAGTGCTTCATTGCTGCAGATCCCAAGACATGCGGCGCATCCATAACAGGCATCTTTGTCCACCTGCGCTTTTCCTTCTTCATCCATGCTGATACAGTTAAATGGACAAGCAGTGACACAGGTTTTACATCCAATACATTTTTGTGTATCAACACGTGCCTTCATCCCCTGGTGCTGATCTTTTTTACCCAGAGGAGTTGCACAACCCATGGCAAGATTCTTAATAGCACCACCAAAACCGGCAAGAATATGTCCTTTTACATGGGAAAGAACTATCATACAGGGGGCGGCAACGATATCTCCGGCAATGGTTACCGAGTCAAAATGATTCTTGTGAATGCTGACAGAAACACTATTATCCCCTTTTAAGCCGTCTGCGATGATGATAGGCGCCTGTACAGTTGCATAAGAGAAACCGTTTAATAATCCGGTCTCAATATGATCGACTGCATTATTCCGTTTGTAGATATACATTGTATTGGTGTCGGTCAGAAAAGGAAGACCACCAAGGGAACGAATTTTTTCGACGACCTGCCTGACAAAGGGGGGTCTGATATAGCCGTCATTTCCTCGTTCGCCCATATGGAGTTTGACTGCTGTCAGGTCACCAGAAGTTATGCAACGCTCAAACCCAGCTGCTTCAAAGAGCTTTTTAATCTTTGTCTGGGTATTTTCTTCATAATTGGTCATCCGAAGACGAGCCAGGTACACATCACAAGCCACAGTACTTAGTACTGATAATCCTGAATGAAAAAACATGGGTATCGGATAATACCAGATGCATAGAAAAAATGTATCAATGGAAAATCCAACCCCATCTTGATATAAGAAAAAAGGGGGGGTATTCCCCTGGGATATCCAGGATCTCTCTTTTATAAGAGTGAGACTGTTCAGACCTCTCTGGCACATCAGGAATGAAGATGAATGTATATACAATCATGTGGGCCTTACGCCCTGTTATCCTAATCGTATTACTCGTATGTATGATATCCTGTATCTCAGTCTCTTCTCAATTTCCCAACAAAATCAAAGAGGAAACCGGGATTGATGCTATTGAGGTAGATAACCCTGGTTCTGGATCAGAGATTCAACCAAAAATCAAAACAGAAGCAGATATAATGAAAGAATTGGATGAAGAGAATGAAACGGCAGCCATCGGAATATATTTATCATTACTAAAGACTGATCCGGATAATGACCTCATCCTCAACAATCTTGGTATCTCATACAAACATACCGGAGATTATGAAAAAGCTTTTTTAGCGTTCAAAAACGCAATTTTGGCAAATTCAAGTTGTAAAGAAGCGTGGAACAATCTTGGGGATCTCTATTGTACAACAAATCAGTATGAAAAAGCCGTTTATGTGTATAAAGAAGCTATCAAAATCGATGAATCCTATGCCGGGGCCTACAATGGCATCTGTTTTGCTCTGAAAAATCTTGGAAAACCAGGAGATGCCCTCGATGCCTGTACCCGTGCTGTAACACTGGATCCTGCATATGGAACTGCATGGAAAAACCGTGCTGATACTGAGGTAGATCTGATGCGGTACAGTGACGCACTCGAATCCTACGAAACAGCAACCAGGTATATCCCGAAAAATTCTCTCCTCTGGAATAACCGTGGATATTTACTTGCAGTAACAGGAGATATATCAGGAGCCATCAGTTCCTATGAACAGGCACTTGTCTGTGACCCAACATGCAAACCTGCTGTTAGGGCACTCATTTATCTTCGGTCTATAGCATCGAATACGGCTTTGGATATGATATAATAACTCTAAAATGTCATGTTCGAAACCGATAGCATTAAAGATAAATAGGTGAATCTTTATATTAAAAAATATATAACTTGATATAAATTATAGCATAACAGATAATACAATTGCACTTAAAAATGCAATAGAAGAGCATATATATCTCATTCATACCTTTTTTGAGCAAGCGTCCCCCAAATCCTGTTTCTCTACAGTTACTCATAATCGCTGGGAAAAAGCGCTGGAATATATAAAAGAAGCTCTTCTCTAAATTGTTTGGGTAGTAATAATCACTTTCACTATCCTTATAGATCAATATTCATCTGTGAAAACTCTTGATTGAAAGAGATTTATTCCAGCTCGCTTTGAACATTCAGGATCCGTGGATAATTGATTGTATAGATTTTAATTCAGATGAAAAACGTCTTGATATTTGGATAGATTTTCAAAAAGGTTCTGAATTTCCCTGTCCCGAATGTGAACAACCCGGCTGTAAGGCATATGATACTTCTGAGAAGATCTGGCGTCATCTGAACTTTTTCCAACATAAATGCTATCTTCATTGTCGTGTACCTCGTGTTGAATGCAAAGATTGTGGGATTCACCAGGTACAGGTACCCTGGGCACGAAAAAAGAGTGGTTTTACTCTCCTTATGGATAGTTTAATTCTCCTTATGGCAAAGAAAATGCCTGTATCTCACATCGCAGATCTTATTGAAGAGCATGATACCAAGGTCTGGCGTGTCATTGAATACTATGTCAATGGAGCCCGAAAATTTGAGGATCACTCAGAAGTTTCAGTAATTGGAATCGATGAAACATCATGCAAGAAAGGCCATCAATATATCACGGTTGTTGCAGATTTGGATACTTCAAAGGTCCTTTATCTAACTGAAGGTAAGGATTCATCAACGATTACTCGGTTCAAAGAGGATTTTTCCCATCATAAGGGAATTCCAGCAAATATCAACCAAATCTGTTGTGATATGTCTCCTGCATTCATTTTTGGAATCAATAATAATTTTCCCGGATCTGATATTACGTTTGATAAATTCCATATAATGAAATTACTGAATGAGGCGTTAGATCAAGTTAGGAGAAAAGAACAGTTAGGGAATGTACTTCTCAAAAAGACGCGATATATCTGGTTGAAAAATCCATCATCATTAACGAAAAAACAGCAAAAAGAACTTGGAAATTTAAAACAGATAAATTTAAAGACGGTTCGTGCTTATAATATCAAACTTGCCCTTCAGATTTTCTGGAGCATTGAAGACTGGGTAATTGCTGAAAAATATCTTATAAAATGGTATTTCTGGGCAACTCATTCAAGGCTAGATCCGATAATCAAAGCAGCAAAAACTATAAAAATGCATTGGAAAGGTGTAGTGAATTATATTGAATCAAGAGTAACCAATGGACTATTGGAAGGATTAAACAGTAGTATTCAGGCACTGAAAAAATGTGCAAAAGGATATCGGAATACTAAAAATTTTATGACCATGATTTACCTGAGATTGGGTCAGTTCAAATTTGACTTACCCACATGAAATAGCGATGAACCATATTTTATATATGATTTTAATAAATTCTTTCA